>Ga0126342_10020249_pt1 | contig 11204 bp, 10 predicted proteins | sample Cyp1metagenome_FD_92528 | JGI IMG/M metagenome (GOLD analysis project Ga0126342, IMG submission 92528) | Coral microbial communities from Lord Howe Island, Old Settlement Bay, Australia - Cyphastrea 1 metagenome | ecosystem: Host-associated > Invertebrates > Cnidaria > Coral ...
TCTGACTCTCTCTCTCTGACTCTCTCTCTCTCTGACTCTCTCTCTCTGACTCTCTCTCTCTGACTCTCTCTCTCTCTGACTCTCTCTCTCTCTCTCTCTCTCTCCTCTAACTGCTCTCAACATGTTGTCTCTCAAAGTGCACAAACTCAACAATTTTAGCCAAGAAACCTTGCAACTTTTGGCTTTGCCACACTGCATTCCAGCTGGTGCTGCCCAAACCACGATCCATTCAAGGCTGGCACATGATGCCTAGCATCTTCACTAAAGTGAAGGAAGGCATTGCACCGAAGCGTTTGTGGATCGTTGTAGTGGAGCACCGGGGATTGTACCTCAATCCCCCATGACCAAAGCCATTGCCTCAAATCCCTTTGAGGGATGGCATATGGCAGCCCCCTGAGGTACAGCTTGGTCGGATCCTCCATTGCTACTTCTACCAAAGCTGTCAGATGTGTTGTGAAATGTGATATAATGTGAAATGTGGTGGTGTGAATTGTGTGATTGCCACACATGTGATTTAGGTATTACATTTTTTTGCCATGATATGTGTATGATCTAAAGATGTGTTGGTGTCTGTGAGATGTCAAAGTGTGAGATCTCTCCTGAAACATGTATTTGTGCCAAAAAAGAAGCCATTGCTGATTTTCCAACATGTCATGTCTCTCACTCTCACTCTCCCCCCCTCAAAGTGGCTCTCACTCTCTCTCTCCCTCTCTCTCTCACTCTCTTCCTCTCAAAGTGGCTCTCCCTCTCTCAGAGTGACTCTCACCCTCCCTCTCTCAAAGTGACTCTCACCCTCCCTCTCTCAGAGTGATTCCCACCTTCAAAGTGACTCTCATCACCCTCCCTCTAAAAAAGTGACCCTCACCGACCCTCAAAATGACTTTCACCATCCCTCTTTCACAGTGACTCTCACCCTCACAGTGACTCTCCCATTCCCCTTCCCCCTCTCAAAATGGCTCTCAATCTCACAGAGTTTGCAACATTCCATTTCCCAAATATGATGAAAATCAATGAAGAAACCGAAGAAAAATAGTTGAAACATAGTTTTAAAAAAGTTAAAAAGTTAATTATATGTTTAACTATTTTTAACTATTTTTAACTATTTTTAACTATTTTTAACTATTTTATTAACTATTTAGTTAACTTATTTTTAACTATTTACTAACTATTTTTTTAACTTAAAAAAAAGTTAACTAATTAGTTAACTTTTTTTGGAATTAACTAGTTCCTACCAAATTGTCTAAACTGGTCTATAGGGCACCCACCCCACCCCACCCCACCCCACCCCTGCGTGACGTGACACATCTTTCAACGTAGCATGACGTATGTGCGCACGTGCAAGTGAACGTGCCGTGGCGTAACATCATGGGAGCGCGCAAGTACGTGACGTTATTGCCCCACCCCACCCCACCCCAAGGAACAATTAAAAAATTGCCTAAAACGCTTGGACGGTTTTCAACCCGTAGGCTCAAACATGGCAATGGAAAATCCCCCAGTTGATTTTCCCATGAAAATCTCAAGTTCGGGGATTGTCCATCATCTTTCATCTTCCCCAGCTATCCGCTGCCTTGAGGTGTTCCATGCCTTCCTCATGCAACTGCACCATCTCGAAGTGGCAGCGACCAGCATCTGGCGCTCGGCGACGCAGCCGGTCCACGATCTTGCCCTCGCGGCGGATGTGGATGCTATGGATGCTATGGGATAACAATAGGATGGTACCCTCTGGTAAACTAACATAGCTATTGAAAATGGCCATTTATAGTGAGTTTTCCCATAAAAAATGGTGATTTTCCATTCCTATGGGACTATAGGATGGTATGGGACTATGGGATGATGCATCATGTTCATCCATTCCTAAACGTGACAAAATGTGACGTCAGTGCATGGACTGGAAAAGAACGAGTTCTTTGGCAGCGTGATCCTAGATCAGATTGATGAAACTGTATGGAAAATATCATAAAATATCCGGGCGCTCTCTTCAGAGAAAATGCAGGACTCCAAATGAATCTTTAAAGACTTACTCATGTCATCCCAGTTGATCTGTTCTTAAAATAGAACGCCGCATCAGCCAACTCAAGAGTCCCTAAAAGTGGTTGCGGTTCACATGTTCAAGGCAAGTGACCGTTGCCAGTCCTTAGCACAACAACTCTCACATCTCTCACCCACAGGCCAGGACAAGCTTAGCAACAAAAATTAGCCTCAGAGGTAGTGGCAGCTGAAATGGTGTCTAGTGATGGCATTGGAGACGGAACATGTTTATTTGGATTCGGCTCACACCTATCTCAATCATAAGAGCTCAGTGAAGCAAAGGGAAATCATCAGAAATGCAGATCGATAGAGTTTTTTCCCCAAACCCAAGCCCTTCCTGAACCGAATGTTCGCCATGCATCTCCGCCATTCCGACAAAACGACACGGCACACAGCATGAAGATTTCCCAGTCCCACTGCAGCCACTCCTTTCTCGACTTGCCTTGCTTTGCCAGCACCCATATTGACCAAATGGGGATCTTCAGGAAGAAAACAATGACAAACTGAGATATGATGTGATACAATTCTCAAGCCAATAATAGCTAATATTATCTAATATTCAAGTACATGTAAAAAAGCGGGTAACCCACCAAAATCATCCAAAATCTACGGTTGACTCTCTCTTTGGAGGGCAAGGACACGAACAATTATTTGGGTCCTACATGTTTGTGGTCATACGATGTCATACGGACAGATCATGACACAATATCAAATCATATTGCTCTACGAACACTTCCAGAATATCAAAAACACATACGCGCACTCGGACATTCTTCGCCCATCAAAGTGAGACAGGAGCAACAGCCGGCTTGTGTGGGCTGCTACTTCACAATCATGAAAACAATACATCAAACATCAAACTACTAATCATTTTGTTTCATCAGGGTATGGATTAGTATTCTTGAATCCCAAAATGGATAGCGTCTGATCCACCAAATCATGACCTTTTTTTACTTTTTTGTAGGTCTAAAATGGTCCAAACAGAAAGCCCAACAAAATTCTGCACATCTCGAGGTCCAAATTCTGCACCAAGGCACTTCAGCATTAGCAACTTGGACTGCAGCAACTGCTCCTGGTGGACAATCCCATCTTGATGGATCTTTTTTTTGGGCCAAAATCAATAGATCCAAATAGATCCAAAATTCTCAACATTTGGGGGTTGTTTTGTTTTGTTTTAATGGGGAAGGGATTAGTATGGATTAGTATGGATTAGTATGGATTAGTAGAACTCCAAATTGCCCCAAACCCATCAGGGTCCCATCGCCAGTGGCCCATCCTGTAGCTCTGGGATCTGCTTCAACTGTTCATTCGCTTCCTGCCGCACCGCACAGGCCAAAAAAGGGTCGAAACGGAGGGGCAACAGGCAGGTGCAGTTTCGACATTTCAAGCGTTGGTTTCTAGGAAAAAGGTGCCACAATATATGATAATGAATGATTCATAGAATCATAGAATATATGAATGGTCTCATGAAAACAAGTATTCAGACAACATGAGGCAACAACAGTAGAAAAAAAAAACATTGGAAACCTGCTCCTTCCCATTCTTGGGATATAGGCAGTCCTCCAGCTGTGCTTCAAGCACTCTTCTCCGCCTCACCTCGCGGCTGGGTCCATGAGACCAAAGCCCAAGAAACGATGTGCAGTGTACAAGACGAACCTGCGATGTCCCAATGTTATATTACTAACATGTAGTATTAGTAGTATGTGTATGTATGTACATGTATATATATATACATATTGATTAATTTATTTAAATATTGATTTATGTATTTGTTTATTCATATAATTATATATACCATCATGTACCATGTCATGTATCATCATCCATTCATTTCCTTTCTCAAAGCGTTGCTCTGGTGCTTTGAAACCCTCCGTCTCAAGCAATTTTGCTCCTCACCTCATTGTCCAGTTTTTGTTCCAAGTCTTGGACCTTCTTTGTGTACTCCTGTCCAGACCACAGCTGATACAGCTGGAAGTGCTGGAAGTCAAAGGTCTTCAACATGAGTGTTCAAATGGAAATCACCATCTTCCAGAATTTGGGTCAGGTTATGTCAGATTATTAATGGAAAGATATGGGAAGGATGTCAATCTTGAAAGTCTCCGATGGGTATGCGGGTATGCGTAAGATGTGGTATGCGAACATCCTCAACTGCGACTGACACCTCTTAGCAGGGCCGTTCCACTGTATAGAAACGAAGCATGTTCATTTTTTATATGCCTGGTTGACGAAGTTGTCCCAAATCATCTTGAGCCATTTCATGTTAGAAACAAATCAAGCAAATCACATAGGAATATCAGAAGCCATCAATGTCCATCGACCCTTCATGACCATTCCACCAATTACACGTTAGACATCGTTAGGCGCTTTGCAGAAGTCCTTGGCGTACCTTCTCTGTACATCTTTCTCCTTGAAACATCTTGAAACTGAATAGCTGGGGCGAGTGGATCACAGTGGAATTCCCTGGTTTGAAAAATTACTTGCACCGATTGGCTGCAAAAAACAAATTGAAAATGCTGGAAATAATATGAACTTAAATAACTTAATATGAAACAGAAGATAACATGAATGACTTTGGAATGTGTTGGATATCTTGTCATCCCATTCTTCCTTGGCAACTCCTGCAATTCTAATCGTTGCGAGATTCGATCCAGGCCGCGTAGGGAGTACCGACCCACAGCTCAGCAGTTTCTGCTGGCACATCTGAGTTGAAGTCCTCGAGAGTGGCAGATCTTGAGGTGAAATCCAGCACTTCGTGAGACCATCGGAAATGAATCGCTGGATCAGACTCGGATGGTCCGCAGATGTCCGGCGATGTCCGGATCATTCATGATAATTCAAGTCAAGTCTCCACATGATATCTATACTGGCTGCTCCGATCACTCTTCTTTGCTCCTGCCGAGACTTGCGCTTGCTTTTCCAGTCACGTGTGCTGTCAGATGCAGGCAGGTCGTAGGCACTAGCTGAGGAGATTGTCAGCTCAGAAAACCATAGAAAACCCGCTTCAGGATCAGTTGTGCAGTCACGACAATTTGGACTTTAAAATACTTTCAGAAGCTGTCCGCAAGATAGCGTCCAAGACACCTGCCTTCGTTGATCATCGTGTTGTCCTGGGCAGACCGCACAATGCATACTGGTTCACAGCAAAAAAAACATTGCATTACAATTATATAAACCTCGTTCCCAACTTTGTATTTGGTGCATGACTGCTGTTGCTGCTCATTGTACTAGCAGTACGAACAAAAAATAACTTGTGTCTTTGTCCCTCTGGAACATTTTTCAGGACAATTTATGAAGCTCCTTGCAAGAATCATTTGCAAAGGAGCTTCGCTGGAAGTATCTCAAGTCCAGAGTGAATTTGGGGGTGCACACAGCTCCTCTGCTGCACACGGGAACTTAATGCCGTGCAGGCCTGATACACTTATGGCTCTTAGGACATACTTCTTTGAAGGACATGCGGCTGTTCTGTTCTGCTCTCAACAAAATCCATCCCTCAAAGATTCGGAGTTGGCTTCAAAACTTCAGTGGATCTGCAAGTAAGCCCCTTAACAAAATGCAAACGCACGGGAACCTTGATGAATTTTGAAACTTAGGCCGCCCGAAAGGCTACAAATCACACCTGAAATGTTTTCCATCATCCAATTCATGCAGTGCCATCCACTGACCTGGGACAGGCTGCGCTGCCAAGGGACTCGCAAATGAGCCTCTCGAGTGCATTGGCCGCCAGCGCCCAGCACAGCCATGCCACGGGACACCATGCTTTTATGCTGCATGGCTGGAGATTATTCAGTTGGCATCTGTATCTAACGCACTATTAACGGATCTATCCGCTCTCCAATGGATCACAAACACATCTGCAATTTGCAATGTATTTGAATATTATATCTGAATATGATCATTGACTTTGCTTGCCAACCACTGAGCAAAGATGGTGTGATTGAGGAGGGTTGAGCCCCCTGTCGATTGAAAACAAAACATAAAAAATATGAAGTATGATGCTGGAGCTTATAACGCATTTGTGTTCTTTGGCCCCCAGCTATGGCACGGCTTCAAGGACGTGTTTAGATTGCTACAAAGAACATGACATGCACCACTCGAAGCCGATTGAAGACATTGAAAGCCTGACAGCAAAGCAAATCCTTTGTCAACGGAAATCAAAGGCCCTCACAACAATATTTGGAGGACATCTGTCCAAAGCTGCTCCTCAGCTGGCTGGCGGCAATACAAAGGCAATCTGCTCTAGCTGTCAAGGGACTTTGGGACGTCTGCTGTATTCCATTAGTGGGCGAGGAAAAAAGGCAGCACCGGTATTCCAATTTCTTACAACCAAGAAGTTCGGCAATGGACATCACCCATCAGCAGCTCAGCAGCAGGTCAAGTCAAATCTGGACAGGTCGTGCATTTTTTCCCATTCCTCCTTTGCACATCGGCACTGTCAGTCGCATTTCGAAAGTGCGGAAGCCTGGAGGTAGCAACTCATAAGCTACGCGTCTGCACTCGGCGCAGACACCTAGAGCACACCAAGCTAAAGATTATAAAGATGCAGAGTCATATCATATCGACATATCATAGTTACAACTGCTGCTAGTTGTAATAGCGTGTGTTTCTCCAAATGTCTACATGTTGATCTGAAGATTGTACAAAACTTTGATCTGCCCTCCAAGCAGCAGTGAAACTGAATTGACATGGAAAATACCCGTGTTCTCAATCCAGCAAGTTGGCGTGAGAAAAATCGTGGGATGGGAGGTCCAAAATAGAATCATTACAAAAAGGCCCACTGCCGAAATCATGTGAACTGCTAAAAGTATGTTAAATGTCGGACAGCCTCCTCAACGAAAGTGGCATATCCCAAAAGGTCTCCCACCCACATGTACAACGCGACAGCAGTCACACTGCACTCAGTCGCAGGATGAACAGGATTAGATTCTCGGTGGATTGAGCAAACAGTTTCCTCCACGTCTCCCCACTCCTCAACTCCATGAATTTGCCTCAGCCAGGGCAGTCGCAGCATGTCATGACATCAACAGCGCATCAAGACAGTGCCATAGCAGCCATAGCATACTGTGTTCTGGAGAAACAAGCCGACTACCAGGACTACCATGGTACTTTGATGTACTTTGTCCAAGATTTCCAGAGGAATATTCAGGAGTCGGCATGTTTCATAACATGTTTCATCATGCCAGCCTGGCCTGGCTACAATCGGCTACACCCCTTTGCTGGCTAGTCAGCTCATGTCAGCTCGCTGTTCATCCAAGGCGCTCTCGCTTTGCTCCCCTAGGCACTTGCTTCAAAAAAGGCAATGCCCTACAAGGAGGCCCAAAATGGCCAACCAAATCTCCAGCTGCAAGCAGCTTGAGGCATTCTTCACATCCAAGTCCAGGGCCTGCCAAAACAAGTGAAAACCGGATAAAAATGCTGTTGAATGGAACACTGACAAAATTAAAGCTGAATCTCTGTTGAATCTCTGCTGGATTTGACAAAACAAATGACAATTTGATATGACTGGCATTGACTGGCCATACTGTAAAAAAAAAAAACATCACAGTGGAATAGATCGTTCAGGGAGCGGGGAAGACACGGTGGCTAGTTCTCCAACGACCGATGCCCGCTAGTGGCCCCCACCTTGAAAGTGCCCTCAAAGATATTGCGGAACTCAAAGGCCGACATTGCCCACACACAGCAGATTGACATGGGCATCATGACCCACTCAACCATGCTGCTTCGAACTGTGAGCTCGGGATGTGTGTATGCATCTGTGAGAAGTGCTGCTAGCACTGCTGGGAAGAGCACTAAGCGGCAGCAAATGTATGCAAGACTCAAGAGTGCCGAGTTCAACTTGTACAGGACACTTTGTTTGATCTGATTCTGATGCACTGTCGAGCAACACTTCACAAGCTCAATGTTGGCAAGGAACATGTTGGAAAACTCACAGAGACCTGCTGCGGCACCCCAAAAGTGCATGCTGCCCTTGAGCAAACCCGTACCATAGACGAGGATCACCATAACGTGGTGCACAAGGATCCTCTTCCGGGATGCATTCAAACCCTTCCAGAAGAGGAAGGGAATGTGGACAAACAGTCGGGTGCATAAAAGAAGGCATCCGTGGATTGACGACCAACAGGTACCATTCCAACGTGCATCAACACTCGTAGATAAGATGGCAATGGAACCGAAGGCACTGGGAAGCCTCAGCATGGTGCTCCGGAGGTGCCGCCCCGAAAACTACATCACTGACTACATCTGACTACTCCACTGGAAAAGCGATGAAAATTGTAAAATCGTCCGAGGTCTGACATGTTGGTGCCTAAGGTGTATCTATATTATGATATACTACTAGTATACATCTTCTCTGAAAGCCTCAAACAGCTTCAATCCCTGCTTTGCATTGCTACCTGTAGTGGAATTGCGGTGCACCAAACGCTACTATGCTACTAAAAGCGCGCAACACAGACACGGAAAACACAAGACAACCCGGACCCCATCTGGCCACAATGATTTCATAAAGGTCCCAGTTACAAAGAGAAACTGAAGAGGAGCAAGCAAATTGCATCAGCTGCCCATAAATCACCTCCTGGTTCACCACGTTGTTTCATATTTCGAGAACGCGGGAACATAAGCCACGACACCGGGATGGCCACTATCTGCCCGATGGCAGTGATCCCGATGTAAATCAGGGTCAAGTGTACTAGCTCTGAGAACTGCATGTTGTACCGAATCTGGAGTGGGTCCGCAGCATCCATGGCTGCAACTTCCATGCTTCTCACGCGCCGTGCCGCGCCGGGATCTGTTAAATGGAGCCGTCTCGGAGGCATAACAAAGTTGGGGATCACATGAGATTACGCAAAAATCATCAAAAATCCAAGTGCTGTCTGTAGTGCATGGCCAATGTGCATCTACAATCATCTACATGAAGGTTGTCAACGTTTTAAGTTATCAACTGCAAATGCTGTGCACTGTCTACTGCTGCCATGGTTCCAAGTTGCAGTCTTCAAGGTCTCCCCTGGACAGCATCGGACCTGCAAAAACCACAACCTTTGATGTACCTGATCGAACAGCTCCGACAACACAAAACATCAAATAAACTAAGAATGTGCGCTAGCTGGCATATTGGTCAACACATTTACAACTCCTAGTCTATAAACTCCAACACATCCTCAACTATAGCAAATGCAAATAGATGTGATCTATACAAATTGTTAGACCTCCATAGAAATCAACATTCTGAATCTTTTAGGAATTATTGAAAGTCACTACTCCGACAATGTGGGACGTTGTTTCTCCGCTCCTTGGGAGGCTCAAAGATCTCCAGACTCGCAGTTGCTCCCATGGAAGCAGGGAACCTCACATGGCGGTTTCGGATGTCCAAGTCCAATATAATACAATATATATATACATATATGAACATATCCGAAATATATCTGAGAGTCTGAAAGTTAGTTGATCTTGGAGGAAAGTTTGAGGCACCTCTACAGGATGCCAGCGATTCAACCAATGACTGAGGCCAAACAGCTCGGGGCACAGAGCTACCAAGGTGCTAAAGAGATCCAAGGAGTGCTGGAGAGCCCGCTGGTTGATATAAGCCCTTAAAAAATATCAACCAATTGAGGATCATCTTCAAAGTAAGCATGGAAATTGAATGAACATGAAGCTACAAGGTGGGACCCCCCAGTTATAAGTTGGTTTATAAACCCCATTAACTATAGTTATAAGTACCATAAACCATAGTTATTGGAGTTATAAACCAACTTAGCTATCTTGGGGGCACCACCTTGTAAAGAGTATGCCTTTTCTCGACCGATTCGTCGTGCAAGTGTCATTTGCCTGGCACCAAGTCTACTGGATTGGCCTGGGACACGGCGTGCGTAGACATGCTCAGGCTTCATCCATCCATCATCCCAAGGGATCCCAAGGGGTTGCTTGGGGATTTGCTAAATATATTGAGGCCTTGTGCCTCACCGGGCATGCTTTTTTCATCTTTTTTCCAAAGCACACCGTTTTTTTGGAAACCAATGGAAACCATGAAGTCCAGCCAAGACAAACATCGCACAACCAGAAAAAAAAACAATTTTGTGAAACAAACACAGCACTGGTGAATGTTCACCTTGGACGAGACCTCTGTCTTGGGCCCGCGAAGCGTTTCAGACCAACATGCTGCTGCCCAACAGCTTGTGCGGATTCTGCGGAGCCAAGGATTTGCTGAAACTCAAATAACACTTACACGATCTTACAAGCGTGGCCCGATCTCAAAAACAGAACTTCGGAACGATGTCAGCTGATAAATCTGATAATCTCTCCAAATGTCAATGTGTTCTTAGCAGGGAAAACATCGCCAAGCAATCCCCACCTTCCGCCAGGAGGACTCATACTTGTCATGTCGACCAGTATTGTTCTCCAGCCTCAGTGTCGACAGCGTCATGCATTGCAGTTGCACCAGTTTCACAGTGCACCACATATTTCGCGAGGGAAGTCAACTCAATTCTCAGCCTAGAAGACAATAGATGAGATTGGCATGGTAAGGCAGTTCTGTTGCGAGTTGCTAGTTGCTGCCACAGCTTACACAGCTGGACACCTGTTGCAGGCGTCTGTTTTTCTCTCACACCTGTCCAAGTCTTCTTGTGCTCGATCTTGATTGTTTGATTCTGTGGCTCATTGTCATCATACAGGAAATATCATAGGAGTCAAGTTTCCAAAAATCAACGAGTAATGTTAACATTGTTAAATTCCAAATGTCTGCAAAGAAGCTTTGTCTTGTTCTGGAAGTTGTCCAAATGCTTCTTCCCGTGAACAGCCTCCGGAAAGCGCGCGCTTTTCACAGCCCTTTCACAGTTTGACCACGTGTTGGCCTCTGTCGATTCCCAGTGCCCCAGGTTGACGAAATGGCCCTGCGCAAGCAACACACTTCATCCATGTGTCTCCATGTCTTGGTGCATGAATGCCCTCGCATTTGGCATTTCCCCAAATTGACTAATAGATATTAATAGATATTATAGTATATAATATTATATAGTATAATATATTATATAATATTATAATATTATATAATTATATAATTATAATATATATATATATAATCCCTGTTGGAATTCGGACCAAACCTGGGTGTCTGATTCTATAGGGACTAAAACGAAAACCCAGGACTAAGGGGGGGGGATTTTCCCTATAGAATAGAAACCCTACCA
>Ga0126342_10020250_pt1 | contig 11204 bp, 13 predicted proteins | sample Cyp1metagenome_FD_92528 | JGI IMG/M metagenome (GOLD analysis project Ga0126342, IMG submission 92528) | Coral microbial communities from Lord Howe Island, Old Settlement Bay, Australia - Cyphastrea 1 metagenome | ecosystem: Host-associated > Invertebrates > Cnidaria > Coral ...
GTAGTAGTAGTAGTCGTCGTCGTCGTCGTCGTCGGCGTGCTTGCGTTACAAACAGTCGCACCTTCTCTTGCCTCTCCCTCCTGCCTTTTCCCCCCCTACCTTTCGTCCCCCCCTCTCAAGTTTTAAGTGTGTCGGAGCTCCTGTCTGCTTGTGAGATTGTCGTGAGATTGTTTTGATAGGTTGATTAATTAATGTTATTAATGTTGATTAGGTGCTTGTTTTTGAGATTTGGCTCCTAGGTTGAAAGGCTTTCTGTGAGCCCCAATCCCATCCATGGCCATGGAGAAGGCCACGAACTTGGTCAAGGCTTTGCCATCCTCCAGGCTTTGCGATTCCTTAGACTCAGCCCGTGCTGCAGCGGGTGCAGCTGAGAGTGGGAAATGTTGGTATGTGATGCAGCTGGGCAAGACAAGTATGTCGGAGGTGCACGCAGCTTTGCAGGAAGGATCAGGTCAGTTGGGTGTGCTGCTTGTTGCGAGCCAAAGTCCAGTCTCTCAGCTTGAGGTGCTGAGAGCAATGGAGTACGGTGGTGTGTACGTGGCTTCTGCTGAGTTGGAGAAGCCAGGAGAATGCCTCAAGGAAGCGGCCAGCTTTTCGATTGGCCCTTCCTTGGTTTTGCTGACTGAAGCAGCTGCCATCAAAGGTGATGAGAACTGGACTGCCTTCAGGTACGATCCACGCCGAGAGGACCAAGGACTTGCTGCATTCGTCACTGACAGCAGCCGTGTCCGAAGTGAGATCCAGGGCTTCCTGTCCAGAGAGAGTCTTTTGACTCTGATCGCCAAAAAGTCTTTGCCATCTGCAAGTGCAGGTGATGCTGAAGCTGGAGGCTTGAGTGAAGGACTGGCAGCTGCGTCCAAGACGGTGACCATCCTGTACTCCTCTGACACCGGACATGCCGAAGAATGTGCCAAAGCAGTTGCCCGACAGTGCCGAAATGGAGGAGACGGGCTTTCACGCCTTTACACCCTCTGATTGCGTTCAAGATCCATTGAGATCCCCACCAAACATCATCCGACGCTGTTGCCCCAATGATTTTATATGATTTCATTGATTTCACTATGATTTTCATCATCCAGGTATTCATCATCCACCCCTGGGCCTGGGTGTCTCCACATGTTTGCAAACCTCGACAGGATATGCTGGCAGTGCAGTCCGCTGCGGCACCATGGACTCCTTCGATGTCGGGGCCCTGCCTGCTGAGCCCTTGGTGGTTTTCTGCGTAGCAACTGCCGGGAAAGGTGAATTCTGCGGGAATGGCCGCAGCTCGGTGTAAGCTCATGCTGTGAGTGTCACCATATGTCACCATGTCACCTACGCACAAATCTGTATCAGACGCACCTAAAAATGTCTAAAAATCTATATAGTCTAGATGTCTTATGCCAAGTTTTGTTATGTGATGCACGAACTGATGCTCGGTGAACATATAGTTAGTTGGAAGGTTATGTTTTTTCGATTGGTTCCTGTCTTTCTTGGCTTCGTGATGCAGCTAGGAAACTTCTTCCAGAAGTTGAGCGATCGCTCAGATTTGGCTCTGAACGACTTCAAGTACTGCATCTTTGGCCTGGGGGATTCTCACTACTGGGGCAAGGGCACTGAGGAATCAAAGTTCAACTTTGCCAAACCAGCTCGTGACCTGGACAACCTGTTGGAGAAGATGGGTGCCCAGCGCATGATGCCCACAGGTTGGGTCGGCTGCTTTGCCCCAATGATGGATCCTTCTAAAACCCATTGTTCTATACTTTCCTATGCTTTTCTAGCATGCCCGGCATGCCCCCAGATCTCCCAAATCTTTTATGACCGGCCGCAGGATTTGGAGATGACCAAGATGTGGACCAGTACCACACCGGATTTGCTGAATGGAAGGGCCAGCTTTTCTCCCGTCTTGGTGTTGACAAGGCAGATGCAGCTGGAGGCGGTGATGATGGCCCTGTGAAGACTGATGAGCAGATCAAGGTGGAGACCAAGCAGCTCAGAGGAAGCATGAAAGAATCTTTGGACGACATCACCACTGGTCAGGTCCCCTTCCAGGACACCAAATTGATCAAATCCCATGGATCCTACCAACAGGATGATCGAGATCTCCGTGAGGAACGTCAGAAAATGGGAGTCGAGAACGCCTTCAGCTTCATGATTCGTGTCCGCTTGCCCGGTGGCTTTTGCACGGCTGAGCAATGGATTGCTATGGATGACATTTGTGGAAAGTTTGCCAACGGAACTTTGAAGATCACCACACGCCAGACATGGCAAGTGCATGGAGTCCTCAAGAGGGATGTCAAGAACACCATGCGTGCAATGAACAAGGCCTGCATGGACACAGTGGCCGCTTGCGGAGATGTGTGCCGAAACGTGCTATGCACATCCCGCCCAGATGTTTGCAGCAAAGAGCTCCACAAAGAGATTTTGCACTACACCTATGACATCCATGACCATTGCCTGCCCCGCTCTGGTGCATACCATGAGATCTTCTTGATGCAAGGGGATGAGATGGCTGAGAAGATCCAGGTCATGGGATCTACGCCAGTGGAGGAGGAGCCACTCTATGGCCTGACCTACCTGCCCCGAAAGTTCAAGGTCGCGGTGGCGATTCCACCCAGCAATGATGTGGACCTTTTCGCACACTGTGCAGGCTTCATTGCCATCATTCAGGATGGCAAACTGCTGGGTTTCAATGTGGCTGTGGGTGGTGGCTTGGGATTCACCCACAACAACCAGAAAACACATCCCAGATTGGCTGATGTCATTGGCTTTTGCAAGCCTGGCGATGCCAAATATGTGTGCGAGTGCATTTTGACTGTTGCCCGTGACTTTGGTGACCGCACAGGTCGCAAGCACGCGCGGGTGAAGTACACCGTGGAGGACTACGGCCCCAAATGGTTCAAGGAGCAGGTGGTAGAGCGTCTCGGTTTTCCCCTGGAAGAGGCCAAGCCCTATGCCTTCGAGCACCGTGGTGACTTGCACGGCTGGGTGAAAGTCAACGATGGAACCTGGAGCTGTGGCCTCCTGATCCCCATTGGCCGAGTGAAGGAAAGCTCCCGTGTTTGCATTCGAAAAATTGCTGAGTTGCTGAAGGGTGAAGGTGGATTCCGCATGACCTGCAACCAGTCACTGGTTTTGGAGAACATCACTGATGCCAAGAAGAGCCAGGTGCAGCAGCTGCTGGATCAGTACAAGGTCATGCACAGCAAGGAGACCACGGTCAGTGGCATGCGCCGCAACATGGTGGCATGCGTGGCGTTGCCCACGTGTCCTCTGGCTTTTGCCGAGGCAGAGCGCTACCTGCCGACCTTGGTTGAGCGTCTGGAGGCGGTGGCGGACAAGGTCGGCATCGCCCAGGACGACATCGTGATCCGCATGACCGGCTGTCCCAACTCTTGCGGCAGGCCATCCATGGCAGAGATTGGCTTCATCGGCAAAGCACCTGGTACCTACAACATGTACTTGGGAGCTGACTTTGTCGGCAAACGCCTCAACACATTGTATGCCGAGTCCGTGAGTGAGGATGAAATCATCAAGATCCTGACTCCAATGTTTGCCAAGTATGCGGGTGGACGTGCCAAGAATGAGAGTTTTGGTGATTTTCTAGTTCGCCAAGGAATCGTCAAAGCGATGAAGGATGGCCGCGACTGGTGGACAACTCCTGAGGTCTGAGCAGCTTCTGAAAGTCTCGGAAGCTTGGCTCTTGTCTCGGTAGATGTAATGCAACCAAATTGCAGAACTCACTTTTTGGTGAGTCCATCTTCTCCACAAGTTTCTCTGATAGTCTTCTCGTATGTGCATAGCTGCACTTGCGACCAATCCCTCTCCGAGCTTTCGGTAGTCGACAAACACGGTCACCGCGCCAGAGCTACCGACGGCGCCCAAAAAAGCTGGGGCACATATTGATGCAACACATATTGATGCACACTTGGTCCCAGTTCCGAGAGATCTACTGGACTTTTGTGGGAAGGACCAGCTGGGACTTACAGCTGCGTGTGCCTGAACAGGCTATTGGTGAATTGGCAGAACACATCGGTGCAGGTGGTGCCAGCTTCATCCAGGCGGTGACATGTTCTTTCTATGTGAGATGGGTCTTGATTCATGATGGTCTTGAAACTCAATCTCTAAGTATTACCGCTCAGTCATCCAGTTGTAACCACATGTCAATACAAGATACTCTAAGGGGATCTAAGAGGAGCATACACGTTTGGAATCGTTTAGATAGCATAAAGCTAGATGATCAAATAGATAAAGACATGAATGTACGCAACATATGTACACATATCACATAGCATAATAAGACACATTACATACATGCATACACACACACATATATATATATACACATATATGATAATATATGGATACAATATATTATGTTGACACAAGATACAGTCCGATTGTGCTGCGTGCTGCGTTCGATTCAGAGCACTGACGCCCTCGTTGCCAGGTCGCAGCGCAGGAAGCATCCAGCACTGGCATCAACCTCCCGGTGCCTGGCCGTTTGTTTCTGGGGACGAATGTTGGATGACTACGGATGAATGAATGTATGAATGATGATGTCATGTCGCCTGTCATGGAATGTGGTCAAGCTATGTTAAGCTTAAACGATGTTAAACGGTTAATTACTCAGCTTGATACGCTGCAGGGATATGCAGGGCCAATAAGCTGCCAGAGTTGCAGGACAGAGGAGCCCAGCTCGAAGGCCTCGAGCATCAGGAGGTGAAAGCCGACTCTGATGTCTTCTGATGTCTTCTGATGTTTTGGTGTGAGGCTTTGATAGGCTTTGTATGGCACTGCTTCCCGGCCAGTGAAGATTTTTTTCATTCATTGCATGCTGGAGTAGTGGCGTGAGAAGCATTGGTGAGGCGGGTCAAAGCCAACACCCTCCCCATGAGGCAGTGGAATTGGAGATACACTTAGAGTAAATTGTGTTCTCTGTTGTTCATCGTGAAAAAATGTGACAACATGGGCCAAGGATTGCATGAGAGAGAGAGAGAGAGAGAGAGAGAGAAAAAGATAGGACATACAGTAGGGTTGATGCCGACTGGCTGAAGCATGTCAGGCCGAACGCTCCTAGCCTCACCTCTCACACCTGAGCGTGCCGCGGGAAACAGAAAAAAAATGACAAAAGCCCGTGTGCACAGGAGAGGTGGTCGATACCTCCTTGTGAATGTCAGGTGGATCGGTTGGGCCCAGAATTTGTGTTCACAGTGCCTTCGTGTCAGTGTGGAACAGTACGTGTCAGTATCCTGTATCAGTACATACAGTACATGTACATACCGGATCATATTATCAGTACTGTCAGTACTGTATTCCGTTGCCATTTTGATCAAGTTCAGTTTGGGCGCAAGTTCTGCGGGAGAAACCCCTGCTTCCGCGGCATGCCCCATGGTGGCACATGGGGCCCCACATGGTGTTCCTGTAATTGAAGCAATGCCCCCCCAACCATGAGGAAACATGTCAAGGTGAGCCTAGCAGAGCAGCCTAGCTTTGAGGGGAAGCGTGAGCAGCACATAGTCACATAGTCTAAGGACATAGCGAAATACCAAGCCAGGCATCATAGGCTATTGTATTTGAGGTATTTGAGGTGCCAATTTGACTTTCTCGTAGGCCCAGCGGCCCATGTCCATATCTTGCCATGCGATGGTGGCTTTTACCATTGGTTGCTGCTTGCCCCGATTGTCCTGCGCATGTGGAGCTGTTGCAGCGGTCGCTGACCTTAAGAAAGGCATCGGCGCCGAGCTTGTCCTTCCTTGAGAAATGCAGTGGCTGGGAGCCTTGCCACAGAAAATCGGTCAGAACACGGTTTTGGACGGCCTTGCTTCATTGATCGTGCATTGCGAGCATGGCAGTTCCCGCATTCGTGTTGGTGTGGTATTGCTAAAGAGGGATAGGAGTGACGAGTCAGTTCAGTCATGTGTCACATTTGAAAACGCAGATGCAGAACTTCTGAATGCCATCAAGGCAACTCCACTGGCGCTTGATACCCTCAGGACTGTCTCAAAGAGTACGTCAGCACTGACGACGGGGCATTCGATTGGCATGTCACAGCCAAGGTCATTTCAGGTCCTGGATGGAAGGGCAGCGTGTTGGAGATGACCAGTCAAAGGTGGCTGCCCAACTTTGTGACACCTGATACCTGGAGTCTTGGCCGGACATTTATGACACTTTTTTGGGATATTTGGATGCGTTTGTGCGGAAAGAACCCCATAATAGGGGATGCAGAATCAATAGGAAATCGAGCTGATTATATAGGATATATTATATAGGTGCAAATTAAGAATCTTTGGTTCAAGCAGCAGCGAGGGATGGGGGACAGGTGGGACCTTTGGCAAAAGTAAGGAATCATACCCTAGTGGTCATTACGCCAAGCAATGTCACACAAGATCTTTGTTTGCTTTACGCAGCTTTGGGCTACTACGGCTCAGTGAATGCGTCGTCAACCTCTGTGAGTAGCTCCGACGAGGATGTCCGGGCAGCGGCCGACATAGCTGTTGCTGCCAGGAGACACACCGCGGTGCTTTTCAACGTGCCTGCAGAATATTTGGCTTTGAAAAAGCCAGGGCAGGTGCCTCCACAGCCTTTAGTCGAGGCCCGGGATGCAATTTTGAAACCGTGGGCATGAAATGGATTGAAATGGCATGATCTTGGCAGAAACCATCATAGACGAATTTTCACTTCCAAGTCCCTTAGTCCCTTAGTCCCTTAGTGACATTAGTGACTGCCTTCAAATTTTCGTGACGAAGGGGCCTTCCCGCGAATCGTATCGAATCGTCGAAGATCGTCGATGGTCGAAGGATGGCAGCCTATCAGCTTCATGGGCCAGCTTCAAAGACAGCCATGGTGCCCTGGCACCCATCCTGTTGGAGCTGCCAATGGCCAAGGCGGCCATCAAGGCCATGGATGTCATAGGCACGCGGAGCATGCGTGGAACGCCCCGTCATTGAAGTTTTTTCATCTGCATTGTAGAGGAATTCATGTTTATAAAAAAAGACACTTTTTCTTCTTGAAGTATATTATGACTATATTATATATATATATCTATTTGATTGATCTGTATATCTCTATCAATTTTATCTATCTGTAATGTAATGTATTGTGTTGTAAATGCATGTAAGGTCCTGCAATACTTTATCCTGTAATGTAATGTTATGTGCTGTGAGTGTGATGTGATGTAATGTAAGGATGTATGTATTTGTGTTTATGATATTCGAACATCTAACAATTTAAATCAAAACATTATTAATTGTGCAGTTCTATATATGTATAGAGAGAGAGAGTGTGTGTGATGTACCCCTAGCTTCAAGTACTGGGTCCTGCGGGCAAATGTGTATGTGCACTTACTTTATACGCAAACTCTTGTTGTGCACACACACACACAAACCTACATTCTATGGAAAAGGGAGTGGAAAGAGGTGAATGAGAAAAGAGCTTCTAACTCCAATTTGGAATCATTGAAGCTCGAGCCGTGAGACAACCTTCTAATTCATGAAAGTTGAAGTCGATTGAAAAGGGACATTTTGCCCAGACCTGCGGTCACTGTCAGGGCAGCACGAGACACCGGTCATGTAATAAAAACTCAGTACCTATAGTACCTCACATGGTGAGAATGCCTTGGTTCCAGATATTTCAGGCCAGTTCTTGAAGATTCAGTCGTTCGTCCTTATGGGAACCAGCAAGCGCGGCAACCTCTGCTGGAACACCGCCTCCGTGGACTCACGAGTGGCTGGTCTCAGGAGGGCTTCCAAGGCCACCAGGCCACCATTTCAAGTTTTCTAAAAATTGGGCATTGAACACATTTGAAAACATCTCCATCAGGCAAGTGGAATTGAGCTATGCTGTATCATGGTTTTCTCATGGTTTGCTCATTTTTTTTAAAAAAGATATCTCCGGTGATTTTTGTTTGTGGCAATGGCACTGAGGTGCGGGGCATCGTTTCCATCGCCAGGCCTTTGAATCTGCGGGCTGTGCTGCATCGCACGCAGAAGGAACTCGGCGGCTTTCCAGTGGCGGCGAAGCCATATTTTGAGAAGGGCCTGTGCCTTGGCGGATGGCTGTACCAATGAGGTCCGGGATAGGCTGGGATAATTGGATGGTGTGGACAGCTTAGAGAAAGGCTTGAGGTGAAGTCACGGTTCCCTTTGCACAGGAGACGGGTGCTTCAAGAGGTTTGCATCCCGTGAGTCGCAACATTTTCCAAGCTTTGGTGAAATTTCTTCAGGCTTGGAAACTATTTGGACTCAGCCACTGGCCAGTCATTCTTGAACATCACGGAGTCTTGGAGCTTTGTTGCTTCCCAGATTCTTTTTGTTCAGTTTCATTTGGTGTCTGTCCTGTCTTCCATCAATTCTGGCTTTGCTGTTCGCATTGTAGATGTACATTTTTCCCGGACAGCACCACGAGCTGGAGATTTAGAGATTTGAGATGCATCACGCGGACAGCTGATGAGCCCTCCATGAGTGTAGAATATGAGTGAAGGGCCAGTGATTTGGCAGATTCTTACAGCTCAATTAACCGACCCTCAGGATCCATATTTCTATTTTCCTCGGGTCTCTAGCATCTCGAAGTTCGTGATCAATGCGGGCAACGACGACTTCTTTGTCCCCGACAATACGAAAGAGTGGTGGCAAGCAGTGCCAGGACCAAAATGGAGTCTTGCCTTAGCCGCCTTAGCCTTGGCATCTTTGCTCTCCGCGTTGGCGTGGTCCATGCGCCCCAAAGGGCAAGCTTCACCCATGCTTTCAATGCTAAGTCACTAAGTAGCTCGTTGAGACATGTTGAAATTGAAACACTCTCATGACAATATCAGCAGCAGCATTCATTGGCAAATTGCAGCATTGGATTGGAATAATTTTCCCAGAACAAGGTAGAAAACCTTGAGAGCCAGGTGAGCAATGCGAAGTCTGAGGTAAGGAAAACCTGTCCCTTTCATTGAACTTAAATTACATACCGCCGTATCTTGCCTTGTTCCTGTGAAATCGCAACCCAGTCCCAGACCTGCATGTGCATTGGTATTCTGGTATGACACATAGTATCCGCGAGTATATTAAGCGGCCACCTGAGGATGCTCACAGTGCCGAATAGTAAGCACATCGTGGGTGGGGCGCAGGCACGGCTGTGCAGCATGGTGAGGTCATGCTTTTAGATCTTTTAGAACAGCAGAGGAGTTTTAATAGAGATAACACATTATTTAAAATCTGATAAAACTATACATATCTGCAACCTAAAACCCACTAGAGATGCGGATGCGATTTGTTTGAGTGCTTCAGCCAGCTTGAGCGTGTTCACCTCATGGGGTACTGGCTCAAGGCCCTCACTGTGGGCAAGGTTTCCTTTGGGTTGCGTTTCAGAGTGCCATGGACGATGACGACGATGATAGTGGCCCAGAAGAAATTCGTGACCTACCGGAAGAGGAAAAAGAGAAGGATGACCTGCTTTCTGTGCGCATCTCCAGATGGATAGATGGTCAACTGTGCAGCGGCCTGGTTGCCGATGTTTGTGTCGGAGAAGTCTCTAGGGAGCGCCTGTACTTGATTCAATATCTGGATGATGATGTCGAGCATTTGACTGAAAAGGAAGTGAGAGACGGCTTAGTACTTTGGGCCACGCAAGGTGTTGAAATGGAACCTGTATCACTCGATCTTGCAGAAGGCTCCATGCAAGTGGACGAGGAGAGTATTGGAAGCCTTTCAGACGAAGACGTTGAAGCTAACTTGAGAAATACGTAGCTGCCAGTCAAGTTGTGAATGCTTTGGGATGATGTGAGTGTTACATAGATGAGTAGAAAACATCGGTGTGTAAAATTACTGATGTCTGCATATTAATGAATTAATGTTTATAGATGTTTATAGTGTGCATGTGTACAGTTGCACACACACACAGAGATACGTATTTATATATGCACATGCATTTATTTCTCGACATGCATAGATGTTGTTGTGCGTGTTTTGAATATGTAGAATATACATTGCATCCAAAGTGGCGCCCAACATGTCCGAGTGGTCTAACCCAAAGCATCATTTCTCCTCTCTGGCTTCGCACCCGGCACTTCAAACTAAGGAAAGGGACGATCTCCTGCTTGCGCGGGTGACCAAGAAGAGAGACGGGCAGACTTTTTGCGGGGCTATTGTCCAGGTGGGTGTTGGGAAGAGGAGTAGTGAACGCCTCTACCTCATCAAATATTCCGATGGCGACTGCCAACATGTGACTGAAAGTGAGGCGAGAGCAGCCCTAGCTGCATGGGCAATAGATTCAATAGGCGACACGGCAGTTGAAACAGGGATTTCTGCCATTTCTGATGGAGCCAGACTAGCTGCCCGCAATGGTACCCGCAATGGTAGTGACTGGTAGTGCTTACGTCTACGATCGAGCAAAGAGAGCAAAGTCTTTCTTCACAGTAGGACAAGATCAACGAGGCTTGGGCCATACCATTTTTTATTCTAACGTTTGGTGAGATGGACTAGCACCCCACCCCTAAACAAACCAGGGACATCCATGGACCAAAGCTGGCTTCGAAGATCATGTACTAGCTTTGTAGATATTCGTAGCGCGCTTCGTTTCCCTCACAGAAACGCATTCCAAAGTCAAACGGATCAACTCTTCATGGTGGATTTCCGGGCAAAAAAAGCTTGGATGTGTGTAGCTCTGCGCACGAACCATCGCAAAAGATCCGCACTCGCTTGGGTCCGGAGTTGTCATGTCGCATGTCGAAGCTCACTTCCTGAGTCTGGTTCAGAACCTGAATATCCCCTCAGGTCTTTGATGGTTTTTGCCAAAACTGCAAGGGGATGTGCAAAATGCATCGGAGTAGAGCTTCTGGCTGGGTTCTGTTTCGTGGCCGGAGGTGAGAGAGCTGGCACCCATGATCAGTGCCTTTCTACAAGCAGATCTACAGCTGCCCACAGTCACCTGGTCGGTTGAGGTGCCGTTAGGGACTGTGACAGATGTGACAGCTTCAAAGTACTTGAAAGTAGCTGCCGAATCGAAAAGCCACGGCATGCCACGGCTGACTGTCCAGCAGATTGTGAGATTTATCAGTGCACATGCAGTAAGTATCATAAACGCGCGAGCTTTCGTGGTTTGCACATGCAGTTTGCACATGTTTGCATTCATGTTTCCCAGACAAAAGTGTATGTCATGTATGTCATTTGTTCAATTCTGCTCTCTACATTCACTACATTCACTACATTCACTACATTCACTACATTCACTACATTCACTAC
>Ga0126342_10020251_pt1 | contig 11202 bp, 10 predicted proteins | sample Cyp1metagenome_FD_92528 | JGI IMG/M metagenome (GOLD analysis project Ga0126342, IMG submission 92528) | Coral microbial communities from Lord Howe Island, Old Settlement Bay, Australia - Cyphastrea 1 metagenome | ecosystem: Host-associated > Invertebrates > Cnidaria > Coral ...
AAAAGTGGCAAAAATCAGGTTGGTTATTACTTTACTGTATTCATATTCTGCTTCACCTTTTATCAAGTTATTGAGTGTTGATATATATGTTTTTACATCTTTATGCTGATTTTCCTCTTGTACATGGCCAACCGTTGATGCAGGTCATCAGGGCTTTAGCCAGAAATTGAGAGGCAATTGATAGTTTTATGTGACACCAACCCTATCTTACTTGAAGTCTTGCAACTTCTAAGGATCTGTTGTTGAATTTCTTGCTGTTGTAAGCTTGTAGGCCAATTTGTTCTTTAGGTCCGAATTATTTCAACCTAGAGGAATTTGTTTCAATGTAGGCTAAAGTTTTCAAACCAGTGATATTTTCACTTTTTTTTTTGGGGGGGGGGGGGGAGGGGGGGGGGCCCGTTTATTAATAGGGGGTAGGGATTAAATGGCCCATGTTCCATTGGAATTTTCCATAGCATTCCATGTGAGGCAGGAAATTCCTGGTCCAAAAACCACAAGAGCCCCGCCTGGGTGCAGGAGGGCAAGTCCTCGCATTTTTCCATCTCCTCCCTGAGGCCCACCTCAGAAATTGCCAGTTGAACACACCATCAATGGCCATTCCAGGAACCTAAATTGGAGGTACCTACCATATATAAAGGCCTATGTAAGGCCTATGTAAGGCCTATGTAAGGGAATATCCCCCCAAAATATGGCCTTATATGATACAGTACCTCCATTTTAGGATCCTGAAATTCCCATTGACACCATGCCACATCTGGTTGGTGGTTGACCTACCCCTCTGAAAAATGATGGAGTTAAAGTCAGTTGGGATGATGAAATTCCCAATCTGATGGAAAAATAATCCTAATGTTCCAAACCACCAACCAGTAAATACTATTACAAATGTATCTGGAGTTGTTTTTTCTCAAACCATCAACAATTGCTATATAATTGTCCATCATTGCTATGTTAAATCATCGAAGGGTTTTGAAACCACCAACTGCAGTAGGCTCTGAAGAAGGCCCGTAGCCGCTCTATCCCTGGCAATCTCAAAAAGAAGCAGCTTCAGCATGAGAAGCCACATGTAATATATGTGTTTTGTTCACCCCCTCAGCTGTTGGCGGTGGCATTGCCGCAGTAGTTGGCGTGCACCGCAATGTTCCTGGCTGCAAGGCCAATCCAGAACCATGCAAACATGCAACCTTTAGGCCAAGAAAGGGCCCAGTCAATGAAGCCTGGACCATCAAATCAAAAGTAAGTATATATTTCTTTTCTCCATGTTGCTTTTATGGCACAAAAATGCACTTCTTGATGGCCAAGAAAGTTTCAATCGGCAACCTTTATATCACCCCTACAGGTTCAGTAAACCACTGCAAACATGGTTTGGAACGCTCTTGCAGCCATTCGTCATTAGTCAGATTTTCTTGATGCCCTGCTGGTTTGTTGCTCGGGGTTCCGAGCCTCTGAGCCAGTTGGTTTCACCAGGAATCCGGGGGCCCACCGCCGTTCCAGCCCCTCCCAGTCGCCGTTCTCGCCGCCTTCTCCGGAAACGATAGGCGTCGCCGCAGGTGCTACTGCAATCGGTCCATTCGCGCCACTGGCCCCATTCTCCGTGCTGACAGGCACCACCACAATTCTCCTCACCTCGATGAGCCAGGCTTAGGGTGAATCAACTGGGGGTTGAGCAAACTGGATTTGCTCCTGAAAAGTCAGAAGGGCATAGGGAATGTGATGAGAACATCTACGGGAAACCCGGATGAGAAATTCTCTCCGTGCAATGCTCTTGCAAGTGCGAGGATGAGAAATTGTTTAAACATGTCCAAAACACGAAACACCATGAAACACCGTGAAACACTGTGAAACATATGAAACACCATGAAACACAATCTATTGAGGACAGCAAGAACCCAACTTGGACAAGCGTTGAGAGGAGAGGAGCGCTGCGCATTGTTTCACCAAAGAGTGGATAGTGAAGAAGGAACCCTTCCCCTTCAGCAATGTGGTAACTGTAAGCCATGGCCAACCCAACAATAAACTGAGCCCAATATTTTGCAGTTTAGGAATCTTTACGGCCCCAATATTTTCAGGTTTACCACATAAGAAATGGTTTCACCATGGTTCACCACATTAGCGCTATATAATTACAGGATAACTATTAGTGAGACTAACTCATTAGTTATACAAAAAAAATAATGCTATACATATATACGTATATTACCATTAGATAACATTAGTGCTATAAGAGACTTCTGATGTTTGGACTGTTGATAACTCTTGCAGGCGAGGCATTAAGAGGCAAGAACTTTCCAGTATCCTCCAAGCGCATGGGGGTGTCAACTGGAGGACCCCTCCCACCACGTTGGAAGAAACCAGTTGGCAAACCGTTTGGGCAAACCTAATTTGGGCATTGTTGATCATATCTTTAAACATGGTCTGTATTTCTCGTTGGTAGGTTCAATGTCCTTCAACTTCTCAATTGTTTTTCTCAAAACAATATGAGGCTCATTTATCATCACTAGTTCAGTCCAAATGTATCCAAATGTTCCTTTTCTATTATTGTGAGGCCCCCAAACGATAGCTAAGTTGGTGAACATAATTCCAATTTCACTATGGTTTATGCTACTTATAACTGTACTTCCTGGGTTTATAAACCAACAAATCAATGGATTGGTTTAAGGGAAAAATTACAGGAAAGCCCCATATTTCATGGGAAAATCGATGGTTTCCGGTTAAGATTTTCCCTTAAACCAATCCATTGAACAAACATCACTGGGCGGCCCAACGATTTTCCGCGTGACTCAAACGCAGCCAAGGCACCACAGGGTGCCACTTCCACCTTGTGATGCGGCACGCAGGGCGCTCCACCCACCGGGGACACGGCGATGTTGCGGCTCCTGGTGCAGCATGCCAGCAGCCTTATAGTTGATTGATTGATCGATTGATTGATTGATAGGTAGATAGATAGATAGATAGATTGATTGATCGATTGATTGATTGATAGGTAGATAGATAGATAGATTGATTGATAGATAGATTGATACGTAGATAGATAGATAGATAGATAGATTGATTGATCGATTGATTGATTGATAGGTAGATAGATAGATAGATAGATAGATTGATTGATAGATAGATTGATAGGTAGATAGATAGATAGATAGATTGATTGATCGATTGATTGATTGATAGGTAGATAGATAGATAGATAGATTGATCGATTGATTGATTGATAGGTAGATAGATAGATAGATAGATTGATAGATAGATAGATAGATTGATAGATTGATTGATTGATAGGTAGATAGATAGATAGATAGATAGACAGACATACCATTTTCACTATAGCTAAGTATCATAAACCATTTGAAGTATATACCCAATTCACTCAAAACAGTACGAATATCGAGTTTATATACGTGTAGAATATTGGAGAACCTTAAAAAGACTTATATAGATACTTATAGTCTCCCCCATATGTGGGTTCGTAATATCCTCGAAAAACTCTTCTATCTTACTGTGAGAGACTATGCATTTGGTTGTTGTCCATAGGCAAAAGACAACTGGTTGGTGGTATACCTACCCATCTGAAAAATATGAGTTCGTCAGTTGGGATGATGAAATTCCCAATATGATGGGAAAATAATCCAAATGTTCCAAACCACCAACCAGCCTATTACTGATGGTTATATCCCATTCTTGGTGATTATGACCATCAATAATGGGATATGTATATATATATTATCATAATATAAATGGGATATTCAATGGGATATCATTTCAACATGATTTGTTGAACAAATTTCTGGCTGATTCTTGAAGTTGGATGCATTGCGGACTGTGATGAAACTTCCTCCGTTGCAAATGGGTTTTTTGAGACTCTACATGACAAGAATCCAAATATATATATATATATACATATAAATATGATGAAGTCTGGAAGATAATTTTCCTAGTTTTTTTCTTGGCCATCTTTCTGTTCCATGCCCAAATCCGACAAATGTATATACCCCCAATTTTACTTGGCTTTCTTTGATCTCTAGGGGCATCGTCGCCGCTGTCCCTGTCCAAGTGCCTAGTTTTGGTGCCACCACCGCAAGTCACACTGCAGGTAGACCATCGCTCCCAGTCACTCCAGCGGCAGTCAATGACCTGCGCCGCCCTGGTTCAGATCCTACCCTCTGGTAATTTAACATAGCTACGAGTATTGAAAACGGCCAAAGAAATAGTTTTACCCATTAAAAATTGTGATTTTCCATAGTTATGTTAGTTTACCAGATCCTAAATGATAGTGTCACCGCATCAGCCCGCAGTGGTTTAAACATGTCTAAACTTGGATTCTACCGTCCCAAATTTGCTTGATTGCCCACCATCTTTTTGGGTGGCCCTGAAATTGCCAATTCCAAGAATCAATAGTCTCATCGAATCGGGCTTCAAAATGCTAGTATATCAAGTGAAGAGGCTACTTGCCTAGAATGTGCAGAGGAAAACTATGCTATGCTGTTTACAGTTGTTTGAATTCCAAATGCACGAAAAAAAACGGGGTTTTTGAGGAGGCTACGCCCCATCCCGCCTGGCAATCTTGGATCTTGCACACTTTCACCTCTTGTAGGGAACCCTCACCTCAGAGGAGATGGATTTGGTTAAGATCAGGATAATCAAGAATAAGTACCCTCTGGTAAACTAACATAGCTATGGAAAATCACGATGTTTAATGGGAATATACACTATAAATGGTCATTTTCAATAGCTACGTTAAATTACCAGAGGGTAATCAAGAATAAGTACTTCAGTGAAGAATCAAAATCATCTTCATCAAACATCGTCATCGGCATCGTCGTCATCATCATGATCATTTTCCTTACAGTGTATATCTTTCCACATGGTATGGGTTCCATGATGATAACCACTAATCATAGCAAAAAATAATGATCATCAGTGATTGCTATTAGTAATGCCATTGTAGTGCTATCAATGGATGGATGTTCATCATGATGGTCATCTATGATAATCATATTTAATCAGGATGATAATCATCATATCTACTGGCTAGTTATATATCATGGCGGCATGGCGACAATCATGGATGATAATCTATATATGGCAGTGTGTCAAAACCAATAGTACCCCTTTTTTGTTCACATCAAAATAGCTGGGATTTATGGATGTTCATCCCCCTAAAAATGGTATTAATAGGTATTGATCCATACCCATATCATCATCATTGCCAGGTGGTGCCCAGTCACAGGGCTGACCGCCATCGATCGCCAGCTGCGCCACTTTGCGGCTGCGCACCCGGGAGCCTTCACCTCAGCCGCAACTGGAAACGTGGCTGGGCAATCTCCGAACTGGAGGCTTGAAATGGCAGTGTGTCAAAACCTTGTACCCCTGGTGAACATCAAAATAGCTGGTAAATGGATGTTCATCCCACTAAAAATGTATCTATAGGTATTGACCCATAGGCAAATGGGTCCCATGGAAAATGATCTAACTAAAGGGATGAAAAATCGATTTTCCAGCCAAGTTTGATTGCCATATCATATGTTGTCTGTTCAATTATGATATATTCCCGTTGTATAAGTCCCAATAGACACCATTGATTCACATCATTGTTTCCATATGATGCCGAGGGGTCTCATGCATCTTGATGGAGAGGCAGATTCATGAAGGGCAGTTTAACCATGGTAGTAGCCCGCATAAGTTGGGCTGCTATAATTGTTGGGATCTAGCCCCTGGTGATCATAAGTTGTTTATACAAAATTATATAAGTATTGAGCTATATGGGAAATATACCATATATATTATATATATTATATAAATATATTATATATTATATTATATATATATCATATTCTTTATATATATATTATATATACATATTATATTATATATATATATATATTATATTATATTATATACATATTATATTATATATATATTATAATTATATATATATATATGCGTGTGGCACATACTAGTCACCTCGCAATTCGTGCTCATCACATGAATGTCATCATCAGGTAAATGACTCAATCATATACAGGCGTCTCTATATACGTTTTTTTTATTGATTTTTGCATATAATAGAAGTGGGCAGGGCATGTGAGTCCCCGTCAATGTAACTGGTTAAAGGTCAAGAATGGCGCACCAATGGGCCCACAATGATGGTCATCTTTAGCAACTGTCGGGTTGACCCATCCCCAAGCAATCTTGCCCTTGTACGAAGCATATGGAAAGTTAGAGGGCCCACTGGTATATCGTTTATTATTCATTATCATCTACCACATTTACCTTTTGGTTGTGGGGACCATGGGTAAGCCGGGAAAAAATCCACCAAAACGGGAAAAGTCGGTGTTGTATTCGTCCCAGGACCCTGATCTAGTCTCTGGGTTCCGCACCGCAGGAAGAGGAGCAATCTGACCAAGCAGCCTGTTCTCTCAACTTGAAAGATGGAAATGGATGGAAATGGGTTATACCCTCTGGTAATCACACATGACAATCATGACCAGAAGGGTGCCAAGGGGAAACGAAATTTTTCAGCATCCGTGGATTTGGTTGGCCATTGCCATTTTCCGCAGTCGGGGGTATTTACCAAGGCATGCCCGTACCGTCTCGCCGTAGCCTGGATGCCAAAATGACGAGATTTTGGATGTTGTGAAAAACCATCACACACTGGCGATATGAAAATCACAAGAATCAACGTTGTATCTATATAAAATGTGAATACCCTCTGGTAATTTAACATAGCTATGGAACATCACCATTTTTAATGGGAAAATCCACTATAAATGGTCATTTTCAATAGCTATGTTAGTTTACCAGAGGGTAAATGTGACACATAGCACGCTGGCGTGTTTCTAGATGTCTGACTTAACCATCCTTCACCCAGCCAGCGTCCAAAAAACCGCCAAGCCACCCACTCTCCGAGCTCACAATCCTGTGGCCCAGTGGAGCTACAGCTTGCAGTGCCTCGAGAAACTTGGAGAATTTTTTGGAATCCTCAAACGCAAACAAACATGGCCTACTATATATATATGATATATATATAATATAATATATATATATATATATAATGTATATATAATATATATATATATAATATACGTATATATAATATATAATATATTGATTCATTGATTGATTTATGTACTTATCAAATAGTAGATGTATACTATTTATGCTACAAGAAAAACATGAAATAGGATAATCTACATATATCTTTAGCCAGTTGGCTCCCACATAGGTCGTCCTTTTACACTGGTTGGTTGATCGGATTTCGCTCATGGATTGGGTAGTATAATCCTCGATAGTCATCAAGCAACCATCATTTATCAGTTATGTCCCATATATTATTATTTCGAGGGTGAAACAGCTATGACATCCATAGTTATTATCTATATTTTCTATGGTTATATCATAGTTATACCCCATTTTTTTCATGGTGAAACAGCTATTAAATCCCCAAATAGCTGTTTAACTAGGGATAATAAATGATGATTAACTTACCCTCTGGTAATTTAACATAGCTATTGAAAATGGCCATTTATAGTGAGTTTTCCCATTAAAAATGGTGATTTTCCATAGTTATGTTAGTTTACCAGAGGGTAACATGGGTTTTGAATTCCCCTGCTCCATCCACCCAAGAGTCTCCCTGAGTGTCGCGCCGCAGCCATTGGTCTCCCTGAGCTGCACCTTGGGGCAGGTTCCACCTCTCCTGCGAGCCGCACAGAACTAATAACTATGCTATGCTATACAATACTTTACTGCACTATACTATATATTACACTTTATACTAATATACTATATACTAATATACTATATACTATATACTATATACTATATACTTTATACTATATACTATATACTATATACTATATACTATATACATCTACATACTATATACATATATACTATAATATACATCTATATACTATACACTATACTATATATGCTATAGATACTATATACTATGTACTATATACATCTATATACTATATACTAATCATACTATCTATCTAGCTATCTATCTACTGTATCTATCGATGTATCTATTTATCTATATATCTACAGTATCTATCTATCTAGCTAACTATCTAGCTAATTATCTATAGATTCATCTATCTATCTGCAGAGTCTGTCTTCAGTATCTATCAATCTATCCATCTATCTATGTACCTATAGATATACATATTCTGTATACTCGATGCATCTTAATACTTCTCAACATTTAGCACATAGTTATGACCCAGCCATGTAAATACACGCCAGTGCCATTGAGCAGCCATCTCGTTTCCGGATATTGTTGTTTCAAGAGTGAGTAGAGCTGAGGCCCTTTATTGGAAATGATCCAAAAATCCTAAGATGTGGAAACATGTTGGAGCCAGTTTGGCATACCAATCAACTACAGCAGCTTACTGTATATACTACCAGATATCAGTTTGAAGATGAGGCCGGTCAATGCCTCTTATAGCAAGCAATCCAGTGGGAAACGACAACGACAACGACAAACGACGACGACGACCACAACAACAACAACAACAACAACACAGAACAAGAACGAGAACGAGAACGAGAATAACAATAACAATAACAATAACACTGCAGCCACGGGATATCTGTCATAGATCGTCCAAGTACCATGAATTATGGCATGTTGCCTGCATCCCCAAGAATCGCATCATGACCCGTTGCCCCAAACAGGCCAACCACTGGGTGTCCTCGGTGGTTTCAGCACGTTGCGGTCCCGAAAGCGCTGCCCGCCATTGCAGCTGGCTGTGCCTTCGATTTGCCGCAGGAAATACGCTGTTGAAACATGATAATCATGATAAATAATGATGAATTATCATCTATTTTGCCAAGGAATCTTTCATTAATCCATTTATGACATATATAAGTTCTCACGCGTATATATATATATTGATAATTGTATAATATATATATAATTGTATAATAATATAAATATTCAACCTGATGCGAGTCTTTTGCACCTGATGTCTCCAAAAGTGGTAGATCTCGGCAATTTTTTCATTCGCCAAGCGGCAGGCACTCCAGGAGCGCCAGTCTGAGAGCTCGCAGTCGCTGGCTTCCAGCGGAGTGCAGCCCAGCGTCTCTTTAAGGCCTCGTTGATCAGGTGAGGCCGGCCCCCAAACGAAACCATAGGGAAACCATGGGAAACCATACGAAAGTATAGGAAAATGTGGGTTGAACCAACCAAAATATGGTGATTTCATGGGATTTCTAGCTGATTTATGATAGCTAAGTTGACGTATAGCTGCATAGCTTAGACGCAGCTAACGGTTCACTATGGTCAACTTATGGTTTATGGTGGATATAACAGTGACTCACCTTGTAAGGGGAAGCACTTTGGGGTTCATTTTTTTCATCGCTTCCCAGGAAACACCAGGCACAATATCGGTGGTTTAGTGGGGACTTCGGGACCATAGAATGAGAGATAATGGGGGTGTTCAATATGAAAAATTAGGGCCAAAAAAAGGGGGATGGGATGAAATATGAAATGGTTCAAAGTTTGCTCCAGTTTTTTTCAGCATGTGTTTTTCTTGGGATTTCGATGATGGTGTTTTCAAGTTGGACTAAGGTTGCTGGACTGGATGTAGCAAACACGCCCAGTGGATCCCACTGCCGGCTTCCCTGATCCCCTGATTCCGTGACCCCAGTGCTATGGGAAGTGAGGCTAGTCTTTGGATACCCTGCAAGGAAGCTAAGTCTTGGCAAATCCAGATTTGCCGTGGATTTACCCCATGGAAGGAAAAATCACTGACTTTGGTAGCCACTCCTTGGGTCGTATTTATGATGTTTAAAACATTTCCTACCAAGCCAAGATGTGCCCCATATGTACCTCAGCATTGTCTGACTGAGGTACAGCCACAGAAAAGAACATCTGGGTATGTCTGAAACAGTTTTTTTTCCCAAAAAAAACCTATGGTCAATCATCATTACATCCCTAATTAAAATCAAACTTTGCAACGCCAAAGCACTGGCGTTGCAAAGTTTGCCTTTGCCTTCTGGCTCTTTGATGACCTGGTCGCACGACGTGGACACGGTGAACGTCAAATATGGGATCTTTGGGTGACAATGGTGGATTTACATGGAAATAAACCCCTACAAAGTGGTGCCCCATAGTTAGCTAAGTTGGTTAGTAAGTCCAATTTCACTATGGTTTATGGTAGATATAACTATAGTTAATGGGGTTTATAAACCAACTTATAACTGGGGGGCACCACATTGTAAGGCCCTGTTTGTATGTATATGTGATGATATGTGTTCCTAAAATGCCGATTGACCCTGATTGATCATGACATTTGGGGGGTACAGTACGATATTTTCAGACAAAATCCCATTTGCTTCATATGGGGAGTAAACATAATCTTACGCCATCATGGTGAGATGAGCGAATTTGTCGTTGCTGCGAAGAGGTGTCCCTGTTTCCAAGGCAGCACCTGGTTTGATCAATTTTCTAGGACAATTTGGAGCTTCCTCTTTTTTCAGGCGGCCCCAATTGTTTTGCAGCTAAATCTGGAGCCCAAACAGAAAATACTTGCAGCGAAAGACTGCTGCTCGCAAAGAAAAGCGGTTGCGACCTTGCGCGGTACCATATAACTATCATATAAACTAAATATGTGACTATCATAAACCTGTCATATCATATAACTATTAGACCTGGGATTTCAATCTGCTGAATTTGGCTTCTATATGCTTCTATTCATTTTAAATACTTTTAGCATTGGATCTAATCAGTTTGGCGGCCTATTTGGGAAGTATTTAAGGCCTTTAAGGGCCCGGGATCTAATTTTTGTGGCAAGTTTCCACACCCCCATCCCCATTGTTTGAATATGTGTTGTATAGATTTTTGTGCGATTGAAGCATGATGAAGCATGATTTATGCCAATTTATGCCGAAACACAATTTTATCCCAGTTCCAAATAGGTTCTTCCCACTTGATGATCCAGAAATTGTGGCTGGAACTATGGATTTTCCCAAACCCGAAAGATTGGATCATCAATTTCGCTTAAGGATAACTGGTTGGTGGTTGAGCCTACCCCTCTGAAAAATATCTAAGTCAGTTGGGATTATGACATTCCCAATTATATATATATATATAGAGAGAGAGAAAGTCATAAAAGCCATGTTCCAAACCACCAACCAGCCATTGATAACCATTATTAACCATTCTTAACCATCATTGACCTATGGTTTTCCTAGATGTTT
>Ga0126342_10020252_pt1 | contig 11202 bp, 9 predicted proteins | sample Cyp1metagenome_FD_92528 | JGI IMG/M metagenome (GOLD analysis project Ga0126342, IMG submission 92528) | Coral microbial communities from Lord Howe Island, Old Settlement Bay, Australia - Cyphastrea 1 metagenome | ecosystem: Host-associated > Invertebrates > Cnidaria > Coral ...
ATGTATGTGTATGTATGTGTATGTATGTGTATGTATGTGTATGTATGTGTATGTATGTGTATGTATGTGTCTGTATGTGTCTGTATGTGTCTGTATGTGTCTGTATGTGTCTGTATGTGTCTGTATGTGTCTCTATGTGTCTGTATGTCTGTATGTCTGTATGTATGTATGTCTGTATGCATGCATGCATGCATGTATGTGCATGTAATGTACGTATGTACATTGATAAATATAGTACCTATGATTTTAATATGTGCTGCCAAACCTTCCGCACCCTGGTTTTTACATCTGAAAAAAAGGATTCTTTGGATATCTACCCAACATTCAGCTTCCACCATCCATCACCTGGATCTCGGTGGTGGGTTTGGAAGCCGACGTTGGCCCTTCTTCGTTTGGCTTGCAGTTGCCTGGGCCCATCTGGGATCGAGGTCACTTCACCTGACATATCCTGACTAACAGTTCGCCATGGGAGCCCATTGAAATAGATGGTTTACCTATAAAAAATGGAGATGTTCCATGGCTATGTTAAATAACCAGAGGGTAATCAGTGTAATCTCCTTTCAATTCTCGCATGATTTTGGGATTTCAACTCCCATGCAGGTTCCACATCACTGAAAGTCGTCAGCAGGTATGAGATGATGTGGTTCCGTCAGGTGGTTCAAGACAGGTTTTTTTTCACCTACCTCTATTGGAGCATGGAACTCGGGGTTGATTGGATTCTGAAAACGAGTTTTGAGATAGCACTTCTCACGAAGCACAATAGCCACAATGAGGATACACCGGGGATATGATCAACAGAAAGGGAGAAACATGGCCTGGTTTGGAAGCCCCTGATCCCCTTTGGGGCCTCGGGCGTCCTAATCACCACCCCATACCAAGCAACTACTTGGATGAGCATCCCCCTTAGTAAATTGTTGATAACTCATGAATTGTAACTGGGGATATTGCACACAGATGCACCGCAAGACAACCCACCCTGTGAGGACGTGTCACAATTCCCCATGGTCTATATCGGGTCTATGCACGCCACGTAGGAACGAGACAGGACCGTAGGCTTGAGCCGGTTCTGGCAGAGCTCAGGTCTGCCCGAAAAGGGAAATGGCACAGACCTTTCAGTGAGTCAATCCTCATGCAAGACTGCGATGAGAATTTCAACCAATTTGAACCAGCTGTTCTTGTTGTTGCCTTCTATACATGTCAATGGCCCACTGGATGAAGGTGGGGGTTCAAGATCCACTTTCATTTCAGGCGAGGTGTTGTTGAAGCCTGATAATAGGTTTTTTGATGCCACTAATGTTGTTTTCTTTAAATCTAGATCTCCCCATTTGGTGTCGTCCTTGATAATTTCAGGTTGGTCAAAGTCCTCCCCAGTTAGTGTTCTTCTGACCAAATCCACGATTGATAGATGATAAGCCCGTTTCAACCAATGGCTAAAATCATGTATAATATGTAGAAGGCATTTCCGGTTGCTGTGTTCTAAATCCTCCCTTCAACTGCACCACCCAACTGAACCCTCCTGGCTTCGCAAAGCTTCAAGCCTAGCCTGGCCATTCTGGTTGTTGGGCTCAACCCCTGACGTCCTTGGTAAATTACAAATTGAAGCGACCCACTCAATCTTGAAATCCTGGCCCTAGAATGCTTTTAGAATGCTTTAGATATGTTCAGATTCCACATTATCAACCAAAGGCTCATGTTAACCATCCTTGAGATTTGACAGCTCAGAGGTGGTAAAAAAAGGGGCCCACGGCTTGGTTCTTCGCCAACCACGCTGGCAACATCGGAAGGCAACCATGGCAAATACAAACAGAACATAATAATTTTGAGGTTTCCTAAAATGGGGAGTACCCCCAAATCATCAATTTTAATAGGATTTTCCATTATAAACCGATCCATTTTGGGATACCACCATTTATAGAACCCCCCTACATACATATATATATATATAATTTATTTATTTATATCATTTATATATAATAAACATATACACATAATAATCATATCAACATATATCAACATCATATCAAATCATACATAACCCACTTCCAACAAACCATCAACAGACCTTAGGACCTCCTCCCACGCCTGCAGGGCTTGTCTCAGCTCAGAGACTTTGGAAGGCAAGGGGCTTCCGGCCACACGGGGGGACTGGCCGGGTGAGCCCGGCTCTCACGGCTCTCACGGATTCAAGAGTTGAAGATGTTGAAAGTGCCAGCCCTCTATTTGACCTGGCCATATACCCTCTGGTGAACTAACATAGCAATGGAAAATGGCTATTTATAGTGGATTTTCCCATGAAAAATGGTGATTTTCCATTGCTATGTTAGTTCACCAGAGGGTATTTGAAGTTCCAGGTGTATTTTCTGCAGCATAGTGCACCCTTGTTCAATGCCTTCGTCCACTACAGTCTCTGATTGAATGTTGCATTGCTTTAACGAAGCCTAATCATGGCTTGTTGCCTCATCTGGATCAACACCCCAACATAATTATCCCAACAATTTTGCACCAAAACAGGAGCCAAACAGCCTGCTCGTCCTCGCTGCCTTCATCCTCCTCCTCAATTTCTTTTTTGCCTCGAACTGCAGAGTTCGCGCCACCGAACTAGTCGGCACAAATGGACATCACGTGATGTGTGTTGTGGTACGGAAATAGCATGAAATAGCTATGCCATGCGTGGCAGCTAGCGCATTTCAGGCATCCCAGGCATCCCAGCACAGTTCTGTGGGAATCTGGGCCGCCGACCCAGAAAACGTGACCGTATCCACTGGTACCTGGGGAAGCACTGGAACCGACAAACTCCTGGGACCACCTGGAGCTCTAGAGGCCCTAGGCAACATACAGGGAGTTCCGAGGTGGCTTGACTGGCCACCTTTCTAGATAAACCATGATAAACCATGATAAATGATGATAAATCAAGATAAATCGTGATAAATCATACAGTAATAAATTATGATAAAAATGGTGATAAATCAAGGAATCATAAGGCTGCAACAAGACTTTCACCTTTTACCACGACACGGCACGACTCGGCACATGCTATCGCCGAGTGGCACGGTATCCAGCCCAGGCCCAGGGGCACCTCTTGTTCTCCTGAAGGACATAGTTTTGAAGGATCTCCTGCGGCAGAAACCACCCAAAGAATGGATCAAAAATGATCAAACTATGGCAACATTTAATGGCTAGGTCTGCTAGGTATTTAATGCATTTTAATGCTACATACTTCTGCGATCCCCTTGAAAAAGTGACTTTGGATATCATCAATATTACTGTGACCCTGGTTGGATTTGGGGGTCTGGAGTTTGGAGTCCGAAGGTTGCAATTTGCCGTGCGGGTTTGCATATTGTAGTGTCCGCACAGGGTGCATGCAAAACATGCCCACATTTGCCACCTCTATTTGCGCAACATACTCAAGCCAACTAACTATATCAACAGCCAGCGCATTCATCTGGTAGTTTTTAGGGACCACATCGTCCATGACCATTGGGCTCCATCACCGGCGCTTCTTTTCTGGCGCGCTTGCGCGGTCAATCAGTTGGTCACTTCGAGAACCAGGAAGTTTTCGGACAGGTCAGTTCCTAATGTCCAGGACATCAACACAGAGCTAAAGGGCGGGATGGGGTGGGGTTGATGCGGTCCTCAACCTGGAACTTTCCGGAGTTTTAGCACGCCTCGTGCAACCATCCTGTCTAAACTAAAGATCCTGATACGGTTCTGTTTTGATTTTCAGGGAAAATGACGAAACTCGTTTGCAGCAGTTCTTGATTGGCTTTGCAGGAATCTGGTCTTCTTGCGAGTACTGTCAGCTTTCCATTGAGTTTTATGCCATCATCTGGTTATAAAAGAACCACAGCAAAAACAACCGACAATAAGTCCCGAGCAAAGTCCGTAATTCAAGCCCTTACGCACCCAAAAAAAACAGCCCACCATGTTCGAAACACAGTTTCCCAGTGTATACACCTATAACATCACAAATCATGAGCTCACATCAGCTTCATGGTTCCAATGCACTGTAATGCACTGTCCGAGCATCGCAACTGGTGCCGTCGCAGCATTGAGACGCACTTGAGTCGCAGCATTTCTGCCCAATCTGCGGGAGGGCAGGCTGGGAAATGCCAAGATGCCATGGATTTCTATGGTGATTCTTGATGTTGTTACCACATGTTCCCACAAAACTTACCATTTTGTTGGGGGTATTCCCCACGTCAACACACGATCTCATACGATTTCTCCAGTAAAATGAGAGGCCCAAAATAAAAATGGCACGTCGACGTGCGGCATCTTCTTCCAAGAGTGTCATGCCCATCGCTGGCTCCCAACCTTGAAACTGGTCTGTTGGCATTGTTGCACCTGAAAATCAGCTCGTGAAAAGGAGATGTCCAAAGTATGTCGATAGGCACGGTTTTAGGTCCCTAGAACCACATCTTTCGAATCAACCAGCGGCCAAGAAACAATTCAATCCCTGGGCAAGTCAATGTATAGCATGATGTGAAGTGAAACAGTACTGCATCGTTTGCCTGGTCTTGTCACATTGCCGCCAGGTTTGCATAATGAATGTGTAACAGCCATTAGGCAAAGACACAATGGAACGCATCCCCTCCTTTGGTCCAAGGGGCCATGGTGAAGCCGCTGTTGGCGTTGCCAGCCTGTCGGCTCTCGCGGCACTTGCAACCGATCTTGCTTCGGCATGCTCCTTACCAAGGCGGCTGGCTTGGGTTTGAAGATTGTTTCCATATGTATATATATATATATATTTCACTGATTTCAATGGATCCGGACACATCGGGAACCTATATTATAGCTTGATTCTGCCATCTGAATGCATCGGTCGATTCAAACAAGTCTCAAACGAGACTTCAAACCTGGTTCTTAAGGGTCGAGGGGTCCCATTCAAGTTCAGCATCCTTGGCTCGCTCGCCAACAGTAATGGTTTATGTGTTTACAGTGAAATACAGTGAAGCACCATGTGGACATCATGTGCCCCTAACAAACTGCAGCTCCCAAAAAGCGCCTTCGTCGCCATAAGTGTAGCCACCATCGTAGCGACCTGGAGCCGATCAACTGGATTCCCCCTTGCGGCCCTTGCGTATGATGTATGATGCTTGCCGACTGGCAGTTGAAAGTTTAATACGTAATGATAATTTCATGATAGGAAGTGGCCAACCTTCCAGGAAACGATTCAACATATTTCAACATTAATTACATCAGTTCGAAACATGTCAAAACTACCCCCAGCACGTCTTCACCGATCCAGGTCATCTATCTGGATAAGTTATTATATGTTGCTTATATATCCTATTATGTCATCATTACCCGCAGAAAATGCTTGGTTATATATCCTCTACTATATAATTTAACATAGCTACGGAAAATCACCAACTATATTCATATGTAAATCTATACGTTGGCCATGCTCCATAGTACTATGTATGTACTATGCTAAATTACCAAAGGGTACCCTCTGGTAAACAAACATAGCTATTGAACATGGCCATTTATAGTGAGTTGTCCCATTAAAAATTGTGATTTTCCATAGTTATGTTAGTTCACCAAAGGGTGTCCCCAAAGCTTAGATCTGGGTCATCTACTGTCCCGCTGGTCAGCCCCAGCGGCTTCCGCGCGATCCACAGGGCTTCAGGGAGGATGACGCTTTCACAGTGCACTGCTCGCAGACCATGAAGCGCCAGTGATAACCTGCGCTGAGATACAGAACATTAAAACACAGCATTTTCCAGGAAAATCATGGTAAAACAATGCAAAACCATTGGAAAACCATAGGGGGAAAAACATATAGAAAAACCATGAGACAACTCTGTAAGATCTGCCCCTGAACCATGAATTCTCCAACCATCCACTCTCGCACCTGTGAGTCCCCAGCCATAGTCCCGCCATCGTCCAGACGAAGCAGATGCACCAGCAGGGCACAGGAACGTGCTGGCATTACCCAAGTGCTCGATGCGAGCCTAGAAAGCTCATCTTGCCCGGTGACTTGAAGATTCCAGCTTTGTTTTACTATGGTTTAGTTTACTCTATGTTTTACAAAGTCACGAGTTGATGGCAAAATTGATACTTAAGGAATCATGAGTTGAACGCTTCTAGCCCGAACAAACTGAACAAAATAGGCAAGGCCACTGTGTTTGTCAGTATTTCTTTTCGTTCAGAAGACCTGTTTGAACTTGGTCATCGTGTTTTGAAACCTCAACACTTTTCCATGATCTTATATATCAAAGTTTAAGGTGTATTTAATATCTTAATGATATTTGATGATCTGTGTATTCAACTTGCTTTGGATCAACGATTTCAGCAAACACCACCCCGGGTTCTGCGATCTCAACGGTCAAGTCAACTTGGATACACTCCTATAAAGATCTTGCAAGCATCAGGTACAAGTTAATATTATAATATAAGTATAGTATAGATAAGTATAGTGCATACTTTTATTATATCATTTATATACCATGTATTCTTTTACTATCGGAACTTCAACTTCTATTGAATCCATTTGATACTATCGACTATTGGAGGATTCTGGTCAAGAACTGTGACCCAAATTGACACAATTCGAGCTGAGGCTCTGCAAAGCTTGCTTGGAGAAAAGCCAGCAAGCAGAACGACGAAAACATCGTGTAACGAAACCTGGCCAAGAAATGGAGTCCTGGAGTTTACCGCTACAAAACAAAAAAATGCAGTTTACAAACAACAAACATATGGGTTCAAATAAACAAACAGTTTAAATCTTGCAAACGGACATGATAACCAAGACGTCCATGACATCAACGGCATTTGGAACTGCATCATTTTTTCAATTTTTGTATGGGTCAAAATTGAGGCTCAAACATGGTCAAACATGCAGATTGTCAGGGTCTATCCGTCTGGGTCCCCAAGTTCTACTCTGATTGCTCTAAGATCGCAGAGGCTAAAGATGGCTAAAGATGGCTAACGGATATCTTACAAGATCCGCTGCAAAGGCTCCAAAAGAGAACGTGAGGTTCGAGCGGGACAGTATGCATGGCTCACATTTTTTGACATGGAACATCCACTATCTTGAACTCGAGAAACCCATGCATGGTTCGTCATAATGCGAATCGCTGTGAAACGGAACCAAGATCATAGCAAATCCCAAATACCCTAATTTTCTAGCTCACTAGCCCGACACTTTTGGGATATAAAAACACATATAATTATAGATCATAGACATGTATCAAACACACAGTTTAAAGATGTTTAAAGTTGACTGAAATACCAGGGCAATCGCATCGTTCCTCTTCCAACACTCCCCCAGAAACCGGCCTCAGGATTTTCAGACCACGAGCCACGAGAGTTGTCGGCGGCTAAGGGAGCCGAAATAGGATTCAGGCAGCGGTCATCGAGCATGACAGAGAGGAGTCCTTGGGAATTCTGCTTCTCCCTGATTGGAAACCCACCAATTTTGGGGATTTAATTGGATTTTTGGAGAATCAAACAAAACGTCTTTTGGGATCTTTTGATACTGCACCCTCTGGAATTTAAGGTAGCTATGCAAAACATGGCAAAACCACCAGTTTAAACAGCTAAATCAGCATAAATCATCTCTAACTGAGTCATGTTCATCCATTTTCATCCATTTTCCATAGCTATGTCTGATTCCCAAAGGGTACACCAGGGCTTGAAAAATCAGGCCCGGGGATCCCGGCATCGGGGCTCCTGTGTCTCTGCTTCAATCAACTCTTCAGCCTCCGACTCTGACCTCGCCTCAGTGCAAACTTCATCCCCCCGCAAACAAGTAGTGCATTAGATATAGTTATAATATATAAATATATTATATATATATATATATTGTATATGCAAATTGTACTGTAAATGTCCCCCTAGAAATCGTGGTTTGGTATGATTAGATGCAATCACGGGGACCAAGCAAATCCATTCCAGCCCGGTGGCCACCAGAAAGTCAACAAAAACCTTTCAAAATGGTGGCCCTGAAGGATGCAGTTTCTCATCCACTTGATAGCAGGATAGCAGGGTTCCATTTGGAATTTCAGGTTTGGATAGGTTTGGCACATTCATCAGGAACTACCAGCTTTGCTGCACATTGACTCACAGAAAATCAACCATCAAACAACTAACGAACTCAAGAACCATCAATTCTAGAGGTATACCCTCTGGTAATTTAACATAGCTATGGAAAATCACAATTTTTCATGGGAAAATTCACTATAAATGGTGATTTTCAATAGCTATGTTAAATCTACTTTGCAATGTGGGGATGCTGTATCTGTTTTTTCTGCTCCCCATATAGCAGGGCAGCCACAAGGATAACAAGCGTCCCTCGCTCCTCCAATATCAACTTCAGTCCATCAATCAATCAATAAACAATTTATTTATATAGACATATATCATATATCTATAGCCATTTATTCTTAAATTTATTAAATATACACCTGGGCCTTCAATTGATACTTACATTCTGGCTACGATTTTTTCCGGTGCAAGATACGGAAAGTGTAAAAATACACACACACAAAAAAAAAATGCGAATCAATATCTCAACCCATTCCCAATGAAGAGTTACCTATTTGTCATTGCTTGGTTCATTTGCAAATATTTGCGTTGGTTTTGTGGATATTTCTGCTAGAATTTGCACTTCAAAGAACGCCCGAATTTCTGGCGTTCTATTCTCCAGCCTGCAGATGAACAGAGGGAGGCATAAATTTACCTAACATGAACGTTCATAAGTGAATCATAAGTGAATCATAAGTAACATTCATAAGTAACATTCATAAGTGAATCATAAGTAACAAGTAGCAATCAAAGGTTCAGGTATACATCTCACCAGCGAATACATGAATAGCATTTAACAGCCGCGTTAAAGTCATTAAAAAACGTAAACTAGTCTTAAAAGCCATCAACATGTTCCTTCCTTAAGCACCCCCAAAAAACAATGCTTTAGTAGGGGATGAACCCACATATTTTGGACCATAGAACGGGGGTATCAAAAATATCAGGGGGCGGGGGAAGTGATTCATCTTACTCATAATGCTACAGTATAGATGTTATATTTACATATTATATATATATAAATATATATATGTGTGCGTGTGTGTTTTTATTTACATATAGGTTGCCTCAAACTTACAGGTTTCCAACTTTTTACATCTATTTTGCGGTTGCTATAAATCAATATGCAATCCGGAAATCAGCCACATGGCAATTGAAATCTCCCCATGGATGGCCCAGGCGCATTGATGAAGGCCAGCGAAGCGATAATTCCCATGAGTCCAGCGCCTAGCCAAGGTGACCATGGAAGGATGGCCCTCTGGGAATTTTCCGGGGATTTGATCTACCCTCTGGTTATTTAACATAGCCATGGTATAGATGGCCCAATTATAGATGGTTTACCTATTAAACATGGTGATTTTCCATGGCTATGTTAAATAACCAGATGGTATATTTTCTATGGTTTTGTAATCATTTAAATCTAAGATGTTTTTTGGGGAAGGCATTGCCCACTGCTAGTTCATGCTAGTTGAACAGTTTGCTGATGAAACCATGACCCATGTACAGATGTTTACCTATTAAAACTCATTTTTGTCCATATAAACCACTAGAGGGTATAGAACGCAGTGTAATTTTCAAGATTATTCCCATTTCCGTATATTTCCGTGAGCTTTATTTTGAACATATCCGCTTGTCATGGCATTTGACATACATTAATTATTTAATATTATTTATAATATGGGACATATCGGATGAGTATAGTTCTGTACCCTCGGATGAACTGGTCGATTATGCGCACTTCTGTGCTGGTCAACTCCAAAATCTCCAACTGCCGGCCTGTAGCCATCCCAAAGACCTTGGAGAAAATGGCCACCAATGCGACGAAGACCTTGGGACACTCACAGCCACTTAACGCATGTCCTGGAACTTCAACCGTTAGCTGGGATCGCCAATTAATCCCCACCCCCTAATACCCGCCGCGGACCCATGGTTTAGTATTTGATCTATTTATTTTGGGATCCCTTCTCCCCTTCAGTTGGATTGGTTCACTAAGAGTCACTCTCAATGTCCTGACCTTCCAGCCCCCAACTCATCCTTCTGGGCATATCCCATCTGAGGGGAACGCTCCAAGGAGCACCAAGCAAAAAATGAACACGGGCAGCGTGACCTACAAAACGCGGCAGCATTGATGTCACGATTTTCAGCTTTGCTGCCCAGGATGGAAACTGGAAACAACACTGATCGCCCTGGAAATTGCCGTGAGCGTCGCTTCTAAAGCTCTCCTTCAACACCAATTGTTCCATTGCCCTTGTCTGTTCGCCTTTGCACGAACATCTGCCCAATCCAGCGGCATGCCATGGGCAACACAACACTTCAAGAGATACGCATGATGTTCAGCTCTGCATGTCATTAGCTGCACTGTTGGTGATGAAGTTCAGTTAGCATGTCACTAGGGCATTTGTCTATACTCTGGTTGGTTTTGCTTTGTTCTTGCCGCCAGTGTCTCTCAAAAGGCTGGTAAAGCAAACTCGAATACATAAAAACTAAAAAGATTCAATCCTCTCGAAGTAGCTTTGATTTTTGTGACTTTGCTGACTTTGCTTGTACCTGTGCGATTCGAATGGTCCGCTTTAGGACACGTCTGTGCTGGCAAATTGCAAGTGAAGTGCTGGGCAAAAGCGTTTTATCCAAAATTAATCGATCCCAGTATACAGTGACTACCCTCTGGTTATGTCAAAATAGCTATTGAAAATGACCATAGAAATAGTGGATTTTCCCATTAAACATGGTGATTTTTCCATAGTTATGTTAGTTTACCAGAGGGTAATTATACTGAAAGAGGTTTCTAATGTACGTAATTGAGAAAGGAGTACCAAAAATTAGCGACCTTATCACAGGAAAGTTGGTCTTCAAAGTGTGCAGTACCTGGCTGACTTCAGGGTTGACTTCTGCTTCGGTAAACCATGGCTCGTAAACTATGGATCGTAAACCATGGCTCGTAAACCATGGCTCGTAAACCATGATTCGTAAACCAAGACTGCCATGACTCGTAAACCATGGCTCGTAAACTATGGATCATAAAACAAGATCCGTAAACTATGCTCCGTCAACTATGACGTGTAAGATGAGACTGTGCATGTACTTGCCAGAGGGGGTGGGATTTTGATATGACGTGGAAGATGAGACTGTGCATGTAGTTGCCAGAGGGGGTGGGATTTTGATATGATGTGTAAG
>Ga0126342_10020253_pt1 | contig 11202 bp, 12 predicted proteins | sample Cyp1metagenome_FD_92528 | JGI IMG/M metagenome (GOLD analysis project Ga0126342, IMG submission 92528) | Coral microbial communities from Lord Howe Island, Old Settlement Bay, Australia - Cyphastrea 1 metagenome | ecosystem: Host-associated > Invertebrates > Cnidaria > Coral ...
CAGTCACTGATGGTACCTGTGCTCGACCTTTTCTGGGATGGGACCAGGTCATGTTAAACCACCATCCATCACCAAGAATGGTTGGATATTTTGCCCATCTCATAGTGATTAAACTCCCTAGATATCCAACAATTTGAAAGTGATGGATTAGGTGATTTCATGAGTAATTTGAAGAGTTAATACGAGCACCGAGTACCATGAAACTGCGTTGTTTTCACACAACCAACTCATGGAACATGTCACAGAAACTGGGCCTGCGCTTGCTGGTACAGGCGCTCCCAGGGTGATGGTTCATTGCTGTTCAAAGTTCGAACTCGGCCTATGCAGAGGCAAAACCGAAGTCATAAGCCAAGGTGGCATTTTTCCCCAAAGAAACAAACCAAAGTGAAAACAACAGCATCAACTGGCAAAAGAAAAGGCTCTTTGAAGAAATTCTAAATCATCCTGCCGTTCCGGACTACAGGAACTCCATGTAGTGCCCTGCTTTATTTAAGCACACGTTAACTCAGTTCGCCTGCCACATTTGCCCAGGCACCTCCACCAGCCGCCTGCGCTGACCCCTCGGGTCGCCGCGCTAGGGTGGCCATGCTCAGCGGCTCCGGAGTGGCCTGGAAGCGTCTCAAAACCTCCAAACTGGGACCATTTGGGTTTCTGGGTACTATATGGGTATGGATCAATACCTATTAATACCATTTTTAGGGGGATGAACATCCATTTACCAGCTATTTTGATGTTCACCAGGGGTACAAGGTTTTGACACACTGCCATATGGTACTATGAGAAACTTTGAGAAACCAATCCCCAGTTCAGGCAGTTTTTCCAACAGCCACGGGGATGGGGTTGTCCAACTTCCATCTTGTCAGCCTCAATGAACGTCGAGAAGTCCCACTCACGTGGCCTGGCCCCCAGTGGACCAACAAAACATGTAGCAATGCGTGTATCTGCAAACTATCGGTTCCCCTAAAGCTGGATACGCCCAAACGAAAATGCAGCGTTGACATTCGCGTTGACCGACAAAAGCGGGTGTCACCGAGAAATGTGGGGATATGATTGGCTGCCCCACTCAATGTTCTATTTGAGTGGGGAAGCGAATGGGTTCCTCCATGTTGGAATCCAAAAGCTTGAACCAAGCCCCAAAGCAAAAGACCTCAAGGACAACTTCTGACATCCAAGGACAGGTTCCCCTTACAGCATTAGACACAAAAAAATATGCCATCAGAAAATCAGCAGCCCCCATCGCCAGACCTGCCCTGGGTCTTCAGCTCTCCTGCTCCATCAAACAAAAGACTTGAGATATACTTGAGGGGCTGGGGGGACAAAATATTGGCCGAATGACTTGCAGTCGCGGACAAAACCCTCACCCAGCGGCAAAGAAGCTGGCTCCGCTGCTTGGCTGCTTTCCTGCAACCCAGGCACTTTCTGGGCTTTGACTGTCAGATCTTTTCGCATCGGGCACCTCACAGAACAGAATCAGCCAGGTTAGCAGCTCAAAGAATGATCTTGCATCGCTTCTGGTGGAAACGGAACTCCTTCTCATCCTCAAGTTTGGGATACAATATCTGTGTCTATGCAGCTATGCTCCATCTGGCGCTACGTGGCATTGTGTATTGTAGCGCACCTCTTTTCTGAATCGAAGTGGCTTCTGCGCTTCCAAGCACTTTCGGCTTGACTGCAAGGAGATTTATTCAACTATGTACATCTGGGGCACTCACCGTCATGGCTTCGCCTTCCACCCCACTGATCAGTTGGCTTAGTTCACCAAGCCCTGCTGTCCGAAGTTGTCTGGTGAAAATTGGATTGTAACTGTTGTAATACTGTAGTTATGACCACAGTCCTTCGGCTATAACAGTTATACCTATGGTTATAACAGCTATTGTTATACCATGTTATACCTATGTTATTTTTTCAGAACTTCCTCAATCTTCTCGTTGTTCGTAGCTCATTGCCTTCCATCCTCAGCCGCTTCCTCGGAGACCTCTGCGCAGTCCTTCACGAAGTACGTGGACATGGCGCGCATGAAGCGCCCTCCGTACCTTGGGTGGTCCGCAACATCTATGGCTATATGGAACCCGTTGGAAATTATCACATGGATATATATATATATATATATATATATATACATATATGTGTGTGATTATATATGTGTATCTATATGTATATATATATATATACAGGATTATATACAAATGTCAATGTTCATATCAATATAATAGATAATATACATATATATATAATCTATATATATAATCTATAATCTATATATATATATATACATACATGATGAAATAATATAGAGTATGCGCACATATATAGTATAATACCTGTGTATATAGTATCATAATCCCTATTGTGAACTGCTGATATCGTCTGTCTGGAAGAATTCTAGCATTCTAAAGATTCTGTCGAGATGAAATCACGGAAAAAAAGTCCCAACTCGCCAAAGTTCGAATTGGGATCAACCACCGTTGGTGCTTCTCGTTCACCATCTCTCTGTGTGAGAGTTGCTGTCGCTGTTTTGAAGACATTCTCCAATTTCTCGCCACCACCATAGATGCGTAAGTAGTCGATGATCCCCATAAACAGCATGCCCGGAGTGGTGGATGATGGCACAGCTGCCAGCAAAAGGGAGTAGTCCATCAACTGAAGATTGGAGAGAAACATCGTGTCATTAAACCTCAGCGACTTTGGGAAAACCAAACCAAACAGCAGCGGATTCGTTTAGAGGATACCCGCAAAACAAGACTTGGCCACCAACCCAAAGATCATCAAAGATCATCAAGAATCATGAAAAATAATGAAAAATCATCAAAGTTCAGTGCAGCCAAAAAAACATAGCAGCCTCCAAATAGCTCAGGTCAGCTTTAGCCAAGCACAAGGGTTTTCCCTGTGTCCACTCCCTGAAGTTTTGATCCCACAAGGTCTGCCCTGGCCGTTGGGGTCGCGGGCTCTCCTCATCCGACACCGCGACCACAGATGGAGTCTCCATGCGACGCTTGGCTCCGACACCCTTGAGGTCAAAGGATGCGTCATTGCTGATGCGATAACGGAGGTTTTTCTGAACCACATAATGGCCTGAAGCCAGAGGTTCCCGGAATTCGTCTACAAAATTATAACTACAGTATATCATCATAACTCTAAATATAATATATGTGTGCCTTCTATACTTGTTTTAGTTTGTTTAGGGACCCAAGGTAAGATCAACAATTGAACATCACCTCATTGTTTGGGGATGGGACGTGCAAAAATGGCGGCCTCGAAAAGGGAGTACCATGTAATGGACCCACAAGTTGCTGGTCAGTTTCCGTGTCGAGGCTAGATTGGACTCGTACGCTTCAAAAACAGAAAACAAATTAGAAAACAAAAAAGAAAAAAGAGTTTTTGAAGCACCACCCGGGAGCATGTGTAGTTGTTCTGTTGCTTCTTTTTTGGTGTAGCAGAAACTGTAAACAAGCCAATGACTTGCGTCAGCACTGAGGGGAGCTTCTCGAACAGGACCTTGTCATAGTACCAGAACATACCTGGTTGCTGTTAAGCCTAAGACTTGAATGGGCCAAGACCCTGATACGACGGTTTTCGTGCAAAAAAACGCTGTGTAGCATTGTAACAAATTGTATAGCTGGATCTTCATTCCCCCGTCAACCGATGGCCCCAGGGTTTTTGACCCTGCATTATCCACGGAAAGGCTGAAACATGCTGAAACCAGAACCCAGAAACTCATGGCTTCTGACACCAGCCGGTCAAATTCACTCTTGTTCAGAGCCTGGTGAAGATTGGTGAAGGCTATGAACGACGCGAATGCTGTTCATGGGATGGGGGAGCGGAGCGCAACTTCTCAAGGAATCACTCCGAAGCAGTACAACTAGAAAAATGCCGCAAACAATAATGTCAACAATAATGTCAATATGCAAATCTAAATCTACGTTTCAAGTCTCAAGGCTTCATTTCTTTGCAGACCCAGCAGCCCAACTTTGGTACTGGCTGCCAACACAAAGATAAATCAATTGCCAGCCTTCAGCAGGAAACGTTTGTCGTGGGTTTCATAAAAAGTGGCTTTGGACTTGCCACCAGTCCTTGGATTTGCTTCTGCCCGGAGCTGTTTGACAAGCTAAGAATTGGGCTACGGCGATAACATGTTCAAACATCGGCCAAATCTATTGCCTATGGTCAAATATGGTCAATCCACCTATGCCATCAGAATCCATCAGAATCCATCAGACACATCGCACGCAAACCAGGACGCTGTTTGGCTACAATGCACCGCTGCAGGGACCGAACAAAGTTCAGATCGTCCCCGCACATCCAGTGGCGAAGGACGTGAAACTGCGGCGCGAAGTGGAGACCTGAAGCTGGTGGGCTGGGCCAATGGGGGAGATCACCCATGGCTCTTGGGAAAAACCCTGGAGCTATTTAAAAAAAAAAAACAATGAATGGGATATCTCGGATATCTGATGGGGATCTGTGATGATATCATGGGCTGAATTTCCTTCAAGAAACCATTCATCTGACCTTCCTAGAACCCAATTCGTAAATCAGGCGGTACAGTACAGATAGTAAACTCAGGAATTCAAGGTATGCTCATCCAACCAACATGATCGGTGGTATCCCATGATACATTAACCTATTGAAACCCTCATTAAAGGCCATTATATCCCAGTAAATCCCAAGGTTTCAGGACCTGCGCGCCCAAAGACACACGGAGTACTTCCCTTGCCGGTCTTCGAGGTCCACCTGCCCCGGCAATGGCTTAGGAAGCCATGAAAACCCAGAAAGAACGGGGTGGAATCGAGGTGTATACATCAAAACAACTCAGCGCACAACAGGAAATATGTAGCTGTGTGGATTGTATAGATTATAGATTATAAAACATATAAATTATCACTTGTTGTCCAAATGGATCCAAATGGCAAGTCTCATGACATGCCAGATATCCTAAAGTCTTCATCAAACAAATGACAAGAAGGTACGACTCGATACGACCCTTGATGTCACACGATCCCAACACATCCCAACCATTTCTGGCACCTTGACTTCCTTGAAGGTCGCACCTGTGAGTACCTCCCGTAGACCTTGACCTTCCCAATCCGCGGCCGCTTGCGCATGGCCCGGCAGTTCTCCAGGGACAGACAGCGATGACAAGGGTTTCAGCAACTTGGAGGTTTTGGCATGGAGCTCCTTCCTGCTTAGATTTGGTGCATTTGGTACCAATTGGTTCGCTCTCTCAGAGACAGAGCGGTCTCCCAGCTTGGAAGTTCTTTGGGACAGCACCTTGGGTAACGATCGAAGGCAACTTGTTCCCAATGGACAGCAGGGCTTACCCCCGGGCAACAGGCGCCATTGTGCTGCCATTTGCTCCTGGGCTCTGTCGCTCAGCAGCGCATGGGCAATCAGAGATCCAGGATCATCGAAGTTAACAGGGATGCAGATGCCATAGATGCACCTCAAGCCGTGGCTCCAGAATGCTCCGGTGGAGTGACGGATGAACCAACATCAACCACCAGGTAACCAACATGAACAGACCAAAAATGGGGACAACTCCACCCAAGCAGCAAAAGAAATCTTCGAACTTGACCCACCGATCTCTTCCAACCCACACAAATTCGGAAGTTTGGACTCCCCAAAACCATTGATCCAAAAAATCGAGGATTCAACATGATTCAAGCGTCAAAATGTGGGTCATGTCATGTTTCTTTCTTTAAATTGTTGCTTTTAATAAAAGCCTTGGCCATGGCCATCCCATCCTTGGCCATCCCAAGGCCAAGGCACCTCTCCCCAGCATTCTGCAGCTTCTCCGATTCTTCGAGGCCTTCGCCAAAGGCCTTCAGCACTTTGTCCAAGTGCACCGGCAGCGGTTCACGCTCCAGGCGTCCACTCTCTCCTAAGTCCATAAGTGGTCCTTGTGGTTGAACCAGCCCCATATGTCTAAAATGTCTAAATGTCTGGATATATGGTATGGATTCTGAATGTATAAAATTGTATAAATGATTATAAATCTATAAATGTGCATGATCAGATGTAATAATTGTGTAGATGTATGTTAATATTCTATGAAAGTCGAGAATGGGGGTTCCAATCATCCCATGCATTCAGGTCATCAATCGGGGATTGTCCCATTGGCGTTTCGAAATCAGGCTTCGACAGGATAATCCGATAGTCCTCACAATTCCAATCAAAAAAAACAATATAGATACCGGGTTCTTATAGATTACATTAATACTAGATAATACTAGCATCTCTTCTTCAAAAAAACATAGACAAATATATATATATATTATACATGTAGAGAATAGATTGGAAAATGAAGCCCATCAGATGACCCCATCACTTTATATCACTTTTGCCACCATGTCTCGTTTGGCAGATTCCAAGGTGAGATCCAAATCCAACGTCCAGGAGGTTCTCGGTAAGCGCTGAGACTCCGCCACCGCTGCGGCTGAACGATCATCCGCACTCTTCTCCGGCAGCTCGTCGGGGAGCCAAATGCGGCCTAAGGTGTCCTCCATGGGAGACATTGGCGGTAAAAACCATGCTTTAAAAAAAATCAAAGAATCTATATTTAGAAAATTGAAGAATGTAATAGCCTGGGAAAAATGGAAACATATCTGGTATAAATCAGTGTAGATCTTTAGTTATCCAGGAAATGATCTGGGATTTTGAGATATTTCACATGATTTCACACGTATCATAAACAGCTACAAACAAGAACTTTTGGGAAAAATTCCACTTTGACAGGTTCTGGGGCCTTTGTGACCACCTTTTTAGTGGCTATTTCCACACCAAAAAAAGCCCTACAAATCGCAATGGTTATTGGGATGAGCTGAAACCATCCAACGGAAGGTGGAAGTTTCAGCATCTATTTGTTTGATCTAACCAGTACCATCATCTTTGGTGACTGTGTCTTCGCAGTAACCAGTACTTCACCACTTTAGTCACTTTAGGTGATGTTTGGAGTTTAGACATGTTTAGACTAGGTTTGCCAGAAAAGGGTAATCGTCCGAAGCCCTGTCCTTGGCGCTGGCCAACAAACCCGAGAGGGATGCTATCTGAAAACTGGAAGCCTGAGTTCCACGTTTGTTCTTGTCCTCCTCCATGCGAAGTTTCTGCAGGTTGAGCAGATCCTGATGGCTGTCCCTTGGAGTTGTCTTGTCATTGAAGGTCTCCCGAAACGCGTCCAAGACATCACAGCGCAGGGTATTCACCAACACGGGATCCGCCAACTCAGCGTCCTTCAGAGACTCCTTCATGGCGTGGAGACTCATCCGTGGCCAGCTCACCTGCCCAACCTGCCCATCCTGCCCCAGGCATTCGTTTGCCGTCTTCAACCGCTGGGAGATGTTCTCCAAAAACTCCTCCAGGTGCTTAATCACACGGTGCCAGGTGGCCTTGTTCTGGAACAACCACTGCCTTCGGGCTGGCAATGGGGTGACATAGCTGTTACATTTTGCGACGTCAACATGATTTGTAATCATTTGTATGGGCTGGATACACCCCGACGGATTAAACTCCGCTTCAGCAACTACGCTTCAGCAACCAAACCCACGTCGACGCATCCCATGCTACCTCATACTACCTGGTTCGGATTTGTTTGATTTCGCACTCTGCAGAAAGATTCATGCCAAAACCGGACTTTGAGCATGCTCCAGACCGTTGGGCGAGATTGATTGATTGGCAATGCAAGTGCAATATCTTCTTATGAGATCACACTTTCAAGATCTTTCAAGCCTATGCAGAAGCAGAACATGAATCCGCAATGGGTTACCTGTCGTGGTCACACAATATCCATCCAGCCTGATGCTCAACAAATCCATCGTGCAGTTCAGGACGTTGGCGTCTTTGACTTTGGTTTCTTCCTCCTCCTGCACAGGACATCGCATCTCAAAACCTTCCCAAATTCCCAAACGGAAGCAGACCTCCCACATAAAAAAAGGGTTGAAATTGTGTGTAAAGTGCCCTTGCAATGGAAATTTGACCCTGGTGTTCCTCGTCAAATTGCGTCTTTCCCTGTGCAGGGATGTCACCACAAGGGGGGCTTCACAACAACTTCAAACTGAAACTTATGAGCTAAAAGGCTCAAGCAAAGAAGCGGAACATTGGAGGACAACCATTTTTCAATCATTTTTCCATTCAAATCAAAAAACACGCACCGAGACCGAGACCAACAATTAGGATCAACTAGGTACATGTCCAGGAATTGAACACCCATCCGACAATCCACTGAATGTATGGAAAGCCAACCAATATCCACCAGTTTGGGTTGGAGTTAGAATATCATTGAGAAAGTTGTTTGCTTGCATCAATTTTGGTTCATTGCATTCCTCACAAAAAATGAATTGATCAAACTGTATCACGGCTCCGTACAGCTCTAAGTGTTTTTGGTGTTGTTCTCTTTTGCTGCCGAATTGGCGCCCAAATTTTGTCATGTGAGGCTCATACTGTGCCTCTCCATCAAATAATGTTGACTCATGTTGACTCTATTTTTAAAAAATTACATGGACCTTTAGATCGACAATCGTATAGAAATAGTACTAAGTACATCTAAGTACTATGTACTGCTCTAACAACAAAAACTACAGTGGCATCGAAATAATTGGAGCGCACCTGGTAGCCCTCTTTCCGCAGCACCCGCAAGGAGCTCTCACTGCGTGGGGCTGGGAGCTTGGCGGGCGATTCCGCCTGGTCCTACACAACAGGCAGTTGCCAAAGGTGTTGATTTGAGCATCCAAAACTGAGATTTAAGATGATTCAAGCATCAAGAACAGGGATTTAATCTGATTCATCCAAAAATTGGATCTATATTATAGTATCACAAGAAAAATGCCTCTGGTATATAAGTTCACTGGGGACAAAGAAGATCAAGAAGTGGGTCTGGGGGGTTAGGAATGGTGAGAATTGGGATTGCTTCATTGCGAAAGTTCATAGGAAACCATGGTTGTTACTAGAAAATAACAGGTCTTTCCTGCAAACGTTCTCCTTCATCCAATTCTAGGATGGTCAGGAAAACCTACAACATGTGGGGGGAACAGGAACGCAGCAAAAAAAAAATGTGGAAACATGCCAGAAAAAAATGGGGTAAAAAACAACTAAGAACTACATATCTACAGCGAGAGGGGGTGTCACCAAGAGGCCGAAATCAATGGATGTTCAAGTGGTCATGACTACATGCCTGTTTGAGGAAGCTGGGAAGCAACCCTTGCATACCATGATCAAACATGGATCAACATCAAGTAACTGCATGGATAATACCCCTTTGCTCTCGGGACACTATAGTTACTATAGTTTCTCAATGTTTCTCCACGATCAAATGGCAGATTGTCTCCCAATTTCCACAGCGCCTCCGACTCGATGGTCGACAAGCAAATCAGCACGCTTCGCATGAAATATCTGATGTACGCAATGAGTTTTTCCATATTCTCGAACAGCGAAATCCTCATGTGCCCCACTGATCCCCGGTGGTTTTGGGTGGATTTGCTGGTGGAGTTTGGCAAATGTCCGGGGATGGTGGTGATTGGTCTGCAACTTTCCCAATGCCAAGAAAAATTGGCATATGTTCAGACTTTTCGGAACAGGTTTCCTCCTTTCGATATCTTTGGATCACAAGAAAGGTCTAGTAGAGTCTAGAGTGACTGTCTCAAGTAGTTCAAGTTTCATACTCTCAGTACTCTCTTTGGCATCTTGCTCCAGCAGCAGGCCAGATTCAGCCTCCCAGAAGGGCAAGTGAGGTGGTCGAAGCCGCCAGACTGACACCTTCGAGGGGTCAAAAATGTGGGATCACTGATCTGCTGCTCCCCGGTGCTCCCAGTGCTCCCCATAGGGGTCTCCCCACTCGCCTGTTCCCATTTGAAGGAAATCACAAAGCCAGGCCGTTCGGGTGAGCCGCAGCACAGAACGTGTTCGCGGAAGGAGTGGGGGCATGGTGGAAAGTCGTCTCCAGCAGCCAGGGGAGAATATTCCAGATTCGTGTTGTGCCTGAAGTGGGAGTAAATGAAGACAAACGACGGCAGGAATGCATCGGAATGCTGGCTTTAGAGTCAACACCATTGAAACTGACCTGATTCTGTGATGTTGCTGAAAATTTGGATTGTGGCATTGCATAATTTAGAGCTTGGTATGCTGGATCCTTTGGAACAAAACTCAGTTCGAAGTTCCTTGAAGTTCGCAGTCAGGGAAAAATCTGCAGTGATCCGCAATGGCATCCCATGCTTGCCAGGTATATTAGCTAGTCCTTCAACTGGGTTTCCACCCCACTTCTAAGTAGAATTGGCAATGAATTGGCCATCATGGAACTCCCGCAGCAAACGGATGTTTGCAGCTCCAATGAGTATTGCACGTCTGGTTGGTGGTTCAATCCATCCAAAAAACGCTCGTCAATTGAGATCATCGTCCCTTTTTGGGCATGAAGGAGGGTATACAAAGACATCACCACCGACCAAACTCGACATCCTCACTCATGATCTTGTCAAGTGCTCACGGGTATGGTCCCGCAATTGGGTATGAAAAAACAAATCAAATTGACGTAGTTGGCTCAAATTCAGGGGGGGAAGTACCAAAGGACCCACAAGAGTTGGTCATGTATGGGTTGGGGTCGGATGCAAACAGATTGCCCCACTCACTACCTTGTGTTGGATCCATTTTGAATGAGCAGCTGTGGCTCCCACTATGTCTAATTCATCCAAGGTACAACAAAATCTCCAGAAATTTGGCCATGGAATGCCATCCGGCAGACTCACTCAAAGCGCTGCGGGGTGTCACCTGCCGCCCCCTCTGCCCGCAGTTGCGGCAGAAACGCCACATCCTGAGAGCCCCGGAGTTCTCCAAGGCCGAAACAAGATGCAGCCCACGAATCCGAATGCAGTCACGTAAAACACGATATTGAAACAAGTTGTTTTTTACAGTTTTGTACATTTTTCCCTACCGTACCAGTGCGCTGTAGACTGTGGAACGTGAAAAGGGGTGAATTGTAAAGTTTGGGGTGTGAGAAAGTGGAGTGCTGAGTGGGGGAATGTAGTGTGTAGAGTGTGTACAGTGTAGTGTCGGGTGGAAAGTGTGAAGTGTAGAGTGTGGAGTGCAAAGTATAAAGTGGAAAGTGTAGAGTGTGAAGTGTGGAGTGTAAAATGTGAAGTGTGGAGTGTACAGCGTGGAGTATGGAGTGTAAAGTATAAAGTGTAGAGTGCGGAATGCGGAGTGTAAAGTGTGAAGTGTGGAGGC
>Ga0126342_10020254_pt1 | contig 11202 bp, 8 predicted proteins | sample Cyp1metagenome_FD_92528 | JGI IMG/M metagenome (GOLD analysis project Ga0126342, IMG submission 92528) | Coral microbial communities from Lord Howe Island, Old Settlement Bay, Australia - Cyphastrea 1 metagenome | ecosystem: Host-associated > Invertebrates > Cnidaria > Coral ...
ACCACCTCTGCCCCCACTTCCATGTCCACTTCCGCCTTGCCAACTCTTCGCCAATCTCTCAGAAACCCAACCAAATCCATTCAGAATCTATCAGAAACCCAACAAAACCATGGAGAATCTATCCATATCATGATCCCAGCTATAGATTCCCAAAAATTATTATAGGAAGGTTGACCCCCCCCTTAAAAAAAAAAAAAATAGGGGGGGAGGGGGGTAATTACTATTAGGCAGCCAACATTAGTGTACTTTCTAGTTAACTGATGATATAACTTTGGAAGCCATGAAGTATAATCATTTACAATGCCAACATATACAACACACTTACTACCCAGTTAACTAATTCCGTGGCCCATCTAAGTATTGCAGTTGCAGCGCTCTCCCGAATCTGATGGAAACTAGAGAACTTTGTTCTCGAACGGCAGATGTGATGTATTGTGGGGCACGAATTTAGAGAAGCACTTAGTCTTGGAAACATGTGTGAGATTTTAGCGCGGCTATGTCCCGGTCTCTTGCCATTAGACCTCAACAAAGGGATTTGATACACGTTACCATGATTTTGTGGCTCCAATGGTAGCCGATTGTTGACCCAGCTTCCACAGGAAAGGAATGCTTGCATCTGGTCTTGCGGGAACTCTACAGCACTCAGCCTCTTGTCTGAAAGCACTCAGTCAACAAACATGCGATAAAAGGCACCAAGGATTTACCCAAGAAAATAGGGGTATCAAATCATTTAAAATTCTAATCGGAATATAGGAGAAGCACAAAAAGCGGGATATTTTTCTACATTTCTCTGTTGAAAATGACTGCCAGGACTTGAATTCGCATCAAAGAGATTCAACGAGGGCTTTGGGATCAAAATTTTGGGATGTGGCTCCAAATTGTTGACACACCATTTTGGGTGATCCTACCTTCCCATTTTCTGTTTTTGATCATAATTCTACATGTCGCCATTTCTGGGGCTTCCCTGCTTCCCTTGCCTCGCCATTCGCCATGTGGGGATGACCATGGTCCAATGGATGACCGTTTTTCGCCCAGGTTTTTCAGCGAATTGGAGGAGTGTCCTGGACTTCTGTGGTTTCAACCTGGCGGAATGGTGGCCTCCATCCACTCGGAGGCAATCCATGGCGGATTTCTCCGCGGAATGGGCCACGCGGTGTTCGTTCGATGTTTGGCGATGGGCGATTTTATTTTGGTGCTATGAGAGTATCATAAAACTGGGACATCCGAAAAAAAAAGTGGTTTCAATATGTTTCAGTCAGATTTTTGATTTTGGATTGAGGGAATATATCCTGTGGCCAGGCTGACTGTGTGAAGGTCCTATCCCCATCAACAACTTTTCACAAACAAATGAGATATTTGTACTTATACTCGTTACACAACATAAATTTTGAACCACCCAGCGCTTGAGCCGGTCGTTTCCATATTTTAGTTCGTACTGTACTTCTCCCTGTTTGATTGCTTGTGTAGCATGGCTCTGTTTTGATATAGAGGTCGGCTCCCCTGGACTTATCAACAGGCCCCTGAAGCGGCCAATGTGCTCTATGATGGGTTGCTTGGAAATGATTTGGACATGATGGGGGGATTGGGGAAATCATGAAACCTATGCTGGGATTTAATGGTGATTAATGGTGATTAATGGTGATTAATGGTGATTAATGGTGATTAATGGTGATTAATGGGGCTTAATGGGGATCTGGTTGGTGGTTTCAAACATTTTTTTAATCTTTCCATATATTGGGAATGTCATCATCCCCACTGACTTGAACTCCATCATTTTTCAGAGGGGTAGGTCAACCACCAACCAGTATGGAATTTTTAAGCACCAAAGATGGTGGAAGACTAGCCGCATCTGGCCGCAGTCACCGGCACTTCATCATCCCATCCCAAAATGGCAATAATTGCGTAGCTCATGTATAACAACTTCTTACAATGGCACGATATATGACCCTGATGATGATCTTGATTAGATGACCTACTCAAACTTCCTGTCAGTCAATTGGTACTTGTTGATTCTGGGCATCCGGTTGTTGGAGAGAGCCACCTGAATTTGTTGCTTGTACTAATTGTACTCCTGAACAGCTCAAAGCTACAAAACTGTGGATCCGCAAAACTGTGCCCCGTACCTTTTTGGGTCGTACGAGTGACTGGGACAGTCACCAGGGTCTCAAAATCTCAGGGGCTGATGAAATCCATCGGTCCCTTGATATCCCCACAAATAGCGGCGCCATGGTTTAACCAACATTTGATGACCCATCTTGGTCATCAACGCATTTTTTTGGGGATTCATGATTCATTGGGATTTATGTATCCTGGATTGAGGATTCCCATTGGATGCTAACCACACAACATTTTTTCCAGCTGACTTGACCATAGCACATATGATTCCATCATTTGAAAAGCTTTTTATCCCATCTTCAGAGTTTTTTATCTTTGACCCAAAAAACATGATTTTCCATTCACATCAACCATCATTCTACCCTCTGGTAATTTAACTATAGCTATGCAACATGTCCCATTTAGTTCGTTGATGTACCTATTAAACATGGTGATTTTCCAGCTCGCAAACTGTTAAATTACCAGAGGGTAACCATCATTCTAACCATCACCATATCATCTGGGTAAATTTGATCACGACCTCACTGTGACCTCACTATAATCATGGTTAGGATTCGGGGAATCATCCCCAGATGGCTGAACTATTCAGGTCAGTGAAATATTATAATTTACCCAGATAGTTGGATATATGTGGATATATTTGGATAAGGCATGATATGGCTGATATAGCCAAATGATATAGCCAAATGATATGGCTATTTTGATGTTCACCAGGGGATTCCATGGGTTTTGACACACATCCCCATATCATTCTAACCATGGCCATGGCGATCACAACCCATGGCCTTGGCCGCTTGTCCTCCTGACAGGACTTGGCCGGAGCATCTAGCTGAAGTGGCTGGAGCGATCGTGGGCCTCGCTGTGCCTGGGTGAAGTCACGACGCTTCGACGGTTCGCCCGAGATGTAGAGATGTTATGTGATGTTGATATGAAATGGAAGTCAACATTTACAGTAGTGAATTTTTTAGTGATTCTGAGATCGAGTTTTGGAAGTTCAAGTCAGTTTGAGATTATTTGACTGCGAAAACCCATGGGATTTTGCTGATGGAGGATGGAGGCGATGGGCAGATGGTCAAAAGTAGACTCGCTGCCCCTCCGAGCATGGAGTCACGCTTGAATTGGATGAGCTTAAGATGTCTAATTATGGGAGATCTTACTTGTGCGATTTTTTTGCAAGAGATATTCCATACTATATAAATATAATCAATTATAATGATAATTGCATATACAGTATACATATATATATAATATATAATATTGTATTATAAATATATGGAATTTCAATGGTTCAATGCAACATGTCCCTTCAATTCTGGAACGCGAATGATGAAAAGTGACACTGTACTTAAGTGAGTGTCAACATACAACCGGCCTGGCTTCTTGATGGGTTTCATCATTGGACCCCCAAATGATCTTCTGGAACGGTCCAGCCGCGTCCAAATTCATAACGCCTTGGGGTGGGAGATCTAAAACTGGGCACTGGCGCTCTTTACCCAGCATCCGAAAAGGGTGATTTTTGTAGACCATTCAGGTCTACAATGCGATCTACTTGGATTTCAGGCAGGGTGAAGGGTCCAGGTGAAGTTGAGGTGCACTTAAATTTGATGACTTTATAGCTGATTTACCTAAGAACAAATGTGCTTTTCGGACTTTGAAAGTTATGTTTTTTGGCATCAATGGTCTATGTTCGTTCTATCAACTAAACATTGATCATTTATCCCATATTTTGGGTTATTTATAGTATGGGTTATATATTTCATGACTTTCAGGGGGATTCTGAGAGTTATGCTGTTTGAAATTTAGCAAGTGAAGTGTAATGATTTTTTGCTCCAGACCATAGCGGAAAAACACATAGCGAAGTATTGTTCTGTGAAGTAGATTGGCGGCCCTGAGGTCGAGTTTACATAGTTAGTCCCTATATAATTGTTTTGGGCCTATGCCTCTTTAGCTTTTGGGACAAAAACCTAAACACTCCATGCTTAGTACGTTGGTACTTTGACCGGATGGGTACCAAATATCTCCACCTGAGAGTGGGTGTTCGAGATGTTTACCAGGTGTTTTCCAGGTTTACCCACAGCCGAAAAAATCGCCAGCTGCACTGGTGCAGGGTACATCCACTGATGTACCGATTCCTGGTGCAACGGACCGTGAGCTCCAATCTCGAGGATGGCGGTGGATGAACATCCAATATCCTCTGGAATAGTTGGATATATGTGGATATATTTGGGTATGGATCAATACCTATTAATACCATTTTTAGGGGAATGAACATCCATTTACCAGCTATTTTGATGTTCACCAGGGGGATAGGGTTTTGACCCATCCCCATTTGGATAAGGCATGATATAGCTGATATAGCCAAATGATATGATATTCTGGTGGTTTCAAACATGAATGGATTTTATTTTCCATTTCATCTATGGGATGGAATAATCCTTCCCATTGACGAACTCATATTTTTCATGGTTATTGCACCACCAACCAGTATTGATAGTCAATGATAATTATAAATAGCTAATTATTGATAATCAAACATGATATCATGATATAAGAAACATTTGATGAACAAATCATGATGATAATCCACAACGATCTGCTCTGAAAGTACTGAAAGTCTCAGAGGAATGGAACCCAGGAATTTGATCCATGCCATGGCCAGTACTGTACAAGATCTCTACGAGGTGGCCCCCAGTAAAAAGGTTGGTAAAGTTTCGATATATCATAAACTTGCTCGTTTCCCTAGATACCAACTTGAAATCTGCCTCCAAAAAATGGACCCTACTTATAAAATCTTATAAAACACTTGGAGCCAAGTTATAAAATCTGGTTGGTGGTTTATAAAATTCCATATATTGGGAATGTCATCATCCCAACTGACAAACCATAGATAAACCATAGATTAACCATAGATAAACCATAGATTAACCATAGATAAACCATAGATTAACCATAGAAAAACCATAGATTAACCATTATTTTTCAATATGTATCAAACCACCAACCAGAAACCACCTCTGGAGGACCTGCAGAGTCTTCATCCAACTCTGTACAGATCGCTTAGGACTTTGAGTGCCTGGATTTTTCAGCGATGGAAACAATGGCCCTGAAATCGGGGAAACACCAACCATGGACTGGTTGGTTTGGGAAAATCTATGGTTGAATCATGTCGAAACTATGTTTTTTGCTAGAAATTGCAGGGTAAACAACGGATTTGAAACATTGTTTCCCTACTGGAAATGGTCATGGTTTCCTTCTTTGCTCTGGTGAATTCGGATGAATGACAGAGGTTTTACTATTTTTTGCTGGGGGAGTGTTGAGTTGTGTCGTTGTGAGCAGTTCTGGGACCTACCTTGGAGTGCCCCAAAACTCAAAGATGGTCAAGTAACATGATGGGGACCAATCGGCTTCTGAATGTTTGCAGTGCTTTCAACATTGGTTAGCCTTTACATATGTAGAACATAATTGCTTTACTTACTTCAAAGCTCATATTCCACGTGAAGATATGAAAGGCCTTCTGCTTGGCAGTGACAACCTTTTTGTGAAGCTTTGCTGCCTGAGGAAAGCATGATGTCCGGTACCTTGCTGGCAAGAAGCAACCTGTCCATTGCAAAGAAGCGGTATCTACCCTGACGCATGAATTCTACACCTACGTTATGTTGCACGATCTGGATGCTTCACATGAACTGTAGAAATTTATGATAGTACAACTGCCTTATTATATAGCTGAATGATCTAACTATATCTAAGTACTTCCAGGGGAGCTCTACCTTACCCAGCTTCTTCTGGCTTTGCCACAGTGAAACTCCTCCCTTCCTCCCCAGCGATCTAGCGGAGTTTGTTCCAGCAATCTAAGCTGGGGCCGAAAAAACCACCATTTCAAACAATTCGTAGATTCATCAGGATGTAACATCTTTTACACAGGGTGAGTCAGTACATGCTGTTGACAGGGTATGGCCCATGTCACCTGTAATGCACGTTCTGCTCACACCTGAGATCTTTGTGCCTAAGCTGGTCAGTCCGTTTGCCGGGTGCCGCGGAGGTTCCGTTGGGAACAGGGCGGTTTCAGGCACCAGACGCATTTAGTAATCTAAGCCTGAAAAGGAAAAATCCGATGTTCAAGGAAACAAGACATGATTATTTTCTATGATTACCTGATAATCTATGATAGTCATAATCATAGTCATCCATAATCTATGATTAGCTGACGTTCAATTGCCTGCTTCCATGAGGGTATCATTACCGCAAAATCCCAGGGACTCTGTTTACCCTGGGGTGAATGGTGGATTATCATTGGATATCATTTTATACTGGGATTTATACTGGGATACTATGGTAAGATGAGTCATATTTCTCCCAGGAATTCCCTTGGAAATGCCTCAGGGATTTGGAAACGTCCACCTCGAGGTTTTGCATCAATGCCCAATCACTCCCCCTGCAAACCCTCGTTTACGACGATACTTTACATTCCGATACATTCTGTATGTTGCTTGGTCAAGACATTCTGAACTCTAATCTACCCTCTGGTAAATTAACATAGACCCTGAAAATCACCATTTGTTAATCGAAACTAATCTTCCAACCCCTATTTGCCAGGGTCTATGTTAATTTAACAGAGGGTAACTCATACTAACCCACCACATCTGCTTGGAAATCCCTTGAAGTCCCATGGGTCGGCCCCTTGGAGGACACCGCCCTGGCGGGCAGATCCGGCGACGTGGAGCCCGAAGATCTGGAGCTCTTCATCCAGCAGCCACTGTGCGGATTCTTGCGACATTTGAAATAAAAATAGTAATTAAATGATAATATGGGGATGGGTCAAAACCTATTAGTATCAATTTTAATGGGATGAACATCCATTTACCAGCTGTTTTGTGGTTCACTAGGTACCAGGGTTATGACTCATAGCCATATCACACATAACTGATTAATTATGATATCATCATATAAGAAACACCATAAGTAGTATATCCATAATATAGCATACCCTCTGGTTATGACTAACATAGCCATGGTATAGATGGCCCATAGAAATAGAGGTTTACCTATTAAAAATGGTGATGTTCCATGGCTATGTTAATTAACCAGATGGTAATTAAATGATAGTCAAATATTATTAAATAACACACAGAACTAATTGATAATCACACATGATATCATCATACAAGAAACATTTGATGAACAAATCATGATAATAATCTGAATGAGAACAATATTCAATACTAATAGTCAATATGTTTAGTCAATGATCAGTATAATTTTAGTATAGTCTTAACATTGATTACGTTAATAATAATGAGAATTGTGATAATCATAGTGACTAGTATTTGATCATCATAGTCAATGATCATGATAATCATGAATGAAGATAATCATGGTGATTGCAGTCAAATAATACTAGTCAAATACTTAGTTAATGATAATTATTTAAATAATTGGTCTTAGTCAATAATAATGACATACATAGTCAAGTAATGGTGCTTTTTCTACATAATCCTAGTAATATTGAATAATCAACAATAGTGACAATAATAGTGAATAAGAAGAACAATAACACTATTATGTCTATATGATATATGTCAATAATGGTGATCATCGTGATAATAATATTCACAGTGAATAAATGTCAATCAGTTTTTTAAAGATAATGACAGGAATTAACAATAATCATTAATCATTGTCAATAATGTCAAATAATATGCATAGTCAAAAATAACAATTAACAATAACACCGAACCCAATGATGAAAGTAATAAACTATTAAAAAATAATGGGCATAGATAGTCAAATGACAAACATAATATAATTATGTAGTCAAGAATAACTAGTAATGATAGTAATAATTGCCATTATGATCATCACATAAGTATCATGTTCATTAGAATTCAGTATCTTCATCCTGAATTGTTGCGTCCCTTTTGCACAACAGCGCGCTGATACGAGGTATGCGCAGGCTGCGCTGCATGGTGGCAGCGAAGATCGGATCTCGGCCTTCGTGAAATCAGCGTTGCTCTGCTCCTTGGTGAGGTGAAGAGGTGGAGGGAACGGGGGGGGAACCATGGGTATATCTGGCACTCAATAGGGAGCATTGGGGGAGTTGCCAGGAGTTTCTCAACCACATGATAGTTATATAATTATATATATAAATACATATATATATACAGATATGTATACATCATCATTTGGCCATGTTAGAAGTGTGTTTGGAGGTCTAATTCACCAATACTAGGTCCCCTTTTACCACTGGTGAAGCATCCATTGGAACTCCCTTGGCCGCAGAACCAGCAGAATCACCAGAGGTATGGCCGTGGGTCCAGCCTTTTCCCTGTGCACCGCGAACGATTTGGAACTCTTGATCTGTGGCCTACCTGGGCTAGCAGCAAACTTTCGGGACTGGAACTCGCTGAAGGTGGATGAATTTGGTGCTATAGATCTGGTAATGACTAAGAGGTTGCGAACTGGAAGCCCACTACGAAATTCATAGGTAAATCATTGTATAATTAATCGAACTAAATGGTCCATCTAACAATAATTAGCTATTTGTTAAATTACCGAGGGTATAATTAGATGGAAGGATATGGTGATTACTTAGCAGATCTTAGTAGGATATTTGAGATTGGCCATGAAGGAATGGGGGGATTGCATTTCTTGTGGCTCTGAAAACCTCAACCTTGATGCATGTGATGCAACCTGTATTTGGCATGGATTATCCCCAATTCTCTAATATGTTGAGACGATCAAAACTTTTGTAAAACCCTGAAAATAGGGTACCCATACCCTAGTTCCACTGAAGCATCATGTTCACATCTTTTCACCCAACCAAAGCTTTGCCTCCCAGCGTGAGCGCAGGAGCTTGAACAGAGCAGTGTCTATGCCAATGGCTCCTCAGCTGTGATCATCCAAACCTCGGTGTTTCATGGTGATTGGGGGGTCAAAATCTGACTTACCCCGTGAACGATCATGAAGGGTTCAACGGCTTACCAACAATCAGTTGTGATTGAACGGTTCAACGGCAACTGACCTCATCCAGCCGCAGATTTCCTCACCTGAGGTTACCACGCGGATCATCCTGTGGTGAGGGTCTTCTGGCGTGTGGTTCATGCCATGCCTGAGATCTGGCGCCGAAAGTTGCTGCTCTTCTGTACGGGTTGCGATCGAGTGCCCATCCTGGGCTTGAAAGCATTGAGCCTGGGCAAAAGGGGGAATTCTTGTGATGATGGTTATGACGGTTATGAGTTGGCTATGACAATGAGAAGTTGCTTCGAGGTGATGGGTTGGAGGTTATGAGGAATGCTTATGATAGATTTTGGAGTGGTGTAGTTGGAGATTTGATCATGATACCCTCTGGTAAATAAACATAGACCCTGAAAATGACCAATTTTTAATGGAAACTAGTCTTCCAACCCCTATCTGCCAGGGTCTATGTTAATTTACCAGAGGGTAATGGTGATGATATTACCGGCGTCCAAGAATGTGGGATACCCGAACTGACAATTGTGATGGGTTCACAGGTGGCAACGATTTGAGCAAAAACCGCCAGCCATTTGTGGGACCATAATGGCACCCCAACATGTTGACCACTCACGAAGTTGGGGAAACACTACTGGACGTCTTTTGGGGATTAAAGAAATGCTGAGATTTGACTGCACATTCGAACGCCGACTCATTGACTTCATAGCCTCCTGCTTAAATGGACACAGATTCTAGTAAAACCCCAGCATTTCTGATTTTCGGAGAGAAATCCATGGGTTTTCATGGTTTTTCCACATGCTAAAGGTTGAGCTCACCTGCTCCATCCAGATATTGACTTAAGTCAGGTTTTTTGGGGTGGTGCATGTGCATACATAATATATTAATATTAAGGATTGAATATCCCAACAATGTAATGTATACTATTGTGGAACATTATGTAGGATATTATCATATACCATGAATATCCCGCGTAATTATAATTATAATTGTATATATATATGGTATCACAGTTCATATCAGGTGTAATTATATATCATATATATATATTATTGTGGTTGATATTCCATTAATTGTTTGTTGATTATTCCATATATTGCTGTTATTTGTCTTATTTTCCCCACTGCATCATAAATAGCTTGTATATGTTTTTTTTCCATCCCCAAATGGTAGGTCCATGATTAAGTTGCCCACATTTATAACTTTTCCTGGTTGGTGGTTTGGAACATTTGGATTATTTTTCCATTCAGTTGGGAATGTCATCATCCCAACTGACTTTAACTCCATCATTTTTCAGAGGGGTATGTTTTTCCCACCAACCAGATAGATTAACCACAGATAAACCACAGATAAACCATAGATAAACCATAGATAAACCATGAAAGCATGTTCTTTTCTAAAAGGATGCTGAAGCGCCCGCGTTTTTTTTTTTCTCCAGCCGGAGATCTCCAGGAACTTCGTGGTCTCCAGAAGTTCAGTGGAGTTGGATCATCTACCAACGGCGGGACACGAAGATCTGGGGGCACGGCTCAGACCATAAATAAATTGATTAGATCTATAAATGATCCATAAATTGATTAGATGATCTATAAATTGATTAGATGATCTATAAATGATCCATGTAAATCATCCATAAATGATCTATAAATTGATTAGATGATCTATAAATGATCCATGTAAATCATCCATAAATGATCTATAAATTGATTAGATGATCTATAAATGATCCATGTAAATCATCTATAAATGATCTATATATAAATTGACTAGATGATCTATAAATGATCCATAAATTGATTAGATGGTCTATAAATTGATTAGACGATCTATAAATGATCCATGCAAATCATCCATAAATGATCTATAAATTGATTAGATGATCTATAAATGATCTATGTAAATCATCTATAAATGATCTATAAATTGATTAGATGATCTATAAATGATCCATAAATTGATTAGATGATCCATAAATTGATTCGACGATCCATAAATTGTTTAGATGATCCATAAATTGATTAGATGATCCATAAATTGATTAGATGATCCATAAATTGATTAGATGATCCATAAATTGATTAGATGATCCATAAATTGATTAGATGATCCATAAATTGATTA
>Ga0126342_10020255_pt1 | contig 11202 bp, 7 predicted proteins | sample Cyp1metagenome_FD_92528 | JGI IMG/M metagenome (GOLD analysis project Ga0126342, IMG submission 92528) | Coral microbial communities from Lord Howe Island, Old Settlement Bay, Australia - Cyphastrea 1 metagenome | ecosystem: Host-associated > Invertebrates > Cnidaria > Coral ...
ATATATATATATGATATATATATATATGATATATATGATATATATGATATATATGATATATATGATATATATGATATATATGATATATATGATATATATGATATATATATATATATGATATATATATGATATATATGATATATATGATATATATATATATAATGTATATATATATACATATCTGGGTAAATTATAACGGCCTCACTGCGACCCAACTGGAATCATGGCTAATAAGGGAAATCATCCCCAAATGGCCTGAATTCAGGTTAACTAGTGAAATATTATAATTTACCCATATGTAATATATGTATGGTTAATAATGCTTTATGGTTGCTAATCGTGATTAAAAGTGATTAATCATAGGAAAATCATCAACAAGAATGGATGAATGATGGATAATATTTAATATTCTCCGGTAAGTTTGTTTGTAATTTGCGTACTGCAAGCCGTAGCCCGTGTAGTTCGATGAATCATCCCTCGAAAATGGGTGATTTCTATAGTTGTGAGAATTTGCCAAAGGGTTATGGTCGTGAAATAGACATGAAATTTATGGGGACCATGACAGCTTATTGTTGGATTACTGTAGTCATGATATGTTATAACCACCCGTTGACATACCGGTTCTTAATCAATAGAAACTATGGAAGTATTGAGTTTAACAATAGAAGAATGAGCATGCCTATTTGGTGCGAATTGGAATGGCCCACCTCTCCAACCATGACTTACTGTAGCAGAAATGTTTGTTTTACCATCCTCAAATTGGTGGTTCAGATAAACCACGCCAGGTTAGATAGCCAGAGGGTTTGGACATCATGACTTGGATTGACAATTGAGCAGTGTTCAAAACCCCTGTTGATGATTAATGGGATTATACTATCCAATATATTGGATATTGGAGAGGATCACTATTCAGTGTGGGAAATCCTATTAAGCAACCAGACAAGGGACGACCGATGGTATTGATCCAAAGTTTTCTGATTCTACATGGCATTCCATCCAACGAACCCAAATGCGCACATCAATGACTCAGGTACCTTCAAGTGATTTGAGGGAAGTTCTTGGGGGTATCCTACCGGGTATCCTATGGTATCCATATTCCCAATCAAACAGCTACTGTAAATGGGTGGTAAATTTTGAACCTTCCACAATTGGAGGTTTCTGGCATTGGGTTTCCCATGGTTTCCCCAAAATGTGGCACATCAATGACCGAGATTCTTGTTTCCCTCGAGCAGAACGGCCGGAGCATATCGGAGTGGGGGTGGCCCAGGGATGCCCAGGGTTTCCTGGGCTGTACCCCAGATTCGCCCGTGACTTGGGGAGATCCCCCATTTTGGGAAACCCCCAGATCCGTCATGTTTGTCATGTAATTTCTGCGTATTTTTTTTGGGGGTAGTCCATGTCATTCTTTGGTTATGTAAAAAATGCGCGGACACATGAATTTTGCCGAATGGGATGAAAATTCACAATATGACCCACGGTCCCACGGGCCGGCAGCGAAGCATTGATGATAAACAATTCAAAGCCACTTTTGCGCGGTACTTACAAGGGAGTTACCCACATCCAAAACGAGAAATTGTTAGCATGCTACTATAGACAATAGTCTAGTTGGTGTTCCACCCCTGATTGAGGGACAATTATCCCGTCAAAAACAAGGTGGATGATGTAATGCGGCCTTTTGCTTTGGGTCACTCACTGTTTCGGCAGGTTTCCACAGAGACAGTTTTGTAGAGGGGTAATGATGGTCAATTGAGACACAACACTTGGAGAGTCGGATTGTTCAAAACTTAATATGTTCTGTTTGAGTAATATAACCAGGCAACCAGTGTTAAATGACCCCTACACAGCCACGCTGATCATTTCATTTCCTGTTGTCCATCCAGTACAAGCAAAGCCCCTGAGTGTTTGACCAATCTTCTATCAGAATCACATGACTAGCCGCGCGGTTGAAGGTCAGATCGATTAGGACAGCTGGTGGCGGAGATTGACAAAGGTAGCTATGTCCGGTGCCACAAGCGAACGCGGCCGTGGATGTGGTGTAGCAACTTAACTAGCCGAGGGATAAAGACTTTGGAAGGAGGGAATGGTCTGCTCCTCCACTTCCATTGATCAAATGGGCCTAATGGGTTTGTTTGGACGTGGGGGATACTCAAGATAGCACTTGGGATCCTGGGGGCACTCCATTTTCAGACAAACCCACATCAGCCACAATCTTGAGGCTATTTAGCAAGAACTGGCGGAATACATATAGAAAATGGGGTTAGCAACCAGCAAGTACGGTTGTTTTGTTGGTGGTGTCATTATTTTTTTAAAACATGTTTCCATCCTAGTTGGATTTGGAGTATTTGGGATAATGATCCCAATGGACTTTGTTATTTTCTAGAGAGTTGGTGGTTTTAATTGATACTAATGGTGATAGGCAACGATAAGAATCGATAATTGTATTGTTTGATATATCAATATCTGTCTCTATCCATCTCTATCCATCTCTACCTATCTCTATCTAAATCTTTATCTAAATCTTTATCTAAATCTCTATCTATCTCTATCTATCTCTATCTATCTCTATCTATCTACCTATCTATCTATCTATCTATCTCTATCTATCTATCTATCTATCTAGATCTCTATCTATCTATCTTTCTTTCTTTCTTTCTTTCTTTATCTATCTCTATCTATCTCTTAATATGTATATATATATATCAATATATTAAGATAGTGTATATTATATATATGTACATGTCTATGTATGTATATTTCTATACATTAATATATTTACATCTACATGTCTACTGGCTTATCTATACATATGTGTACATATATATCATAGTATATGCCTTTTGCTCCTGCCCTCCACGCCCAGTCTCCTTGACAAGGTCTTGAAGCTGAAGCCCAAAGCAGAGGCGCCCTTTCTGGTGACGCTGGCGGCAGCCTATGAGACACGGTGCACCTGGCAGCCTGGGGTTGGAGATGGTTGGATGATCTAATTAATCTAATTACCCATCAAAGGGGATGGTCATTCCCCCGTTGTACCCAGTATTTTCGGAAAACCATTCATGATGGCTGACCATACCATATATGCAATGTTTTGGCTCTGACATATGGTGTGTTTGAAATCGTTTCACCCAAGTCTTATTCCCCACGTTTTTTTTAAATTGTCGACGCTTGACAGATCCTGAACTCTTGACTCACTGGAGCCCCAGTCACATAACAGAACCTACAAACGCTTCAGGATGTTAGATGGAGAAGTGGCGAAACCATGATTTGAACTTTAAACCTCTCATAAATCTGATGGTTTCAACATGTTGCAACATGCCCTCTGCCATCCAGAGATGCTGTTGGATCGCTTCAGGATACGTTCAGATCTGGCGCTGATAGATGCTGGGTTGGGACGCCCCCAGTGATGGAGAACGGCCCCATGGCGGGAAACTGCCACTGGAACACTGTTATGACAGGGATTTTCCATAGCCATGTCTGTTCACCAAAAGGTATCCCTACCAATTGTTTGCATGAAGGATGTGTACAGGTGTGATTAGTATTGTAATTAAGGTCAAATCACTCGAGCTACCTAGCTACAGTTGGTCATTTGACATATTTAGTTTGACCACGTTTGACCATCTATTAGCCAATCTTTTTGGTGCCAAGTTTTGATCCTGACTTTTTTTTCCCGTTTTCAATGCTTGCTGGGAGAAACCCTTTACATGCACCATGTTTGGATGCCTCTCCAGCGGGATAATATAGGGTCACAGTTTTTTTGTTCAAAGAAACATGGTTTTGTCTGAAAATGCTGTCTACCGGTATACCTCCAATACCTCCAACATCCCCCCTTTGCCTAACGAAAATTCCCATCCACCGACTACTTTAATAGGCCAAAGCCCCCAAGTGACCATTTGAATAGGGCAGATGACAATTGCCCACCAAAATGGCCATTTCAACAGGGAAAAAAATGATGGATCAACCATGGATCAACCATGGATCAACCATGGATCAACCATGGATCAACCATGGATTTTGATGATTTTTGGAGACTCCCATCTCTCCATCGCTTCCCCAAGGTCCTGTGCTGATGTTCTGCCGGACTTGGCAGCAGGGGTGGATTTCACGGCCAATGCGTCTGGGGCTGAGATCCACAGGTTTTACATTGGATTTCAGGGAAAATCGACAGGGAAAAAGCATGGCTTTTCCCATGAAAAAAAAGGAGATTCCTGACAATTGGGAGGTGAACCAATTCTGCCACGATAGCCACAGCATGCTGAGGTGGACCATAGGCCCGACCTTCGTAAGGCACATGGGCCATCATTTGGTGAGTCGTTTTCACCAGAACCACAGATGGATGTTTGGATTGTTTGGTCCAGCTTTCTGGCAAGAAACTCGGGGACAACCCCCATTGAAATCTGAACCTCGAAAAAGTGCCAAGATCAAACAACCTTGAAGCCAGAGATGGAACACTGGCTGGTCAGGTTGCGATCCAGCTACCTGACACAGCAAGGAGCTTTGATGAAGGCACAGTGACTTTAGATCGAAGGCGATCAGTGGAAAGCCCACAATTCCGCCGTTTATTTTTAAAACATATTAAAATCAACCTCATTTTGCATTCCGGGTGTTTAAAATCTTTGAAATAATAAACAATGGCTGATGAGTGGTTTCGAACATGTCTATAATTTGATCTGAGTTGTATACATATAGTATTACATAGTATGTCTGTATGCATTTTTTTATGTGTATAAACTAGTGATTTTTCCATAGCCGGGATGTTGACCCACAATTTTTCCAACCCGGAGGTGCCTATCTCCCTAGCAGTCTCCTCTGTGGTCTACTTAGAGGCGGCGCTTCGGATGACCTTCCAGTTTTTAGAACTCGAAGAACCGTTCGGAAATCCATGGCATTTCCTCTTCGATTAAATGATTTATAAAGGGATATATATATATAGGGGTGGATTTTCCATATGTCAGTTGGCTGGATGATTTCGGATTTAACATGGGGATACTGACATTGAACCCATGAGTATGGTTAGGGGAAATCAGACCCCCCACTGGGTTATCATCTCTTTTCCCATTAGAATTGCCGTTTTTGAACAACCTAAATCTTTGGGTCATTTCAAGTCCTGTGATGTTTTGTGCTTAAGGTCCAATTGTAAATTAGCATCATCATTTGGATTCATTTATGGTGAATTGTCCAATCATCTATTTGTTGCATCCTTATTCCAGATCAGCAGGACCTGAATTTTGACTTTCATTGGACAGTAAGAAACGCAGATGTCGACATGGCACCCGTCTGTTGTGACAGTTGATGAGGTCCTTAGCGATTTCTGAGCTCGGTTTATGAACGGGGATGGATCAAAACCTATGAACCACCAGATCTAAAGGGTATGAACATCCATAAATCCCAACTATTTTGGTGTTCACCAGAGATCAGCAGACTACCAGGGTTTGACGAGATTCAACATTTGAGCACACAGCCAGGTGGGCTCTGCCTTACCACTGGATCTGGTGAGGATTGCTCTTCAGGTGGGGACTGCTGTGGTAGACGATTTCTCTCTTTTTTCCACTCAATGCCAGCAGAATGTGCAGCTTTTGGATAGACTATCTATGACTATCTATAATCATGAATTGAGATTCTCTTTCAATGTAGACAACAGCCATCAACAGCCAAACTTTCATGGCTTCTGTTCGAAACGGTTGGTTCTCCAGGTGCCTGAAGGACTGTGGGTGGGCGAGCAGCGCGGCTTCCGCAACTACTTGGAGATTGAGCTGCCAGCTGGGAAGTGCCATGGCACACACACATATGGAGGTTTCCAATCCATGGGGGCATCCCCAAATCATCCATTTATAGCATTTTAATAGCATTTTAATAGGATGATTCCCATGAAATCAACCATCCAGTGGGGTACCCCCATGGATTGGAAACCCCATATCTTGCTCACCCCAATGGGGATCACCCCAATGGGGATCACCCCAATGGGGAGTTGTCTGTGAGGTACACTATTGAAATTGGCCAGCCAAAGCCATCCCACCTTGTCGCTCCAAGCTTAGCTACCTGGGATAATGATCCCAACTGGCAGTCCTGTGTTGCGTTGTCCCCCACTGACAGTGGGGGCCCGGGTAATACAGTGTTCATGCACTACAAAAATACAGAAATCGTGGTGGTGACTGGAATGGTGGGACAATGTTAGCCACATTTATATACATTTATTAATCCATACCTGGTTCTTTTGAAGATGGATGTTGACACTTTTTGGTCGGGGGCTGCTTTTTTTGAAGAACCCGGTATCAACTTGCATTAACCAATATTAACCAATAATAAGCAATATTAACCCAGAAGAAGTTTCCGCTTAACTCTCAGCTCAGCCAGTAGTAGCTGTATGTAGCTATCCTATGCTATCCTATGCTATCCTGCTGTAGCCTTGGCTCAGGAAGATATCCAGAGGTGTCTGGACTTCAGTGTCTACGTGCGGTGCATGCCGGTGAATCCCGTGCAGTCCTTGGATGGATCTGGCAGTTTTTTTTCGGTATCTTGACGGGTGAATCGGTGAATCGACAATCATTACGAAAAAAACAACGCCGCAGTCTCTGTCGCTCTGTCGCTCTTCCTTTCTTTCTTTCTTTGTATACATATACACATATTTTCTGCAATACACTTGTGCTGATGTATCTATTATCTACAGGTCCATATCTACTTACCTATGTGTACTATTGTATATGCACGTCTATGGCTGCAACGACGAGGCGCTGGCTGACTCCAGTTCGCAGGTGTGGCATGGGGGGTACCTCCAAATCATCCAAGTCATTAGACTGTGACTTAGTGTTGAAACCCATGGTGACTTGGGGATCCCACATTAAAAAAAAAAACATGATCTACCTTGAAGATCCATAAACTCCAATTATGTCAGTTAGAAACCATATAAACCACCTTCGCTAACTAAGACAGCTGACCGCAAATGACTGCTTCTGTTAAAGTGTCCAGGAGGCTGAAAGATAGCAAACACTTCAGGGCACAAAGCGGACAAAAGGTGGGTAAACTTGATCATTGAACCTTACGAGAAGGTGATTTTGGGCTGGTTGCATCCAGATAACCGAAATTAAGGCTATATATATATATATTATATACAGGTCCCTTTAAGTGCCATTGTCAATTGTGTTTTTCTAGGGGCATGGTTTTTAAAGCATTGAATTGGCCCCACAAAAAGTGTAGTTGGGGAAATGAGCAGCCTATCCAGCTCATGGGTTTGCACTCGTACCACAGCCATTTAGTTGCGACGCTCAAAACTCTTGTTTTGCGCTATGGCCTTTATCCGAACGCTGAAAGCGCGAGAAATCCTCGATTCCAGAGGGAATCCCACCATTGAGGCAGAGGGAGCCATGGAGAAGTGGAGTTTGAGCTACCACCCCTGATATGATACATTCTATGGATGTTTCCGAAGCCTCAAATAGGACTACCCCATGGATGACCATGACTTAGTACCTATGGTGACTTGGGGATCCACCATTCTAAGAACCCCCCATAGCCACCAAGGGAGGGCCGTAGCTGACAATAAGAATATAATTGAATGTTTGAAGATATTCATGGTTAAACCATGTGAACCACCCATATTTGCTGGGGGTTCGGAACATCTAAAGAAACTTCGATATTTTGCATTCAGAAAAAAATGCTAAAAATTCCCTGGAGTTTTCCCTTGAACTCATCCATTTTTAAAACCCCATCGATCCCATGGCTACTTGGCGGGTCAGTTTCACCATGTTTCACCCATAAAATCACCTCAACGGCACCGAGTATTGTAACTTTACCAGGGTTTCCTACCAACTTATTCCCTTAAATCAATCCGTTAATATTGGATTATTGTTGGTTCACATTCCATTATTTTGTATTATTTTGGTGCTTAATTTCGAAACATTGAATGGAATATTGTTGGTTCTTGGTTCATGTCCCATTTGTGGTTAATTTCTCAACATTCGTATTTTTTGTTTATATCCTATTCGTGCTGGTCATTTTTTTCGCGGTTTCCAAATATTCAGAAACCATCCGTAAATCCCCCTATCAATTCCCCATCAACCATTTAAATTTGTCATATCCAAAAGATCGCCCCTAAAGCATCACAATTTTCATATCTAACATTTCCGCATCAATTACCAATCATTATCTATGTTTGAAGATGTGCCCCAACCAATGGTGTGACAGGTTGACCTGGCCACAGACAAGGGCCTCTTTCGGGCTGCTGTGCCTTCAGGTTGGGAGTGGTTGAAGAAGGGAAGGCACCGCATCGATAGGAAATTGATGGGAAAACATGTCGCAAAAACAACTATGGGAGATGGAGTTACCAACAATTTTTTCCGGATAAATGGGAGAGTCAACATGAGAAACCAACTATGATATGGAAAAATACCACCGTGATGGGATATCTATGGGATATGAATATCTATATTGGTGGTGATATAATATGATATTAATAAATATATATATATATATATAATTATATATTATATTATATAGATATTTTTTTTTTTAATGTATGTGTACATATATGCAAAACCTTTGACTTATCCCCATGATATCATCATAAATGGTTGGCTTTGCAACATGTTTGTTGCTTCAATGCTGATCCGATAAGAGCGACGCTTAAAATCCTCAGGCGCTTCTACCGGCGTCTATGAAGCCTTGGAGCTCCGGGATAAGGACACCACCAGGCCGGTGATAAAACCTGAAGAAATGCAGGCTTTCGAAGCACTTCCCTATATCAGTGGTTTACCCTCTGGTAATTTCACGTAGCTATTGAAAATGGCCATTTATAGTTGATTTACCCATTAACGATGGTAATTTTCGATAGCTATGTTAGTTTACCAGAGGGTATCTGAAAATGGGGTACCCCCAAAAAATGGATGGATCACCATTTTCCCTACTGAAATGAATTCATTTGAGAGGCCCATTCGCCATTTTCAGACACTCCCATCAGTTCGCCAATTGGGCATCACTTCGCCACATACAGCTGGTCCACTTCAACAACGAAAAGGATAGTTTTACCAACAAAGATGAATTAATATGGTCAAAACCCATTATTACCATATTTTGGGGAATAGATAAACCTCCATTAGCAAACTATTTTAAATTACCTAGAGTACCAAGGTTTTGACCCATAACCATAATATATGAATCAGAAAAATTGGATGGATATGCTTGTAAGCAAAATCAACACCAACATGTTCTAGTGAAGGTTCCGTAGTCTATGCAACGTCAGTGGTTTCATGATTCAAATGAGAGACCCTGAACATACAGTGGTGGCGATCCCGGATCAGCTTCACCTGGTGATGGGGTCTGGATCAGTTGCCAGGTATTTGGGCAAGGGAGTGGGGATCTCAGATCGCTAGGCAATTCATCAGCTAGGACCTAGACCTACTTGTAGGGACCACTTTAGAGGTGATGAACCTGACTTGTAGGACTTGACAATATTCATTGAGATTCGGTTTCTTCACAGGTTTAATATCTTAAATTTGGATTTCAACGCTTGAATAGATAGATGAGACTTCCAACCTCAAGAATAGCAAGGTATCATATTGTGTACTCAAAAAACTGCAACAACCATCAGGTTTTTGTATGTTTTTGTCCTTGTGATGGGCCCTTGTGATGGGCCCTTCTGATGATTCTGATGTTTTTTTTGACGAGGTCTTAACTGCTGTGAAGAATGTCAACGAAGTGATTGCCCCCAAATTCTTTGGAAAGAGCGTCCTAGAACAGGCTGACCTGGGCGGTGGGATCTGGCCAACAAGCAGCGGGTTGTACATCTGGTATTTCTCTGGGTTGATTCCGGCCTTTACCTATCAGAGATCTGTGTTCCCAGGTGTTTCAATGTTGCCATCTGCAGCGATGCGTGTTTTCAATGATCTCCCAGGGACCCAGGCAAGTATGAAAGTGGGTCAGTGGTCCAGATCACACTCATACTGGTTCATGGGTAAATTGGATTAACTGGATAGTTGACCAGTTGACCGCTGAAAAGTTTGAGAGATTGTACCAGATTGTACCACCTCCGTGACGAGGATCAGCGACGGGTATGGGTCAAAACAGTTCAAAGCTCTAGGGCCAATATTTGGAGGGATGAACATCCATTTTACTATAGCAATATAGGCTATTTTGGGGGTTCACCAGGGTACCAGGATACCTTGATGGCCCCCAAAAAAGCCGTGAATCCGCTGTGCGCGAATCCGCAGGCAGAACTTGACAAGATGATGTACGAGGACAATGCAGCAGGGACTATGATGTTAAATCACGATAAGCCATCCATTTTGGGGCTCGTTTCAGATAGACCCATATTAGCGAGCGTGTTTGAATCCGGTTATTTGCGTCCTGCCTCGCAGGAGATGGATGGCTCTCAGAATGAATGGGGCTGGAGCAAAGCAAAGCTAGGCACCGACCAAATGCTGCACGAGGATGTTGAGCAAAAAAACAGGTGTTTGTTCGATGTTTTGGATGTGTTCAAACATCGGGGATTGACAGATCAAACAACAAATTGCAGTAGTCAAAATCATGTTTAACCTCACATGTTTGGGCAGCCTATTTTCAGGCAAAGCCTAATATCGACCAACCATGACCAACCCAAGTGCGGAGGGGAGCCATTTCTGTTTCACCCACCAAGTGAATATAAGTGAATAGCACGGTGAAGTCCTTGTTATCCTGCAGGACAAGCACTCACACACACACAGTGACAGACACACACACACACACATCTCTTGTAATTTCCAGCAACCGCCATGTTTTCTGGAACTTAAGAGTATGCTCCATGCCATTGAGAGATCGTTATCCACTTATCCCTAGCCTTCATCCGCAGGTGCCAATGCAATCCTTGCAGTGTCTCGGTCTAGCAGCTGACGAACCTGCTGGAATTGGGTTCGACGTGAACATGTAAGACGATACCAACCTATATCAAACTAGTTGGGAACGGCGCTGAGAGGCGCCTGGTGGTTTTAAGGGGGTTTGCGTGCACTTCCCAATGTAACTGCGCATGCAGCCTCGCACGCCTGTTTTTTTCACTTCTCAAAAGCTACTTCAACCATGGAACAATTTCAGCGTAACATGAACATGAACGTCAACATCCCACCCCACCCGACCCCATGATCAACGTAACATCAGCGTAACGTGAACATGAACGTTAACATCCCACCCCACCCCACCCCATGGTCAACGTAACATCATCAGCGTAACATGAACATGAACGTCAAC
>Ga0126342_10020256_pt1 | contig 11202 bp, 10 predicted proteins | sample Cyp1metagenome_FD_92528 | JGI IMG/M metagenome (GOLD analysis project Ga0126342, IMG submission 92528) | Coral microbial communities from Lord Howe Island, Old Settlement Bay, Australia - Cyphastrea 1 metagenome | ecosystem: Host-associated > Invertebrates > Cnidaria > Coral ...
GATGATTTTGCGTGACAGGTGCAGCACTTCGTATGACCTGGCATCACTTTTTCGTGGCAGGCGCAGTAGTTTAGACAGATGGACTGGAAAAATCGCAAAACGCATTGGTACGAGGCCGTCAGCGTTGCATGCAACTTTCCATTTTTGGAAGGAAGTCTCGCAGAATTGCTTCGTTTTTGATGTTGTCAAGTTTGAAAAATGAAGAAGTCTTGCAGAACTGCTTCGTTTTTGATGTTGTCAACTTTGAAAAATGAAGACATCTTGCAGAATAGCTTCGTTTTCAAGCTTGCAGAAAGACAGGTAGAGATAGATAGACAGACAGACAGAGATAGATAGATAGACAGATAGAGAGATAGATAGATAAATAGATAGATAAATAGATAGATAAATAGATAGCTAGATAGATAGCTAGATAGATAGATGGATAGACAGATAGATAGATAGACAGATAGAGAGATAGATAGATAAATAGATAGATAAATAGATAGATAAATAGATAGCTAGATAGATAGCTAGATAGACAGATGGATCGATAGATAGATAGATAGATGGATATACTTGGATCGCCCCGGGGGCTTAGATGACTTATAAGTTGACTTAGCGTTCACTTAGTTAAGTTACGATAAAGAGTATTCATAAGTCCATCCTAAGTCCATGCTAAGTCCACTAAATTCGAAGGGCGGGTTTTTGCTAACATTTTAGGTGAAGACAGAGGGGATCCCGTTTCATGGGTTTCTCATGTGTTAATTTCGATCTTTTTTCGGTTGTCAGAGCAGCAAAGCTACGGTTGCATCATCATTAGTTCGACTGTACATGGGTGAATTGGTGGCTTGCAAGGCTTCAGAGGGCAGAAACTGGGCGTTGTGGTGCTTTCGTTTCCAAACTGCAAAGGTTTCAGCACTGATGGGTCGCTTCGGTTCCATCACTAGGGAGCGAAGCAAAATACACAAACAGAAGCAGGGACGGCACAAATGCGAGAGAACCAAAAAGGTTGCGGAAATAACGATTCCTGCCCTGAGCCCGCGGACAAGGAAGTGGCTATCCGTCACCGCGGACAAGAGAAATTTGTTCAAAATGACAACATGATCGAAAACTTCATTAGATTACTCTAGCTTCCGCGGACACGCGGACAATCCCATCTCCCAGATCCACCGCGGATGCTCGCGGACCGCCGCGGACTTCCGCGGACTTTTCGCGGACGAGTGCCGAGTGTCCAATCTAAGAAGATATTTTCCATAGAGACCCCTCTACTGTGTTTCTACCTCATATGCTTTAGGTGTTCCGTCAACTGCTTCCTTCGAATATCGATATTAGTTTGGCAAGCTCTGAGCGCCAAGAAGAAACTTTTGAGCTGCTTTCAGCTGTCTCTCCAGCTGCGCTGCCATGATGGCAGCCAGTGAGGCCTACAAACCCTTGGGGTTGAGCCATACCACGGCAGAAAACAACTCTTGCTTCAGCAAGTTCAAATCCAAAAAGAAAAAAATGATCGTAAAAAACCTCTAACAACACACGTTAAAAAAAAGCTACGAAATTCACACCTTTTCATAAGTAAGCTAAGTCCAACCTAAGTCAAACCTAAGTTATGAACATAAAAAACACTTTGAACTTATAAGTGAGCTATGTTCACGCTAAGTGAGCCTTTCCAACGCATGGACTTAGGTTGCACTTAGCCAGTTATCCAACTTATAAGTTCACTTCCAACTTCTTTACGCTAATTATAAACCAATTATAAGTAACCTAAGTCCCCAGGGAGATCCAAGTATAGATAGACAGATAGATAGATAGATAGATAGATGGATAGATAGATAGATATGGAGATAGATATGGAGATAGATATGGAGATAGATATGGATAGATAGGGATAGATAGATCAATAGATAAATAGATAGACAGATAGATAGGTAGATAGACAGATGGATAGATAGATGGATGGATAGATAGATAGATGGATAAATAGATAGATAGAGATAGATAGATAGATAGATAGATCGATAGATGGATAGATAGATAGATAGATAGTCAGAGAAAGAGAGAAATAAAGAGAGAAAGAGAGGAGACATCAATCACCTTTCGATCCATCAGTGGCTTCGCTCTGCATCCGTGATTCACAACAACCAACCTCTCCTATAGGTTTCCTATTTTTGAAACTTCCGCCACCGCCTTGTGCGGTACTACTGGTAACTAGCTGATGAAGAATGAATGTCCATGTAAAACTAAGGCTATGATCCTGACATGGTGATTAGGCCGGGCTGAAGTCACAGGCGAAAAGCGGATTCTGTCACTTTAATCAGCCCCCGACAAGAATCCCGCCGGTTAGAAGAACCGATCCCAATAGGTTTCAGTGTCAGAACTGTTCCGCCCAGAGTTTCTTGCGTCGACATCGAGAAAGTTACCAAAGATGTGACGGATTTGCATCGCACATTTCTCACATTGCCAACGCTTTCCCAACCATAAACCCCTTTGGCAACCCCCAGGAGGACTTCCCACTGCTCGGTCGGACGCCTCCGCAGATGTGGGTGGAAGCAGGAATGCGACAGGCCTTGTGTGCGTGGCCGGTCTGCTGGTCGTGGTCCTAGGGGAAGTTGGGATTGGGGGGTTTGGCACCAAAACATGGAAGATTTACCCCCGTATATGGCAATATTCGGTATGAACCATTTCACAGCTAATTTGGGGTTCAACAGGGTGGGTATTGACGGTATTGACCCATAGCATCCCATAGCCATCAGGTTTTAAGCCATTAGTCCCCATTGGAATTGGGAGCACCTCATTTTCAGACGGTTGCAAAGCTGGATGTCAGGCATTGGGGTTTGTTCATGCTGGATGGTCAGCAATGCACAACCGGTAAGTCCCCCAACTAATACTTAACGAAGTGAGGGGAGAGAGAGAGAGAGAGTAAAAAACTGTACGCAGGCACTCATGGAAATTATAGAGTGAGACTTGTCAAGATTCCGCTCTCCTCAGCCCCTAGACAGCATCCGAAACAAACTGCAGGCAAGAGTTCTGAAATCAACCCGCCATCGCAAAGGTGTTCGCGCATCGTCAACTGCGAAGTAGCCGAGACTTGGATGAAAGTCACGTAAGCAAATAACCTCGCACGCGGTTCCTTTGTTGATGGCTGGGCCCATTCCGTTTTGAATATTTTGGACAGTGGCCCTGTCAACAGTGTCATCTATAGACATCTACATTTTGAGAGAACGAGAGAAACTTCATGCACCTCATTGGGCCTGCAATGTTCCATGCAAGTTCCTTTGTGTTGAACAGCTAGTTACTTGGTTTCTTGGCATTTGAGGAAGCGCGGAAGGCAAGATTAACAACAAGATCACGCCAGAAGTGTGGGAAGCTCAGCCAACCCTTTTGATTTTTTTGGAGATGCCCTACGTGAAGGTGACACTGCAAGAAATTGGACAGACAGGTAGGTTGCAAATTTCTTTTGGTTTTCAAACCGTTTTTTTAGGATAATATATATAATATGTGGTTTCACTGCCTTGAACATGTCATGAAAATGGGAGATGATGATCGGTTTCCGAGGCCGAAGGTGGTGACCAAAGAGGACCACTGCGTTTGCGGAATTGGAGTTGGCTGAGATAGACCGGTGGTGAGATGCTTGCCGGTTTATTAACGCAAACCTCAAACTAGTAAGTCATTCTCATGACTAATAACATGATTGTGTGTGCAACTTGGTTAAGGAAATCATTGGCAATAACAATGTCCAAGAAAATCATCAATCAATGAGCGACTTTCCATTGCAGCGATTCACTGGACCTGAGGCTGGTCTCGGTCCTTTGTGAAAGTTGGTTTGGTTTCTTCAACCAGCTGCACCTTGAAATCTGTGAGCATTTGCCAAACTGCCAATAATTCAAGAAACTGAAGAGTAAGTAGCTACTAAGTAATGCTAAGTAGCTGTCTTTGTGGGAGCTTGCATGCTCCCAGTCTAGGATTGATTGCCCCAGTGCCCCAGTGACTTGCTCCGGCAGGACCTCAAGGCAGGTGACAAGAAGGTTTACTGCCGATGCTGGCTCTCCGGCACCTTTCCCCTTTGCGCCCCTTGGTTGGGAAACTTGGGAAACAGCTGATGCATATACCTTGGGTGTAACATTTGATTTACCAATTTGATGCAGTAGGACATGGACATGATGCCTAAGCCTTTCAGTGGATGACTGAATTCATCAGGTCCTAGTATGTACTAGTAGCATAGGTAGCCGCAGAAATGTAATCGAAAATAATCCAAACGATGCCTTGAAAGGACATGGGCCAAAGTATTTTCAGGATGAGTTGGAACAGCAGGTCACCAGAGTTTGAATATGTTACCTCTATTGGCCTTGCGGTGATGTTACCTGGTTTTCCTCCAGTTAGATCCAAGGATGGCACGCATGCCAAGCACAATGAGGAGACCGGAGACAACGCCGCCTGGCAGTCGCCTATATCTTGTGGCTCATGTTTGTAAGTTCCCCTGCATCAGTTATCATACGTACACTCTTCACCATGTGGTACATGGCGAGGAATCATGGTCATCTACAGTAAGTGGCAAGTCAGAACTGATAATTACTAAGGACAAGGAAAGCAGAAGTCTGAATTTTCTAATCATTTATGCTAGCTGGAAGAGCATGACACCCAGTTTCGCTACATTGTGATGCACAGGTCGGACCATTGATTGTGGGTGTCAAGAAGGGCGACTAAACAAAGGCGGCAACTTGCTTGCAATGGACTGTTGGGTGGTGCAAATGCCGTGCACACAAATGAGCCTTCGGTGAGTTAAACTTCTCCTTTCAATGAGCAATTTCTATCCCAATCCATCCTGCGGGGTATAGTGCCACTTGCCAGCATTGGTTTGAAATTAGATAAGTACACTTAGAAATGATTAGAATGATTAATTATATATATATACAGTATAGATAGGATTAGATAGGGAGAAATAATGCCACACCACACACACACATATATATATAATTATATGATATTATACACTATATATATATACATATGTATATTACATATACACACAACAACTCGTCGGGAATGAGATGGTCGCTTCCCAGATCCTTCCGACCCGAGGTTTGAGTTTGGATGGTAGTTTTCGCCCCGCCTTGTGGCGGGAGGCAAAAGAGCTGCTTGATGCGTCCGCAAGTGGCATGTTTGGCTCACAAGTTCTTATGGAAAAAACATTTTGAAATAGATTTACTAATATTCACTATATAAAGTGATTTAAGATTATATATAAATGAAACTTGATTTTTCTCTGGGCAGATTTGATTGCCAGAGGGTAAGCACTAGTTCATGGGATTATGTGTTACGGGCTAGTAGTGAGAGACTGCAGCAAGAGATGTAAGGTGTTCGTCAGATTGCTCGGCACTGCATCGAGCTTTGCCGGACTCCACCCCAATCGCGGCGATGGTGTTCGGCAGTGATTGCAACTTTAGCTAGGCAAAAGTTCCGACCGAGCACAAAGATGAACTAGGAATTATAATTACGCGAACATGTGCTCGGGATGAATCGGAGCTAACTCTAGGCCGTCACTGAATCAACATTCCCAGATTGATGTACTGGGCAGAAGTGCTTTTGTTTTCTGTTTCTAGGCTTGGAGTTGTGCTTCTCGTTTGTGGATGTCCCTGGATGGCATTGAAATTCTTTCCCGTCCAGCAGCTTTGAAGTCGAGGGATTCATCCGCCGTGCTATTCCCATTGCCACCATTCGTCGCTTTTGTGCCATGTCGAAGAAGGTCGGAGATGCGGCACACGATTGGTGAAGGGGTCCCTCAAGTCAGCCAGATGCGCGTGCAGACAGCCGAATCTTGCTGAACAGCCCACCATTCATATCCATTCATGATTCCTTAGGATTCTTCCAGTTGGCTGTTTTTATTTATGGATGCCGTTCCAGTTTGCGGTCATTGGAGTTTGTTTGAGAATAGGGCACCGAATTCCACTCCAACGGAGTGCAATGTACGTGCCTTTGTCGCCCCTCAGTTAGGCTCAGGCAAACTTTATTTGAAAACGATGGATAGAGAGAGAGAGAGGGATCCCATCCACTGGTAAATCCGTTCATTATCATCATCTTCCCATAGTTTCCCAATGCTTCCCATATTTTCAATGGTCAATGGCAATGTTTCCCCACTTATGACCCATGCCCCGGTGCGCCCCGGTGCCAGGCCACCCTGATCTTCTCTCGCCACGGTGAGTCTGAATGGAACGTGGCCAACATTTTCACAGGCTGAGCCTCCACCCTGCCCCAAAAATGTGGATATCCAAAGAAAATGCCGTTTGAATGATGAAGGTATGGAGAAACTTACCATCAATCGTGGGATTTAGGGGTGCCCGATTTTCAGAATGAAACTGTCCGATTTTTATCGCATCATGTACAGAAAGGACCAAGATGCCTTGAGAATCTGTGAAGAGAGGAGAACAAACAAGACGTTGAGAAAGAACATGTAGTGAACATCGCATTGAGCAAAACTGTCGTCTGAGCCGTGCAGATTCCCAGGCTGGGTGGATGTGGACTTGTCCGAGAAGGGTCTTGGTGAAGCAAAGGGCGCCGGAGAGTTGTTGAAGGCTGAGCCTTGTCCTGAATTCTGCACAGGAAGCTGGAGGCAGGTAGAAACCATCGCACAGCATGTGTACACGGATATTATAGACCTAATTATATATACACACACACACTTATACATATATGATTCTATGATATATTTTTACAATTATTTGCAATATCATTTAAAGATTCAGTCTACGGATATTTAGGAGAGGAGCTCGAAACACGGGGAAGCTGCTCATCTGTCTAGGTATTTAGGTGTAGTGAGTCAGACCCAACCTGTTTTGAGGGGTCCCAGAATGGTGTTATTGGCATGCAGTCAGCTAAAGTTCCAGCCACAACGCACCCTTTCAAACCTTTTCATCTCCATTTAAAGTTCCATTGGCATGCAGTCATCTCCATTTTGCATCAAGAAACCGAGGAGCGACTTGTCCTGAACCCTGCAATTTCGATTGATACGGTAATTGCCAATTGCATCTAATTGCGCGTTATTTATGCGTCACACCAAGGAGGGATTGAAGATCGATGTGGCCTTCACCTCATACTTGAAGAGGGCCATCAAGTACCTCGACATAAGACATCTCTGCACTCGTGCGGTGTTGCTAAAGAAGAAACTGACCGAGCCGTCCTTTGTGCAGAGCATGTCCCAACCAAGACAACAGAAATACCGCAGAAAATTTCGCATCAGTGCACACGTCACATAGTGGGATCAGCTATTTATTATATAATTCTCAGCGAATGTTTCCAAGCGCGATAATATCGAGGTACTTTGAGCTCTCAGCCTTCAAAAAACAGAAATTTTACATTTATGTCCATTCCTTGGTGGATTTAGACGAGAAACTCACCTCCAGACTCCATCATACTCCATCTTTGTGTTCGTTGGGCCATGTCAGACCCGAGGACCTGCAACTTGGCCCTGGAAGCCGCAGATCAGCTCTACGTTCCGACCAACAAGTCCTGGCGCCTCAACGAACGTATGTATGGCGGCCTCACGGGCTTAGACAAGAAGGCCATGGGATGGCCATGGGATGGCCATGGGATGGCCATGGGGCGGGGTACATGCTGGGTATACCTGGTGACTTTTGGATGAATTTGATGGAGGCTACGGAGAGTTTGATGGTTGTTGTGTAGTACGTGAAGGTTGGCATCAGCCGTGGGTTATGGTTTGCAGGTGATGTTCATCTTGGTTCATGGTGAATGAAATGTAAGGAACAAAATTTGTATAAATTTGTTGCATATATAGCTGCTTCCCTCCAGAAGAGGAAAGACTTGTCATGACGAGGGGGAGGGATTATCTCGTCTTCCCAATCTGTGTTCATTATACAAATGTTGATTGCTCAAACTTCTAATTTGCTCATTTCCATGTTCATTGCTTATACTCCAATTTGTTCTTGCTAATATTTCCCGTGTTGGTTTCTTAAAGATATAATCATTTAAAGTGCTCACATTCAACTTGACTCTATACTAAATTACCATTGCCCAAGTTTAAACTGTTTTACGCTGGTTAATTGTACCATTTTGGTTGGGTACATCCACACCCAATGATAGATAATGATAGAACCCCTCGATCCCCCCGGAGCTTCCGGCAGGAGACCGTGGTGAAGCACGGCGCGGAGCAGGTGCAGATCTGGCGCCGCAGCTTTGACATTCCTCCACCAGCCTTGGAAAAGGAGCCGATCGGGGTCCAGTTGGGGGGGTCACTGGTGGGAAAAGTGATACGTTGTTCCATGGTTGATCCTGGGGAATATGTTGACATTTGGATGAATTATGGATGAATATAGGGTTTGAATGTGTATTGCCAAGCAAATCTAGCTAATTTCTTCTTTCTGGGTATCTAAGATTATCCATTGTAGAGATTGGTGGTATGAAGCGGCCTTGCTTTGCCATGTGGATAAGTGAGATGGGATTCCAAGAATGGTGGGGCCCAAACTTGCAAAATCTGACCGGATCCTTTTGGTCAGAGAGACAACATCGGTCCTTCATGTCTTTGCCACACAGAGAGGACAACAAATACCATCCATGCCATGAAGCCAAGTGCCTCAGCTACATTAGCCGCTCCTGGGCAGTTTCTGATGTGTCAAGAGCTAAGGTACAAGGCGTTGGACCCCAAGGATCTCCCCGACACGGAGCCCGACAGGGGCCGCCTGAAACCGGGGTTTCCTATGGCTTTGAAGCCACGGCCATTCATAGGTCATCAAGAGTCCAAGTCTGTTGATAGGTTGGTCCCCAAGATAGTGATAATTCCAATTAGGAATGGTGCTTACCTCTATATAATGAGTAAACTGGCAGTTTCTTGAGCCAGGTTTGACATCAAGACATCAATGCCCGGCATCTTTGATGTGCTCCAGGAGTGCCTGAAGGACACGATTGCCAGGGTCATGCCCTACTGGGAGGAGGCCATTGTGCCCGAATTGAAGGCACCCGGGGGTGGGGATGGAGCCAGTTGGATGATATTGGCAGACTTGAGGAGGCGGTTCTCATCACAGCCACTGTTCCATTCCCGCACCACAGGCTGGAAAGACCGTGTTTGTCGCAGCCCATGGCAATTCTATTCGGGCCATTGTGAAGATGATCGAGGGCATTTCCGATGATGTCATCCCGGGATTGGAGATTCCCACTGGCGCCCTGATGGAAGCCTCCTTGGGGTTGACAGGGGCTGCATGGTATTGTAGATCTATGGGCAGTTTTGTCACGCGAGTTGGTTTGGTTCATTTTGTTGTTTCCTGGTGGGCCTTAAAGGTCTGCGATGGTTGTTGGATGACGATCCTTCCAGTGCAGTGACTTCCAGTCGATCACTGCTTGTAAGTGTAAAATCTTGTGCCTTATGGACGCTGACATTTTGGCAACAACTCTCGTTACCTGGAACTGCCGGATGCCGAGTTGTTGGGGAACCCCCATAAGTTTTGTCGCTTTATGTTGTTTTCCCCATCCATACTCCACATGACTTTCGAGGATGGGGTAGAACCAGCGCCAGCACCCAGATTCTGCCGCCAACTCATCCACCCCATACATCCCCATACCGATCTACTGGGGATCCAGGCACCCCATTGGTTTACGAATTGGACGGGGACCTCAAGCCTATTGCCAGCCCTTTGGCTGTCGAGCCCCTGAAGTTTCTTGGCAGAGCTGAGTGGGGATCATGAGCCAACAGCTACTGATCGATGGGGAGATCATGTTTGCATACCAACGCAATTAAAGGTCTTGTAGATCAAATGATGTGCATGGGTTGGGTGCCCTTTTTCGACAAGGTGGGTCAAAGTTGAAGAAATCACATGTTTGCACATGAACCTCCTGAAAACGAATGTGAATTTCTATTTGGGAATTTTCATTCTTGATATTCTTGGAGTCTAATTTTAAAATTTCTGGAGGTTGCAGTAGGCCCTCATTATCCCTCGTTCATGTTGGTCCATCCAGATAGTCTTGTTGATTATGCGCTATCCGCTATCCATTTCGAAAGTCGTTTTAGTGGATCCTTCATTTTCCTTTTCTTCCTACAGCATCTACAACATTTTTGTTGGGTCAAACTATCCTCAGATATCAGATATCATAGATCCAAAGCATCATTCTCAAATTTTGATACTTCATTTGCCATGTTTTGCCATGTTTCGTGGATCCTACCCCAGCCCAACCCAATGGGCTCGGGCACACCTCCTTGTGGCGTGGCGCAGCTCCCAGGTTCGGCCGCTACCTGGGAGATGCCGAGAAGATCAAGGCGGCTGCCGAGGCGGTGAAGAACCAGACCAAGGTGACCTGATCAACATACTGTGGATGGAAGAAATCCTGCACCAGTTGATAGATGGTTTATCCCATTATTTATAGGGTTTTAACCATCAACATATGGATGTGGGTCAAAATGGAAAACCTAGGGGACCACAGCTGGAAATGTCTAGTTTAGTATTAACCATCCATAATTTTGGGGTACCTAATTTTGACCCATACCCATATGGGGGGGGTTTAAAGATTTTAAAGGTCCCCCAACATATGCTTCATGGAAAATCATGGAAAAGCCGATGAACATTTGGATATATTTAAGGATGATAATTGGGAATAGCCCCATTTTAGGAAAGCTTCATACTGTAGGTGACAGAAATCCCGCACCAGTTGTTAGATGATGTAGCTGGTTATCCAGCGATAATTCCATTATTGACACTGTTTCGTAGTTACTAAATAAGAAAGCTAGCGGTAGCTAGCTGGAGTTACTCTTGCTTCAGCAAGGGGGGGCAGGTCTGAGTCCAACACAGTGATTTTTCACTCGAAAGGTCACGGGCTCGAATCCTGCCAGGTCTCTAGGCAATCTGTATTCAGCATATCAAAATCCCATCAAATTCCCATCATATATAGTATCAGTTTGTAAATAAACGGAATATACAATCAGAAAAGTTACCGTATGTTATGGGTGGTACCATATGGATCCACATGGTACAAATTCATGATAAACCGTGGGATTTGGGGGTGCCCTAGTTCCAGAATGTTCCAGACAAACCTAAATGGGGATATGATATGATGGGATATACATGTACACATGTACATGGACATAAATCATCATAAATCCACCTCATAAATTACCACCCCATTTGATTCTCATGGGATTTTCGGGTGCTCCATTGTTTGATGATTAACAATGATCACGAAAGGTAGCTCCAGAGGGGCTACCTTGAGTTTCACTTTACGAAGTAAAGGGGA
>Ga0126342_10020257_pt1 | contig 11202 bp, 12 predicted proteins | sample Cyp1metagenome_FD_92528 | JGI IMG/M metagenome (GOLD analysis project Ga0126342, IMG submission 92528) | Coral microbial communities from Lord Howe Island, Old Settlement Bay, Australia - Cyphastrea 1 metagenome | ecosystem: Host-associated > Invertebrates > Cnidaria > Coral ...
CATTTGCAGGATTGTGTCGCAGATGAGGGGAAAATGGTGTCGCCGATAAGTGAAAATCAGGGGTGTTTTGGTGTCAAATCTGAGGGAGATTTGGTGTCACAGATGAGGGGCTTACCTTTGTTGAGTAGCGTATCAGATTTCAATTGTCAATTAGCAATTGTCAATTTCCAACGGTCAATTATCAATTGCCAATTTGGAACTGTCAATCTTCAATTGTCAATTAACAAGTGTCAATTCTTTCGATTGTCAGCTATCAATTGTCAGTTAACAAGTCAGTAATCAATTGTCGAGTAATGTATCAGATTTCAATTGTCAATTATCAATTGTCAATTTTCAACGGTCAATTATCAATTGTCAATTCGGAAATGCCAAGCTTCAATTGTCAATTAACAAGTGTCTATTTTTGGATTGTCAGTTACCATTTGTCGAGTAGTGTATCAGATTTCAATTGTGAATTATCAATTTCCAACGGTCAATTATCAATTGTCAATTTGGAAATGTCAATCCAAGTGTCAATTTTTGGAATGTCAATTATCAATTGTCGAGTAGTGTATCAGATTTCAATTGTCAATTGTCAATTTCCAACGGTTCATTATCAATTGTCAATTTGGAAATGTCCATCTTCAATTGTCAATTAACAAGTGTCAATTTTCGATTGTCAATTATCATTTGTCGAGTAATGTATCAGATTTCAAGTGTCAATGAACAATTATCAATTTCCAACGGTCAATTACCAATTGTCAATTTGGAAATGTCAATCTTCAATTTTCAATTAACAAGTGTCAATTTTCGATTGTCAATTATCAATTGTCGAGTAATGTAGCAGATTTCAAGTGTCAATGAACAATTATCAATTTCCAACGGTCAATTATCAATTGTCAATTTGGAAATGTCAATCTTCAATTTTCAATTAACAAGTGTCAATTTTTGATTGTCAATTATCAATCGTCGAGTAGTGTATCAGATTTCAATTGTGAATTATCAATTTCCAACGGTCAATTATCAATTGTCAATTTGGAAATGCCAATCTTCAATTGTCAATTAACAAGTGTCAATTTTGGATTGTCAGTTATCAATTGTCGAGTGGTGTCAATGATTCTATATACAGTATATATATATTATATATATATATATATATGGAGGTTTCCAAAAATGGTATCCCCAAATCATCCAAATCAGACCCTTCCAGCATTGAAACCCATGGTTTTTTTCGGGGATTCCCTCTATGAGCCAGGCCATGTTCACCCAACCGTTTCGAGCCGATCACAAGACATTCCTGGCATCCTGGAGGTATGGCCGGGGAACAAACCAATGGCAGTAAAAGGTTATTAATTTACCATCTGGGTATGGGTCAATACCTATACATACCATTTTTAGGGGGATGAACATCCATTTACCAACTATTTTGGGGTTCACTAGGTACCAGGGTTTTGACTCATCCCCATCTGTGAGAAAAGTTTGGAAATGAAGTTGTAGTCATAGTGATCTTTTTTGGAAACTTGGAAATTAAGTTGTAGTCATAGTGATTTTTTTTGGAAACTTGGAAATTAAGTTGTAGTCAAAGTGATCATTCGTTTTTTTGTTTTTTTTACCTTTTTGGGTTACTATAAATGGGACATGCAATGGTGACATGCAATGGTTAACCTGCAGGCTCGCCTTCGAGCCCCATCAGGTGGCAGGGCTTTGAGTCCTTTTTTGGTACTCCCAAGGGTAGAATTTGGTAGAATCCCAGTCAGTTTCTTATGAAAAATCACTTTTAGGCATCTTTTAGGGTGAGTTTAAGACAATGATATAGTGACAATATACCTGTTCGCCATCAAACATGAGGGGTTAAACTTCGAAAAGATGTTAACCAATGAACAACGGATTTGGCTTTGTCTGACAACAGGGTCTACTCCCCAATTACGGTCGTTTTTACAGCGAAAATGGCGGATGAAGCAGTGGATCTAGACACCATTTTTGGAAACACCCAGAAACCCATGATTGAATTGGTCAAACCGCCATAAGAATTGGGGAACATCCAGAACTACCCGCTTTTTTGATGCCAAAATTGGGGTACTGATTGGATTTTTGATCCAGAGACGAATGGGACCCCCAACAATCTGTGTTTTTTTTGCCCAAGACGGATGGCTCAGACCCTGACTATTGTTGCTTAGATACGCAAATAGATGGGGTGGCAGGTCAAAGATGACCAGTCCGTGGGCTTGTGGCTTTGTGGGTCTACGTTTCAGATCACCCAAAATGGAGACCCGGCATAGCAGACCGGTGCTTGAGGAAAGAGTTATTCTTGTGACAGCCATCGGTGACTAATACAGCGTTGCCAGTGGACGCTGGCATACTGATCAAACTCCAAGATAATCATGTGTGCAATCCTCAAAGAAAGTGGGTTTTGTCTCAGAATGGGGGAATACCAGCAAATGGCTATTAACAAATGGGGAAAACGATGAGAAACCATCATTTTTTTGGCAGCCCATTTTCAACCACACCCATTGCATGTCAGCAACCCTCAAACAAAGTGGTTGCGGCTGACGACTTTTCAATTTCTATCTGCGCATAATTGGCACCCATTAAAGCGTTTTCCCGCCGTCCACAGATTGCTCTTCGACAGCATTAGAAAGAGATCAGACTTCAAATGACGCATAGGCATCAACAAACAAGCAGGCAACACTATTGGAATTCATCTGCGCATGGGTCAATGAAAAGACCCTCATATAGCCTATTATATAGCTACAATATAGCTACAATCAATCCAACAATTCACCTACTGATGAACTAAACCGGCTGAGCGATTGAGTGAACAGTGGGGCACCAGCTCGCAGAAAGTCGACCCCGGAAGGCGAACTGTTGCCTCCTATCGCGTTCATTTGGAGGTGGGCGATGGTGGCGATGTGTAGATGAGAGAAGGAACGGAAGATAAGGTCTGTACAACTACAATTAGAACAGTCTATCTATCTATCTATCGATCTATCTATCTATCTATCTATTTATCTAATCTAATCTATCCTATCCTATCCTATCCTATCCTATCTAGCTATCTAGCTATCTATCTGTCTATCTGTCTATCTGTCTATCTATCTATCTATCGATCTATCTATCTATCTATTTATCTAAACTAATCTAATCTAATCTAATCTAATCTATCCTATCCTATCCTATCCTATCCTATCTAGCTATCTAGCTATCTAGCTATCTAGCTATCTATCTGTCTATCTGTCTATCTGTCTATCTATCTATCGATCTATCTATCTATTTATCTAATCTAATCTAATCTATCCTATCCTATCCTATCCTATCCTATCCTATCTAGCTATCTAGCTATCTATCTGTCTATCTGTCTATCTGTCTATCTGTCTATCTATCTATCGATCGATCGATCTATCTATCTATCTATCTATCTATCTATTTATCTAATCCTATCTAATCTATCCTATCCTATCCTATCCTATCCTATCCTATCTAACTATCTAGCTATCTATCTGTCTATCTGTCTATCTGTCTATCTATCTATCTATCGATCGATCGATCGATCTATCGATCTATCGATCTATCGATCTATCGATCCATCTGCCTGTATGTATGAGCCGAACATAGCCATATCATTGCACCCCCAAGGGTCATCTATAACAAAGATCTTTGATAATCACGAGAAGCGCTTCCACCTTGTGGACAGATGGAGCCGTCATCACTTGACCCGGCGCCATCCCATTGTCGAATAGGTCATGATCGATACCTCTGCAGGTGTGTTTTTTTCCTCCGATAAAGAAGTTTTATTAAAGAAGCTACAGAAGTTAAATCAGCCAAAACGAAATGATCAGTCAAGTCATTAGATTTTTCATCTAAAATGTTTCAGCATGCCTTGATTTTCCAATTTCCATTTTTCTGTAAAATATCTACTTTTCATGGTAAAACCATCACTTTTCCCAGTTGAACCCCAATTCTCCAAGTTAAATCTCCATTTTTGATGCTTAAATAACGTTAAACCCTGCATTGTTGATGATTTTCCTTGTTACATCTCCATGTTTGATGGTGCAACGGTGAAACCTCCTAGACACTACCACACATTTGATAGTTAAGATGGCTCATTGCGAACCACCCATTTCTGGCCATGACGAAGCAGGCCATGCCAAAGCAGGCCGCCATGCGGCAGACCTTGGCGCAGATGCCGGTGCAGACCAAAGTGCCGCTGGTGCCTTTGGTTGGAGCTGTATTTTCCAGCCAAAAAATGGTGGGAGTTTTCAGGGTTACACCCCCAAATAAATGGGATTTACACCCCAAAAAACGGGTTTTACAGAAACATAATGGACTTTACATGGATTTAAACCCCCCAAAAAAGGATGTACACAAAGCATATATTGGATTTGCACTGCTCAAAATGGGATTTACATCCAAAAAAAATGATTTACACCCAAACAAATTTGATTTACACCCAAAAACCTAGGTTTTTTTACATAAAAAAAGGGGAATTTTTGACCCGCAAAATGGAGCACTAAACATGGAGATGTAGCAGCAAATGGTGGAGGTTCCATTGCCACGTTTGCCGGAGGGTAAGTGTCCAGGAATGGGACCAAGGGTGATTTTTTCAAGCCCTGCGGTCATCGCTTTCTGGGGATGTTGGCGAAAGATGGCCCGGGAGGTTTGAATATTCCCCCACTGTCACAGTGACCGCAATTGGTCCTTGGGAATCGTCCCAACTTGCAGTACTCTTTGGGGGAGAATCAAATTTTACAGGGTTTCAGCTTGGTTTTCAATGGATTTTCCCACTGCTGAGGCTGAGACTTGACATGTTGATGAAATCCGTAGTGTTTCTGTCACAACAGAACCAATCCTGTGATCGGGTAAAGTATGGGACACCATTTGGAAGCAGTTGTCATGGTATAACATGCTAAACATATCCAACTTCGGTCCGTTGTAGCCTGAACTTGGAGTATTTTGGGCAAGCTCCAAAGTGGATGGCTTCAGCCCATCCTACAGGATGGTGCCCCCCAGTTATAAGTTGGTTTATAGACCCCATTAACATCCATGAAAACTAGTTCGTGATATCAGTGAGATCTACCATAAACCATAGAATTCAGCCACTTAGATCTACAGTACTTACCTGGATCTTCAAGTGCTAAATTTATTTTTGTTCATCCCTCATTTCTGCAGTCCGAGCGTTCCGCAAAGTGATACAAAAATGACTGTATCAGATGAGGATAATATAGGTAGCTATCTTGGGGGCCCCCATCCTAAGGCATCCATTTTGCCTGGTGATGACCCCTGGGTGATCTCCACATGACCCAGGTGCAAAGATCACAGCGTACGTTTTGCCCGGCTCCAGGTCGAGGCCTTTTTGGCCGTGAAACACGGGGCTTTTTTTGGGTGGTTTGCCATTGGCAACTAGGAAACTTGGTGCTTTTCCTATGAACACATGGGATTTTAAGCAGGAAAAACACGTGATTTCCTGCTGGATTTACCGAAAAATGGGAGGTTTGCCGGCAGTTCATGGCGGTTTTGGTGGGGAACATTATTTCACACCATGCAACTATGGGGTTGCACTATCTCCAGACACCGGATACAAACAATCGGCATTTCGAAAATGACCATGACCATGATTGTCCTAGGTTTTTTTGGTTCCATGAGAGCCACAGTCCCTTTCGGATTTGGCAAACAGATTTCGATAAAAAATTAAGTACCCCATGGAGACGAGCTTGATGAGTCGAAAAAAAGGTGATGGTTAGTGGGGGGCTAAATCCTTCCAAAACCGCTCAGGTTAATAAGGCTTATGAACCCATCTAGCTGTGGTTACCATGATGCAATTTCAACATTTCAGGTTTATAAACCCATCGAGTCAAAGTTACAATCATGCAGGATCAAGCAAACAGTCAGCCCCAAGTGAAATAGACCAGCTTCGCTAAGAAACTGGGGCGCCACCTTGTACAAACATCTTCATTTACCATTGGTGGATGACTCCTCACTTGATGTTCCATCAGTTCCTCAGTGTTGCTCAGTGGAGCACGGCAAAAATTTGGTGGCGGCAGATTTGCTATCATTTTGTGGCAATTTTCATGGGGAAAATGCCACCAGCTCCCGGAAAGAAGATATATATATATAAGGTACGGATGCATATTGGGTACCGAAATACTTTGTTCGTTTGAGAGTACAACACGCCCCAAAAAGATAGACCAGTAGAATGCTTGGAAAACTGTGATAATTGACAAACATTATTAAAGCTCTGGAAAACTCTAAAACTCTGAAACAATTTAGTAAAGCAATTTAGTAAAGCCTTGGGACTGCGTGAGGCCGGCCGGAACCTCCCGAATTCCGGGCCGTTCCGGGGATGATGGGCCGGCCTGGGGTGATGGGTTGAAGGATGGGTGCGTTGATGGTTTAAGCAGGTTGAATGATGGCGAAACCATGAAAAACATCTATAGATTTGGTTGAAGCACCAAATTTTTAGGCACTGAAATGATGGATAAACTAACTGGTGATAGGTAAGTAGCATCAAAACGTGGGTTCAATGACTGAATCTGGAGTAATATGACTATTGACGATAGGTGAACATGTGTTATTTTCTTTCAACATTGATAGGGGATGATAGGGGTCTATGAGGTTTGAGAAATGGTAGTTGTCCTAAACAAGAGACTTGAATGCTTGCCAATTGATTGTGTATCCTTCGTCCCGGTTGGTTATTTGAATGGTAGGTGCAGAGCCGGATCCCCATGAAATCCACACCAACTGATGAATGGCGCTGGTGGATGGTCCAAATTGAATGTTGCCACAGATGTTGGCAACTTTTTGTAAAGTACCCTCTGGTAATTTAACATAACTATGGAAAATCACCATTTATAGTGAAATTTCCCATGAAAAATGGTGATTGTCCATGGTTATGTTAGTATGTTTAGCAGGCCGGGTATCTGCTGAATCGTTGGCATCTCAATGTTTGACAACATGGGGATCCGAGTCGCCATAGCTTAAGGTTATTGTGGGATCGAGGTTCCAGCAGGTTCCAGGGGAGGTTCGTTGGGAGCTGAAATGGGGCTCCGACCAACGATGGACCGAAATTCCCTGGCGAAACGTCCCCGATGCAGCCGGGGAAGTTGGGGATGGTTGCAGTCTAGTCTAGACAGAGCTAAGAGGGGTGAGGTTGAACAATTCCTCCTCCAAATTCCAGAGGATTATCATAATGATATTATAATATATATATATATATATGATTCATGACTATATGATATTACAATTATATGTATAATAATCTAACATGTTTTTTCCCATGAAAATCACCATTGTATGAGGCTAGCCCTTCTTTCTTGGACGACTCCAGACCTATGGCTTGAAGAGCTGGGATGGCGGATAAATCTACAATTACTAGGGAGCCCCACTTTAGTATACTGAAACAGGTATGGACAATCCTTTCGTATCGCCCTTGAAGCTTGGAGGAATTCTTGGCAACCTGCAAGCCTGGCGAAGCAAATCCAAGGGTGGAGACCTATTCTTCTGGGTGAATCGCTGCTTTTTGGAGGGTAAAGAGAGATCATTTTACCTCTTGATTTACTCATTTTTCTCCCCCAAGCATATCTGATGTGCTTGGAGCAACCCTGAATTTTGGGAACGTAGACTCTGATTCATTTTTGATCTTCGGTTACGCGCCGCTCGACAAACCTCTCCGACCTTCACTCTCCTATGCAAATTTCACTCTCTGGACACCTGGCTCAAAGGGGCAGAAACAGCTGCTCCAGTAGGATCTTTTGGGGTGGCCATGATTGGCCGAACACTTTGACCCAGCTGAGAATTTCCGGGGGATCTCCATCCGGAATCCGCGGGTGAACAGCCACCAGTGGTGAAGATTTTTCTCCCGGAGGTCATAGATGATCTTAAGTAACAGAAACATATTTGCAAGATGTTTTGGATGATGTTTACCTCACAATTTCCGATTTCCCCGCATTTTCCATCTACCCCCAAATCTGGATTTGGATATAGCCATAGATATGGGTTTCATGTGAAAATGGGTGAATCGTCCAGAAATCCAATGAGTTTGTTGTTTGGTTCAACCACCATTTTCGTTGGCAAAACTATTCTTGTTGGTAACGCCACCATGTTTTGTTGGTAAAACCACCATTTTGGTGGAATCGCCAATGTTTTTCTTGGTTAGACCACACTTTTCGTTGCTTCAACTACCATCGTTGCTTCAACCACCATTTTTGATTGGTGGTTTCATCACCATAGCCCAACCAGGTCTCAGGTTTGCCTTGGCATGTCATCTGCCCCCTGACTCGCCATGGCTTCCGTCATCGCGGCACGCTGATGACGGGCCACACTGCGGCCGCAGGGTGACGTGGCACTTTTTGTTGGATGAATGATTGTTGGTTGATATAGTTAATATTATATGGTGAATGTATGGTGAATGTATGGTGAATGTATGACAAAAAATAAACAACAATCATAGTATCATAGTAATGCTGTTATACTATTTACTAACGGTATAAACCATATAATCATAATTATCATAGCTATAATATAAACCATATAATGATGGTGGTGACCAGGTGGTGGCTTTGAGGATGTTTAGACCAGGGACCTGAAGGATGGCTAGTGATGAGACCCCCCAAAGAAATGGGTTTCTTTCTCTCATTATACATGTATAATATATATATAATATACATATATAGGTATGTAATTATATACATTATATTATGTATTATTTATATATGTATATATCTATACATATCTATACATACACCATAATCATATGTAACTATCGATACTGATATGTATATACACTGATGTATTATTGAGATCATCATAGGTCATAACTTGGTAGTATTATTGTTATAATATCTGTATGTCATATAAAATTGAATACCCTCTGGTAATTTAACATAACTATGGAAAATCACAATGTTTAATGAGTAAATCAACTATAAATGACCATTTTCAATAGCTAAGTTAAATTACCAGAGGGTACATCATATGCTCCCATGATTCTTCTCCATTTCAGGTCTCGCTCTGCACCCGTGGCGGCTGTGCGGATTAGACCCTGGCTGCCAAACGAGGCGGCGGAGAAGGATCAAATACTGATATTTGTAGGGATGAATTGGATTTAAGGGATTAGAATAAAATTTGTAGGAAAACCCATCTATAAATGGGAAAACCCATCTATAAAATTGATTAGAATGGGATTAGAATGGGAATAGAATGGGAAAACCCATCCATAAACCCACGAAGAATTGAGAAAACATAGGGATCGGAATCTCCATGGGATTTATTGGGGGTTGAACGGGAATTTTAGTGGGATGTGCTGGGATTTAGGCTCTGGTACTGGGATTACTTGATGGGATGTCCTGGGGATTTAATGGGATGTTACTACTCAACTTGATATGACTTTGGGGTGATGTATGGTATATTCATGCCATTTATGGGGCATTTCCAGAGATTTTTTTTTTGGTATATTGGTATATAATGGAATATCACAACAATAGAGGCCTTTGGTGAAATTTTTACCCCTTCCGCACTCAACGGAGAAAAAGACCATGGGAAATCCACCATGGTTTCAACGGAGTGAAAACACATTGAAACAACAATGCTGACAATGATCGTCATGTCGACAATAGAAGTGGTATGAAGTAATAACAGAAACAATAAATCGCAGTATTGTGCTAATAAGAAGAAACACATCCTGATCGTTTTGACAATACTTATAAGAATGACAATACCCTCTGGTAAACTAACATAGCTATGGAAAATCACCATTTTTAATGGGAAATTCCACTATTTCTATGGTCATTTTCCATAGCAAACTGTTAGTCATTACCAGAGGGTAACAACAATAACAACTGTTACAACTGTGCTATTCAATCCTGAAATGGCGATGTTCCAGGATGCCGATGCTATAGAGACGGTGGCTGTGGCCGCGCAGCAGGCGGAGATCCCAGTTTCCCATGCGAAGTTTCCCATGTTTCCTACGTAAGAATAGTGGGAAAACATCAGAACCTCCGGGGGACAGATCGATGCTTCGCGATTCTATGGAGTTGTCAATTTTTGATTTTGGATTATTTTGATATTGGATTATTTTGATAGTTGTGGTTGGGAAAAGGTACGATTTGGCGATTTTGTGGTTGTTGTTGGGGTCAGGTTATGGTGGGAATGGATGCTCCGATACTTTGGGTGACCAAGCAACGTCAGTTTTACTGCTGGGAGAGATGCCCACTTTCCATTGCGACTTTGTCGTTTTTTTGGGGGCAGGGACATTCCTTCTGAGACTTGGCGCAACCGAAGACAAACTGCTGATTGAACTTGAACACATCTTCGTTTGTCTGATCATCCGATGTCAATTTTTCCGCTGATTGCATCCCACATTTTTCCGGGGTAGACTCAGACGTTAGCGATGTCAAATCCGCAGTCTGGTCAATGCAGGTGGCTGTGGAAATCCGTGCACAGGCCGTTGGAACTACCCTCTGGTTATTTAACATAGCCATGGAAGCCATGGCCCATAGAAATAGATGGTTTACCATGGTTTACCTATTAAACATGGTGATTTTTCATGGCTATGTTAGTCATAACCAGATGGTACTTGAATCTCTGTTGGTTTCTTGGAGGGTATCGGGGTTTGGTACCTGAACATTTTGGAAAAACTACACATTTGATGCACCAAAAACCGCTTATTTTCCTGATTCAAATCGTCATAGATTGGGTGAACCCGCAGGCAGAGCATCAAAGCAAGGAAGAGGACAATCCCATCCTAGTATTCAATACTACCCAATAAGGGACAACACATGAATAAATCCAATACAAAGCCAGGGTTTCTAGGGGTATATTGAAACATATGGAAAAACAAATACGGGGAGTTCCGATTAATCTGAATCCTTGAAACATGGGAAGTCTGTCTATTCCTCCCACAGCGACAGGGGCAGAGCTGCCTGTATCCTTCGCACTTTGTGTTTTCGCCCAAGCACCCGCAGGCGGTTCCAGTTGACCCCCTGTTGAGTGGTTTCTCAAAGGGGTTCCTCGAAAATCCACCATATATATATATTATATATATTATATATATTATATATATTATATATATTATATATATTATATATTATATATATTATATATATTATATATATTATATATATTATATATATTATATATATTATATATTATATATATTATATATTATATATATTATATATATTATATATATTATATATTATATATATTATATATTATATATATTATATATTA
>Ga0126342_10020258_pt1 | contig 11201 bp, 10 predicted proteins | sample Cyp1metagenome_FD_92528 | JGI IMG/M metagenome (GOLD analysis project Ga0126342, IMG submission 92528) | Coral microbial communities from Lord Howe Island, Old Settlement Bay, Australia - Cyphastrea 1 metagenome | ecosystem: Host-associated > Invertebrates > Cnidaria > Coral ...
GAAGATATGCCAGATAGAATGCCAGAAGATTTGCCAGATAGAATGCCAGAAGATATGCCAGATAGAATGCCAGATAGAATGCCAGAAGATATGTCAGATAGAATGCCAGAAGATTTGCCAGTATGAAAATGTATAAATGTCATGGTGGGGATCACACGAAGTAAAGTAATTTTTGGCTTATGTAAGGGAATATCCCAACAACATATGGCCAGAAAATATAGTACTAACGTACCTCCATTTTAGGATCCTGAAATTCCCATTGATCTGTTTACTAGTTGGGTTCATGCGTTTACTAAGTATAGTTGAATTTACAAAACATGTTACTAAGTGTAGTTGAAGTTACTAATCGGATTGGATAAACCAGTCTCATAATCTAGCCAACAGGACTGGGGTTTTTATTGATGGGATGGGATCTATGTCACCAAACAAATAGCAGCCCCATGGATCCGTCATGGGTTATAATGGAAAATCCCTTATAAATCGAGGTTTATAGCTGGGAACATCATTTATAAATGGGCCATCTATACCATGGCTATGTTAGTCATAACCAATATATGGGTCCCGAGTCCTGACAGTCCTGACCAGCCTCGTGGAGCCTGCAGGATCAGATCCGAGGCAATCCCTTCTTACGCTGGATGCAGATGCAGCAGGCGATCGGAGAAACTGGTCGTTTTTTTTTTTATTTTTTAATGGGGATCTGAATATTAATGGATATTTTTTTCTGATAAAATTATGGTTAATATCATTTAATATCCCATGTTTATAATATTTTATAATATCCATTATCCCATGTTTATCCATTAATAATCAGAAGAAGATAATGGAACTTGTATCTGATTATTAATGGGATATTCATAGGATGGAGTATTACAATTACAATTACTATTAATCTTCTCAATGGAGATACTGAAGGAGTGAGGATATGGGTGTGTCCGGAAATGGGGCATCCCTTGAAAATGGTGTTTAATAGGGAAAATGATGAGAAAGAATCATTTTTGGGATACAATATTTTCAGACAAACCCATATAACCAAATAATAGAGTCCAACCATCATTGTCCATGAATAATCAATTAATATTCATGAGATAATGGTTTCCTTGAATAATCCACTAATACTCCATGGTAGGAAGATTCATGGGATATTGATGGAGTATTAATGAGTTTCCAGGTTTATCTGAGGGATACCCTCACATGCCATCAGTCACATGGGTTGCTGGAAAATGTTTTTCCCAGCGAAATACAGCTAAACATATTTGACTTCCGAAGGGTATGGGGCTTGTTTGAGGTATGGGGCTTGTTTGAAAATTGTGTATACCTCAAGTCCACTCACCGGTTTATCATCATTTTTCGGTGTAAAACTGGACATTTCAGAAGGATATGCTACACTTTCAGACGCACCCAAGATCCAAACAGATGGTCCTGAGAGATCAGCGTGACTATCAATCACCCCGTCTTGGTCTACCACTGCCTCTGTTTGCGATGAATTACTACGATGTTTCCCTGATTCCAATTTAAGTATTGATTGTTGCAACAGCTGCAATAATTGCATAATTACAAACCGCAACAATACTTAGATGAATAATTGATTGCATTTTAGTTCTACAGATGGCATACAAACTGCAACAATTGATTGCCATCTGTAGAAAACATGGGATAATGGATATTATAAAATATTATAAACATGGGATATTAAATGATATTAACCATTTTTTATCAGAAAAAAACTATCCATTCATATTCAGATCCCCATTTAAACTAAAATGTGTTCCATCACACCATGGGGACGAATCCATGGCAGATGCCGGGCGCGGCATTGCTTCTGTCCTCTTCGCCCGGAGCCGGCAGAGCCGGCAGAGCTAAGGCGGGAACCCTTGGGATGAAGGGGGATCAACTTGGACGGAAAATCATGACTCGAATCATGACTATATATATATATATCTATAATTATACATATATATATATATATATATGGAGGTTTTAATATGTTTTAATCAAATATAGTGCTGAGTGCTGATATTGCTGATATATTTCGGGTACATGAATGACATGAATGTTACGTTTTTAGATACTATTAGGCCGACTGGGGACCACTCGGAAAATCATGGGGACCTACTCGGAACTTTTCAGCCAAAAACTGCTGTTTGAGATGCCACCCTCTGGGAATTTCTTGGAAAATGGCACATTTATAGTTGATTTATAGCTGCTTGGTGGTTTGGAACATGAATTTTCCTTTTTTTCCATATATGAATATTGGGAACAATCATCCCAACTGACGAGCATATTTTTCAGAGGGATTGAAACCACCAACCAGTTTATAGTTGATTTATAGTTGATTTACCAAACTTAAAGATGGTGATTGTCCAGTTCGCTATGTTAGTTTACCAGAGGGTGTATATATAATTATATATATACATGAGTAAGCGACAAAATTATTGTAATAGTAATTTAGTTTTGCTGAAATCCTCACTACCGATAGGAAACGACCCTAATTTGTGCATGGCATGAAAATAAACAAGTAGTTTTGTCCGCTTTTAATATATATATATATATAGAGAGAGAGAGGGATCTATAGAGTATATCATATATGTTGTGCATACTATATATACACAAGTTCATTTACGAAAATATATAATATTTATACATGCATTACACACAGATATATATATATATATACTTGCATATATTTGGCAAAGAACCTGAAGCCTTTAAAGGGATTCTCAAGGTCCCCACAAAGCCCACAGTTTGTAACCTTTGTGAGCCTCAGCCATCAGGCACGGAGCAAAAAGGACTTTCTTTGAGCTGCCAAAGTTGCAATCATTGAAGCGACGATTCACGTTAGACTTGCCCGTGCAAAAAGTGGAGAACGTGAAGTCGGTGCAAACTGCACTCTGGTTGCCTCAAAGAATTTAGCACAACATCTGGGTCAACCGACTGGTCAGATACTTTCATACTTGAATCTTTTGCTATGGTAAAATGTACTGACCAGGCAAAAAAATAGTGTTTTGGCAGGTATCTAAGATTTGAGAGACCATCGCAAGGCTGCCTGGTGCATTGTTGTTTGCTTTTCAGGCCGTGCGGGTGTGTCCAAAGTGAGATATACCATGGTGTACCCAAAAAAATGAGTAGATTCAGTAGATTCCAACTTGTCAATGATAATCAATTGGAATGAAAAAAACTTGGGATCTACCCATTTTTTCATAATGATAATCTCCAAAATGACTGGAAAAAAGTGAGTTTTGCAATTGGAATTGGGCATGATGTGGGATTCACCAATCCCCAATTACGGTAGGTTTATGGCCAAACCCATGGACCGAGACCCGCAATTCCGCGACCATCTGAAACCGCAACCGCTTCAGCACCGGGTTGTTGTGGGGCGTCGCACTCCCAGGCACAGGCTTGTGGTGTTGAGAGCTGACAAAGATGGTAATACCCCTTCAAACTTCCATATAACCCAACAATACATGGGATATAGCGCAGCTATATGGCTAAATTTTCCAGGAATATATAGGTGATCTTAGGTGATTTTTATCACAGAGGTTTTAGTCGAATTCTTCTGTGAAGAACAGTGACTTTTCCACCAAAGATCCCTGGAGCAGGTCATGGGGAGCAAAAAGGGGAAGCTTGAGAAGGGAAAAAAGGTGCCGGGGCCCGGGTGAGCAATGGGCATCATCAAACCCTAGAAGGATAAACAAGTATATGGGGATGGGTCAAAACCCTATCCCCCTGGTGAACATCAAAATAGCTGGAAAATGGATGTTCATCCCCCTAAAAATGGTATGTATAGGTATTGATCCATAGCCATATGATGGAGGTTTCCAAAGTCATGGGGGTACCCCCAGTTCTCATTTCATCCATTTGAATTGTATTTTCCATTATAAACCATCCATTTGGGGCATCACCATTTAACCATTTATGGAAACCCCCATATGTGTTATAGTTTTTCACTATTCTATAGTTGGTTGATTCGAGTTTGTTTTTACGGTTCGATTTGTTGGGAGTTGCTATCGATCATGAAAGAGATCCTATGTTTACAGATACCAAAACCCATTTAAATAACTTCAACTGCACCCTGATTGATGTGGATTGAAATCAATCTTCTGGATGTCTGAAATTCTGAGAATGGAAAGAGTCATACATTTCCCTAGTGATGACTCACATAATTAATATGTTGTTCAGACTTGGCAATGATTGGAAGTCATACAAGATGATTATATGGAGGTTTCCTAAAATAGGGATGCCCCCCAGTTCTCATCCATTTCTAGAGAAATTTTCCAAAAAACCATCCAGCTATGGGGGTATCCCCATAGGAAACCTCCATCTGGTGCGGATTGGCAAGTTGAACTTTGATCCATGAGGCCCATGAGGTCCATGCCTACCATTTGAGATGTTAGTCAGGCAATAGGATTCACCATCCCCAAGCACTTAGCATTTGTTGATGGGATAAACCATCAGCAATACAGGTGGTTTATGATAGATTTTAGTGACTGTTTATATATATATAGTTTATAGTTACTAAAGTTAGATATTTACTAACTGGTTTAATTGGTGTATGATATTGTTTTATGATTAGTTTGATATAGTTGCTGAACTGGATGTTAAATTCCAAATCAAATTAATTTGCCTTGCCGGTCTTTCTCCAGTTCATGAATGCTCATGACACATGACCCAGATACACCATGTCACAACATTTTGCCCATTGATACCACAAATCATCACCATCACTTGAGCAGTGTTCAAAACCTCTGTTGGTTGATGTTTAGTTGGGGGATTATACTACCCGCCCTTCATATATTTGGGATTATAATAATCCAATAGGGGAACCCCTATAAACTAACCACTTGACTGGAACTTGAGGTTGAAAATTGTCCGAAAACACCCACAGGCGATCAAAATAAAGCCCCCATACCCCTGATCCATGCCCAAAAATGACAAGTTGTACTTACCCGGCCTGGTAAACATACAAAAAAACTATGGAAAATCACCATTTTTCATGGGAAAACTCACTATTTCTATGGCCATTTTCAATAGCTATGTGACAAATTACCAGAGGGTATACCAGGCCACTTTAGTGACTGCCTTCGCAATCGCTCCGGATCAAGGACCTAATGTAACTCGCGAACGTTCTTAGTCTGTCCAGGTGCAGAAACAGGGCAAAAAGCCCTCCAAGAGGCGGGCGGTTCGTGGATGTTAACCACCGAAGAACCCAAAGAATCGAGAAAAACATGGGGATATAACATGATATAACCAGCAAAACAGTGGAAGTCGCATAAAAACCTTGCGATATTTGGTTTACAACCGGCTTTTCTATTCTGGATGCCGGGTCGACCCGTTTGCGGTGTGCGTCTAAAAACGGGAAGCCCCAGTTTCCCCCCAGTTTCTGGAAAGTCCAAGTCCTTTCCCGTGGATTTCCTTGTAATTACCATCTGGTTTTTTTAATGTAGCTATCGAAATTCAGCATTTCTACAAGATAAATAATCATAACTCATTTATAAACGGCCCATGTTCCATAGCTGTGTTGAATAACCAGAGAATATATTGGAATTTGTTTCCCCTTGATTCATATGTTTGCGTGAATTGTCATTTCCCCCATTCTCACGATAGCGGTAAATGGTTATAAAGTCTCTCATTTCAAGAACACCTGCTCTGACTTTTCCCATTCTATAGCTACTCCCGAGATACTATCCTCTGGTAATTTAACATAGCCATGGAAAATGACCCATTTATAGATGGTTTGCCTATTAAAAATGGTGATTTTCCATGGCTATGTTAGTTTACCAGAGGGTATCCATATGACCATCGATGGTCAGCCTTCCACATATCCCATGGTCTCTTTCTTGTTGGAATACCCATCGGGATGACCTGCTCTGACCATGGATGACAACCATCATCCAATCCAATGTGTTGATCGAAGAAAAATCCATCAACGTTTTATCCGACAGTCAGACGACTCGAGTTGTGTTGAGCATATGGATCACCCGATTTTGATGCTTTGATCCCAATGATCCCCAACAAAAATCCGAAAAACCCTCTGGTAATGTGTCAAATAGCTGTTGAAGCCATGGCCCAATCGAAATAGTTGATTTACCCACTCAAAATGGGTGGATCTTTCCATAGTTACCATCTGGATCCATCTGGTTATTTAACATAGCCATGGATTTTCACTATGTTTTAATGGTATGTTTACCAGGCCGGGTAGACTTTTAACTGGGATAGCCCACCGATTTTTATCTGGGTCAGGGCCTGGCGAAAAGCGGATGTTGAGGATGTTGAGGAAGCTCTTGAGGCGAACGGCGAACCAAAGTTTAGCAAAAAAAACACACGGGAAACAGAAAGCAAGACATATGGGGAGTATTTTCTATTATTTTCTATGGTATAAATGTATGTATATGTAGAATTATGTAGATATAGATATAAGCAGCCAATATTACCATTCTTTAATTGGAATTCACCATAGCTGATGGCACTATGATATGGATGGGGATTTGACCACCAGTAAATTTGGGAATTTGTCTAAGGGGAATATGACTCAACTATCAAATTTGGGGGTATGTCATGGCGATATTTCACCACCAATATAGGAATATTTCAGGAGGATTTTTAAAGGGTACCATCTGGTTATTTAACATAGCCATGGAAAATCACCATTTTTAATAGGTAAATAAATGAGCCATGTTCCATGGCTATCTTAAATAACCAGAGAGTATATTTCACGGGATAGTATGGTCTGATATCCGTCATGGGGATTTGACATATCATGGGGTACCCAATAGATGGATGGTGTATAAGGGAAAATCCTACTAATATGGATGACTGGTTGGTGGTTTGGAACATTTTTTATTTTTCCCAATAGTTGGGATGATGATCCAATCTGACTAATATTTTTTCAGAGGGGTAGGTCAACCACCAACCAGATATGTATATCAAAACATTATATTTCAGAATAGTAGATTCTGACAAGATGAATGTTTGGATTCAATGGTTTACTATGAGGGTATCATATGTGATAATGCATTTTCCAACAGCAATAGGCATATTTATCCATTGGCTACAGGTAAATTAAAGCGACATCACCTCTTGAAGTCACTGTGAGAGATTTTTAGTTTAGGGAACCATCCGAAGTGACCTTCAGCTTGGTGAATTATTGAATCAGACAGGAGAATTGATCAACGTCAACCAACTATTGATCGAATACCAATCCGTAATGATCGGATCATAGTCATGATCAATAACAATGCAACGGGGATGGACAAACATGGAGATGTTTGTTGTAGCCAACCATTCTTGACAGTATTTTTATGATAATGATAGTTGCAGTGGGTTTATTAACTGCTGCATACATAGGGAAATTGACAGCAAACCATCTCCAATCATCAGCCGAGGAGAGATGAAATATGCATCATCCCAAGAAGAGGTATAGCTACAACAAATTGGGCCATTGTTGGTATGTTAACCAGATGGTGCTGGTATCTTCACCCTGAAAACCGGTCTGAGGCTAAACGTTGATCAACATACCATACTTGGAGTACTCATCACCACCTACCCTCTGGTAAACTAACATAGCTATTGAAAATGGCCATTTATAGTGGATTTTCCCATGAAAAATGGTGATTTTCCATAGTTATGTTAAATTACCAGAGGGTAATATATTTTCCAACACTATGAATGAACAATTTACATGACCCCCCCCCATTTTGAATGGTACCCACGATTGGGTTTTTCAGAAAATTGGCTACATCTTCAGCTCAGGACGAACGACTGGTGAACAAACTCAAGAAGCAGGTTGCCATGGCCTGGCTTTTCCCATCACTATCCACCACTGGGTTTTCAAACCCATCGCAGATCCCGTCAGATTGTGGCCTGGTCTGTGAAATACTGAACTTGTTCACTGGGCCCCCCCCATTTTTTAATGTTTGTTGGTTAAAGCCCATGAATACTAAAGTTCAAACTCTAGTTATATATAACATGTTAGATGTTAGACATTTCATAAACCATAGTGACATTGGAGTTACGTAAATCCAACTTAGCTATCATTTGGGGGGTCATTGGCAATGCTTTTTTTGTCTCGGTTTTAGGACCTGGGGATACCTGAGGATGGGGCAAGATTTTATCATCGCCCAAAAAATAATAGGGTTTTAAAATTGGATTTCATGAATCATAAACATCATGAACATCATGAACATCATTTCAATTGTATTTTAATAGGGGTTTCATGGGATTTACTGGAAGTTAACAGCCCAATGACTTCATGACATGACTTCTGACTTGGTGCGCCATGGTCCGGCCCACAGCAACACGCACGGCAGTTTTCGGCCTGGGTCTATGAGGATCAAGCAACACCTCAAGCTGCACGTCCAAAGGTCGTCCAACTCAATCCGTTTTGACATGAAGATATTTCAATCATATCTCAGACATACCCAGAAACCATGAACATCATTGAACATCAATATTTTCGACAGTTCACAGAGATACCCAGCCCATCAAGCCCACTCTTAACAGGGACGTTTGTTGCGGTTGGGCACCGTTCGTTGACGCCTTCGCCGTTCGTCGCGACTGGATGGCGTCGTGCCGATGGCGTTCCCATCTTAGATGGGGCTGACCGTCGTCGGCGACTCCAGGTGTGGTTGTTTCATGGGGAATCGCTGGTTGGTGGTGGATGAATGATGATAAAGTCCGTTGGGATGATTCTTCCCAATATATGGAAAGTCAGAATCCAGCCATGTTCCAAACCAACAACCAGATATATATATATACATATATATATACATATATATATATACATATATATATACCCTCTGGTAATGACTAACAGTCTGCTATTGAAGCCATGGCCATAGAAATAGTTGATTTATCCACTAAAAATGAGTGGATCTTTCCATAGTTATGTGGCTGTTTCCCAGAGGCTAATAGTGGTGATAAATGATAAATGCTTCATATGTCATGACACTACGAATGACTATCAATGGTTCATAATAGCCGATGATTAGAGGTTGATATAACACCCCCAAACCAATGACAAATAATGACATACAATGACATGATATATATATAATAACATATGAACTGCTAGAATATCACTATAGTCGTTATATATCATTATATTACCTTTGATCGCTAATAGAGGTTGATAAATCTGATAAATGCTTCATATAATGAATATACAATGACCATCAATAGTTCATAAAATCGGCTATGAAATAGGTTGATGAAACACCCCCAGCAACCACGGAGCTATCGATCAGGGATAGAAAACACATATTTGGAACCATATCTGGTTGGTGGTTTGGAACATGAATTTTATTTTTCCATACATTTGGAATAGTAATCCCAACTGACTCATATTTTTCAGAGCGGTAGGTCAACCACCAATCAGATATAGTGGAGGTGTTTGATCTTGTAGCAACGCCCAAAAAAAATAAGGTCCGAAAAAGTTTCCTGAACAGTTGGACATCTGGAAATTATGTTTCGAAGCATCATCGAAGTACAAAGCTGCAAATACAAATATCGATCTTTGTGGATTACTATATCTTAGTGATAGTTGGTACATCTGCGAAAAGCGTATGGAAAATCATCTGAAAATGGGATTGAGTGGGATACTAGGATACTAGGCGAATGATCAAATCGATGAAGTTACCCATAAAATACAATAAGGATGGGGGGATGAACATGCATAAACACGAATGTTGGTGTAAACTGCACATTCCCTGAAGATTTGGGGTGCTTTTTGGGGACGGTCTAACCATGTTCAATCATTAAGGATAGGTATGATATGCTGCAATAGGTGGCGTATCCATCAAATAATTGGGGTTTCACAGTTGTATGGCAAAGCCAGCCGCCAAGTGGCGGCCATAGGTCAATTTATCCGATCAGTACCTGGATTTTCACATTACAACTGGTGTCAACATGGATGCTTTGGATGCTCATCCTAGTCAACATGGTATTTCAATAGGTAAGTAGTAGATCCATCCCCAACTGCTGACCTTTGCGTTGCCGTGGTGCCAGGCCAATCACAGGATACAAACTGGGTATTGTCATGTCGCCAGTCCGGAGCCCTGTCATCCGCGAAACCTAGAGGTTTCCATAAATGGGGTACCCAAAATGGATGATGTGGGGGTAGCCTCTGGTAATTTAACATAGCTATTGAAAATGGCTATTTATCGCTGATTTACCTATTAAAAATGGTGGTTTTCCATGGCTATGTTAGTTTACCAGAGGGTAGCCCCATTTCAAGAAACCCTTGATAAATAGGATGAAAATAGCAGCGTTTCTTGAAGAGGATCCCCGAGTTGTGGCAAGCTGCTGGACCTTGGAGTGAGAAATCCTTGTTCACTGGGTGCCAATGAGAATTGATGCAGAGATCTACCGTTTTTTTAACGCACCTTTCCGCATGATTGCAAGATTAGATATATGTGAAAGGTTGTGATATATTTAATGTGCATAACTAGGTATAACTATATATTTTAACTATATATATATATATTTATATATATATATATATTCCAAGCCATGCACACGAGTGTGGACAGTTTTATATGTACACATCAGATCGAGACCCATGGCCTCCGCAAGGTTCCAGACTCCAACGTGGAGAGGTCACAGGCATCTGGGCATCCGAAAAATGGGCAGTGGTTGGTCATCCAATTAATTGTGTTTACATTTGATGATATTGATATGTTGATGATATTTGATGATATATAATGTTATATAATGATATATAATGATATATAATGATATATATACACACACCCTCTGGTTATTGAACATAGCGATGGAACATGGACGAACGTTGCAAATTTATACATGATCCATGATGACTTACCTATTGAACATGAAGATTTTCCATAGCTACGCTAAGTTTCCTGAGGGAATGTCACTGTTTTAAATCTTTTTCGGGTGTTAATTTATGTTCCAATCATTCTTATAGATATATATATATATAGAAGAATAAAGTCAAGCAAAAGTACCAATTGTGCCAAAGTAGTTGTATCACCAAATGAAGGGTTAGTGTCACCAACTTCTTGGTTGTGAAGCCTTTAGGCTCCTTCCTCGTATGCGTGTTGCATGAAATTAACTACTGGTACAGTTTTACGGGCAGGACTGAGGGTTGTCCCGGAATGGTCGTATGAACGTCAGTGGGAGGCTCATTTCTCTGCGCAGGTGCAGTGTTTTATGACTCTGGTACATCTGTGAGTTAGCGTGGTCTA
>Ga0126342_10020259_pt1 | contig 11201 bp, 9 predicted proteins | sample Cyp1metagenome_FD_92528 | JGI IMG/M metagenome (GOLD analysis project Ga0126342, IMG submission 92528) | Coral microbial communities from Lord Howe Island, Old Settlement Bay, Australia - Cyphastrea 1 metagenome | ecosystem: Host-associated > Invertebrates > Cnidaria > Coral ...
CATTTCATTCCTTGATTTCATTCCTTCATTTCATTCCTTCATTTCATTCCTTCATTTCATTCCTTCATTTCATTCCTTCATTTCATTCCTTCATTTCATTCCTTCATTTCATTCCTTCATTTCATTCCTTCATGTCATTCCTTCTTTCATTCCTTCATTCATTCATCCATCCGTTCATTCATTCATTCATTCGTTCGTGCGTTCGTTCGTTCGTTCGTTCGTGCGTTCGTTCGTTCGTTCGTTCGTTCATTCGTTCATTCGTTCATTCGTTCATTCACTCATTCATTCATTTCTTTCATTCTTTCATTCTTTCATTTCTCTCATTTCTCTCATTTCTTTCATTTCAATCATTTCATTCATTTCATTTCATTCATTTCATTCATTTCATTTCATTTCATTTCATTTCATTTCATTCCATTCCATTTCATTTCATTTCATTTCATTCATTTCATTCCATTCATTTCATTTCATTCATTTCATTCATTTCATTCATTTCATTCATTTCATTCATTTCATTTCATTCATTTCATTTCATTCATTTCATTCATTTCATTCATTTCATTCATTTCATTCATTTCATTTCATTTCGCTCATTTCATTCATTTCATTTCACTCATTTCATTTCATTTCGTTTTATTTCATTTCATTCATTCAGTCAGTCAGTCATTCATTCAGTCAGTCATTCGTTCATTCAGTCAGTCATTCATTCATTCAGTCAGTCATTCATTCACTCATTCAGTCAGTCAGTCTCTCACTCACGCACGCACGCACTCACTCACTCACTCCCTCAAGCACTCGTTCACTAACTCATTCATTCGTTCCTTCGTTCATTCCTTCGTTCATTCGTTCATTCGGTCATTTGTTCATTCAATTATTCGTTGATTCCTTCATTCATTTAGTTGTTCATTCGTTCGTTCATTCGTTCGTTCATTCGTTCGTTCATTCATTCGTTCATTCATTCATTCCTTCCTTCCTTACTTCATTCATGCATTCATTCATTCCTTCATTCATTCGTTCGTTCATTCATTCACCCACTCACTCACTCAATCACTCACTCAGTCAGCCATTCAGTCACTGAGTCACTCAATCATTTGTTTATTCATTCATTCATTCATTCATTCATTCACTCATTCGTTCACTCACTCTTTCATTCATTCATTCATTCATTCACTCACTCACTCACTCATTCATTCATTCATTCATTCATGCATTCATGCGTTCAGTCTTTCAGTCATTCATTCATTCAGTCAGTCAGTCATTCAGTCATTCATTCATTCACTCAGCCACTCACTCACTCACTCAGTCACTCACTCACTCACTCAGTCAGTCACTCACTCACTCAGTCACTCAGTCAGTCACTCACTCAGTCACTCAGTCAGTCAGTCACTCACTCAGTCACTCACCCAGTCACTCACTCAGTCACTCACTCAGTCACTCAGTCACTCAGTCACTCATTCACCCATTCACTCATTCATTCGTTCGTTCGTTCGTTCACTCAGTCGCTCATTCACTCAGTCACTCATTCACTCGCTCAGTCACTCATTCACTCACCCACGCATTCAATTGTTCATTCGTTTCCGTTCATTCGTTTCTTCGTTCCTTCGGTTCTTCATTCCTTCGTTCATTCATTCATTCATTCATTCATGTATTGTTTCATTCATGCAATCATTCTTTTCCTTGTTTCCCAAGTTCACGCTCAATTCCTTTAGGTTTGCTCTTTCCTTAGACATTTCCTATGTTCGAAATTTCCGCCCCGGCGCGTGCTGGGCGCTATCTGGGATGATATTGATAGTATGATAATCATGCATATGGTTTTTGAAGTCCCCTAGGCCCTAGACGGGCAAGTCTCCACATATGCAGCACGATGGTCACCGCTGATCCGGTGATCCAGGCAGACCGTGGCGGAACTGGAGCGATTTCAGATTAAGAGCTGCATCGTTGGAGATGGCTTCACCGAGTCTTGCCTAATCCATCCTAATCCATAGCAGCCATAGCACGCAGGAACCTCAACAGAAATAGAGCCCATGATGGTGAAACAGTTGCACTGTGCTGCTAGAGTAGCTGTGACATCTGTCACTCAGCTCAGGATTTTATCATAAGTTCCCCTGAAACTAGCAGTTCTTGAAACAGATCCAGTAAGGGACAAACACCTAAGGCAGTTGATCCATATGCCCATGTGGTGGCCTCTTGTCTGGAAATGCCGGCGAGCTGTTGTGGCAGTGGCTCTTTTGGTTGACAAAACAGTGGAGAGAAAAATGGAAAAGTGGCCACCTGGGCCGAGCACAGAAGCTGATTTTTGAATTGAGGTTTGCGTTTATGCATCAGCACATCACCTTCGTGGACACAACTTTCGCATCAAAATTGTTGACGAGGCCTGGTGATTGCTTTGTTTGGCTGAGTTCAACCTGCTGGTTTTCCTGTCGGCCGTTTGTTCCAGGTCTTCGTAAAATTAGCTGATCATGGAAAACTAAGCCAGCTACAGCTACAGCATGCTACCGCTAACCGCTAATTGTTGCTGATCCTTGAGTTCAAGTGGAAGTTGAAGGGCTCAGTGGCACATTGATTGTGGAAGTTTTGGTTTCTATGGCCTATTTTAATTTTGCCCGGCTGCAATGAGTAGTTCCTTTGGAGGAGACAGCAGCCGGCTCAGCCGGTCGCCCAAAAACCTAGGCACACCATTTGGAGATGAAGCACTCGAGCGGCATGGGCCCCAAAAACTGATCGCCAGATTTGTGGCTTAGATTTTTTCAGGAGACAAGATGAGATAAGTAAAGGATGGATGAAAGTTGATGAAGAGGCTGATAGTCCATACATGTCCATACAGTCCATCATGAATCAATGGATCAAAATCTCCAGTCAATTGATGATCGACATGTCATGCACCGCTCAAAAAAACCTGCCCAGGTTACACTGGAATCATCAAACACAGGATCTCAAGCGAGCTGGCAGCCCACTTCACCGCCACCTTTTACATGCCTCGGAACATTGACTTCAGATACGACCTGGACAGAGCCATAGAAGAAGGTCGGAAAAAAGGGGAAGGGCAGAGGTCAGGATGGGGTCAAAACAGTGAAGATCTTGGGAAAAACATGTAGGACACCATGCAGAATCGTGCCGATAGACGGATGGACAGGTAGATAGGTAGGAAAGTGGGTAGATATGGTTTTGCCATGTTTTGCCCAGAATATGCCCAAAAAAATTGACGGGGAAGATGATGGTTTTGGGGTACGATGCTTTCGGCCAAATCTGACAAACCAACAGAAGTATGCGTAAATCAGGAGCATGTTTTTTAGTTTCATGCTCGCGGGATAGAACGAGGGTGTCCAGTTTTTCCTGATGTTTCAATCTGGCATGGTGAACGGGTCCTTTCTGCGATTCATGTTTGCACATGACTCCTCATTGTTCATCATGTTTTGCAAGACGGCACTTTTCCATGACACACCCATCAGAATAATACGGTGCCCCCAATTTGATGATCGATCATTATTTTCCCCCTGAAAGTTGCCATTTGGCGAGTAAACCATCCCATGAGCAGCCAAGGTCACGTTTGCGATTTTATGATTACGGTGCCGGTTGGTGCCACTCATGATATGGAAAGTATGGGTCGGTTTATCCTGGAAAATCGGGAGCGGTTGACGCCCATGCTGGTGGCGCTGAATCGTGCCTTGTTTGCAATTGAGGAATTCAGCAGTCAGTATGCAGCATCAGACTAAAGACATGCGCACTGGCTGGAGGAAGATCCAAGAATCTGATCTTCAACTATATCATATTACCATACCTATTATGATTATTATGATTGTCAATTAAGACCAAGTGCGGCGTGTATTTATATGTATTTATTCCATTGGTCCACTGCAGGCGCTTGTGTCATAGAAGATTACATGCAACTGCTCCGACCCGGTGATTTCACAATGTTTTACTTTTTGTTTCCTTTGAAGCACGCTATGTTGAGTGAATGCGCCCTTTGCACTTGCATGGGCAAGTGTAAACGGCGCAAGAACCGAACAGAACCAAACAGAACAGAACATGCACCTGCAGACAGGTGTGCAGCGAGCCAAAAAGTTTGCAGAGGTCCTTTGCAAGTTCGGTTTCTTGTCTCAGCCAGACAGCAGAATTAGGGGATGCGATTGCTTTCTGGATCCATGCTTGGGATCTCTAAGTTTGGGGGGAAATGCCAGCAGTGAAGAGAAACAACATTTTTTGCGGTTGAATATGAGAGTCTTGGATAGTCTTGGGACATATGATGACATATGATATGCATTTTGAATCATTTTGATAAATAGCTAGCTAGATAGATAATGATAGATAGAAAGATAGAAAGAGAGAAAATGATAGAAAAATAGAAAGAAAAATAGCGATGCAGATCAATCTTTGGTCCCGAGCCTTGAAGTCCTCGAGCTTTGGCCTCGCAGCGGAGGACTGTCGGCCAAAGCTGTCGATGGGGGCTTGAACCACACCGTGCGGCATGGGATTAAGAAAGCCCTTTGGCAATCAAAGGCGGTTTTGAAGCGGCAAAAATGGCGATTTAACCATCGAAAATGGAAATTTGAGGATGGACCAAATCCTCTACCATCGTTGGGATGAACATCCATGTGCAAGCTATTTGGCATTTGGCGGTTTCAGCATACCAGGCTTTGTCGCGTCGTTTAGGTTCACTTCTCCAGGCGGCATTTCATGAACCTAAGGATTTGCAAAATGGAAAGCTGGACGCAGTTTCCGTGGTCAATATCTTCAATGAGGCCACACGAAGATTCATGGATTCAAAGGTCCATCCTGGAAGGAAGCCCAATTCAGATCAATTCACGATAATTCACATATGTCCGGGGAAGCTAAAACACATTTAAACATACCAACCATTCAGGATCTTTGGATTGCACCGAGCCGCTATTTCAGGGCACATCCATCAACGAGCTGAAGTCAGTGGTCTTCATGGACAAACGGCAGAGTGCAATCAACGTGATACTTGACGTACGTATACATACCCGTACTTTATGTTTATGGGGTGTCCTTTCCTGCATAAGCTCATAAAGGTGGCTGGTGTGGATGGGTAATCGATGAAAATTACAACAAGAGTTGAGTTGAAAAGAGAGCTGTGCTCCTCTCGCTTAGATTTCGTTGAGGTTTACTTGTTGCAGACATAGAAGAACCATGTAGAACTGAACTACTAGCTAACTGCCCTAGCAAACTCTTTTACCCCATGCAGCTTTACACATAGATGCAATAAGTCAGGTATCATGCCAGAAGCTTTCAAAGCTCATCGCATTCCCAAGGAAACAGCTGGCGATGCGCGTGACGCGATTGCACGACACCAAACCCTTTGCCAATGTGGTGCTGCCTTTATGTGACTTGAAATCATTCTGACCGGATGGAGGTGGATGCAAGGAAGATGAGATTGTTCAGTTCGAGAGTTAAAAACCACCAACCGGTCGACTGGTTGACCAGTCCCAGTTGATTCAAATGGGGTTTGCAGAACCTGGGGCGAGCACATCCTGTGTGCTCAGGTGATGGGAGCTTTGATAGAGACATCAGAAACATCATCAGGTGCTGCGCAGTGGCTTTGCAAACTGATCCCCCATAGTACGGGATGTACGGGGTTCTGGAGTGTTGTTGGATGGCGGCCATGACCGCAGCTCAGCTTGCAGGTCCCTGGCAGAGATCCACCCACAGCTCAAAGGAAGAGGGCAAGAGCACTTCTGTAAGTGGTTCCCTGGTTCGACAGGGCTGGGGATTGGCAGAAACACCGGTGGCCAGACACCAGGTATCAGTAGGTACTGGCGCGGATTACCGCATTTTACAACTGATGGAATTTAACGGCCTGGAGTTATTCTTGAGGTGTTGATCTTTGTTGATTGTGCTTGTTGGTAATGTGAAGTGTAGAGAGAGTCCTACCTTCCCACAGCTGCCTTCCATTTGCCCTTTGCCTTGCTCCCCTGCTGCCCACCACCGCAGTGTGTTTTTTTTTCTCCCGCGCTTTGTGCAATCCAGGGTTCTCTTTGCAAGTGTGGGCATGTTGGAAGTTTGTCCAGCAATTCATTTTTAAGGGTGCACCACAGAGGATGGCCGCTGTGTTTCTGCATAGTGGATGGCTCGGAGAAGCCATAGCCATTCCTTTTGTCATCGGAGCGGAGGCACCCAAGCATACATTCTGAGCTTGATGATGAAGCTGTTTGAACCTAATCCCAACCTGTGGCCAGGTTCCATTTCGTGCCTTTGCGAAAGGGGCAGAATTCCAGCACCTGGTGTTGCATTATGCATGGTATATAACGGCATATACTGTATGGCGAATTTGAATTTATCATCGAAGACTCAAGACTCCTTTTTTTGCTTGATAGTAGTGGTCTCTATCTCATCCTTTAATGTGCTGTCACTTTCTTCCAACCCGGGCAGCCACTGAGGCGATCTGGATGGCATGGACTGGACCAATGTTTCGACGGAGCTGTTTGATCGTTATGGGCGCTACCTTGGTGGTGGCAGAGGGATGGAGGCGCCTTTCTGGTTCTGTTTGGGCCAACAAAGGCCATGTCTGCCACAAAGTGGATATGGGATGGGCATGGCCCAAGCATGTTTGCCATCCAAAATGATCCAAAATGGATGATGGAAGATGCAACACAAAAATGACCTGCAGTATTGTTCTGTTCCATTCGGGCCCCCATCGTTTTCCATTTGAGCCACGATGGCAGGTCTTTGACCAACGTGTGCAGCAGCTGACGAACTTCATGGAGGAACATGATCACCTTCCGCAGCGAAAAACACCTCACCAGGCTACCCTTTGGCCGTGCTGCGTGGGAGCGGTATGCCATTGGCGGAGGAAAAAGATTGAAACATTTGAAACCGGGAAACCTTCCCAGAGGCGACTGAAACATGTCGAGATTCTGGGTTGCCCTAGCTGGGTGTTGATTTCTTGCGACGATCTGGTGGGCTGAAGTAGTTCTGCACAATTTCATCCCATTCTTGGTGCTTTGCAGGATGAACGCATGTTGGCAAGTGTGGTGCTCAGTTCTTGTTGGGACGTTGGAGTCTCGCAATGCCAAAGTTCTTTAGATATCGTTAGATGTCATTGGATGTCTTGGATTCCAGTGGGCTCTTTTTGTGGTGCTTCGCAATCAAGAAGGCCTGTAGGCCTCGCTTGGCCCACTTGCGGCCATGTGGCAGACTTGTTTATGACATGTTTCTGAAGCCAAGTTTGTGTGACAAGCCATGAGTGACGAACCTCATCGAGTCTTAGTCTTAGCAGGCAAAGGCCGTATTGACTTGTTTGGAGATTTTGGAGTTTGCTCAGGTTACATCCTGTACTGCAGAAAGAAGTTCAGAGCCAATGTGGCACGGCTAGCAGTGCAGAAGACCAGGGGGCAACCACTTTGCTAGGCTATAATACTATAAGTCAAACTCCGGCCCTGCAGGAGAACCATAGAGAACCGCTAAGATCTAATCCTGGCTGGGAGATGCCCCAAATGGACTGCCAATCGCAAGCGGATATCATTTCCAAGCGGTACTGTATCTCTTGCAGTTTTAAGCGCGCCATTTTCATCCATTTTCAGTACTTACTTGTAGCCCTGTCCTACGATGGAAAGACAGAGCTCCTGCAACAAAGGCGTTTCATTTGTCTACTATCCGTCATAATTATGTACAAGCCCCTAAAATTCTTACAGCTCCGAGCAGAGCCCGCCAAATTGAATCCCCAAAAATGAGTTTCATGATGTTTCATCAAAATTGTTTCGAACCAAAAAGCTCTTCATGCAAGTACCGCCTTGATATGCCATTGGGAATGCTATATCCATAGCATTCCATAGCTATCCATCGGTTACCCCCATCCGCCAGGCCTTGAGCGATGCCCAGATCCTCCAACTACGAGAAATCCCGCAGATGGCGGAGTTCATGGAGACATGGGATGATGAGGTGCCTGCGATAGATGCATTGATGGTCATACAATGTCATACATGAGAATGATGAATGTGATGAATGGGATTTATATATGATTATATATAATTATATATATATATATATACTTATTTATTTAATGAATTGATCTGCAAAGTCATGTGTGGACTCTGAATTAGGCAGGAGGCCCTATGAAATCCAGGCCTTGGAAATGATTTTGTGACGTGTACACCGCCACCAAGATCACCAAGGTTCCAGATCGTATAGACACCTTTGCAGAGAGGTGCATGATGCTGAAGAAATGGGAGGCACAGCGGGTTCGCAGCAGCGTTTGGAGAAGGAACCCGACCACCAGAGACTGGTTTCCCTAATGTGTTAAAGGTGCCCGAACTGGCGTTATGTAAAGCCAGTTTTGTTGCGCACGTACTATTGCGAAATGAGGCTGCTTGGCATGTTGCAGTTCGAAAACCATTCAGGTGAAAAATGCACTAATGCAGCAATTGGTAGGTCAATTTCATGATTTTTACCTGTCGATAGGCGTTGATGGCTAGTTCCCAACCCCAAAATTTCTAAAGAGATGTGAATGATCAACCAAGACCCAGGACCCAGTGGGAGTTGGCTTCGTTGAACTTTGCATTGCTTCCTGTAGGCGATACATCACCGGCTACCCCAGGGACAGCATTGCAGCCAGGAGGAGAAGTTCCTGATCCATGTGTTGCACGAGGTGCCTGGAAAGCGCAGCGCTTTCCATTTTGGAGATAGGGCCATGGCGGCCATGGGTTTGTTTGTCTATCTATCAAACTAACTGACCAACTAACTGACTAACTAATTAACTAACTACCTAACTATCCAACAAACAAAGAAACTAACCAACTATCTAACAAACAAACAAACTAACAAACGAACTAACGAACGAACGAATGAACAAACTCAGTAATTAACTAACTAACTAACTAACTAACAAACAAACTAATTAACTAACTAACTAACTAATTAGTTAACTAACTAACTAACTAGCTAGCTAACTAACTAACTAACTAACTAACTATCCAACTAACAATCTAACTAACTAACTGACCAACCAACTAAGCAACAAACCAACTAACCAACTAACCAGCTAACTAACTAGCTAACTAAGTAGCTAACTAACTAACCAACTAACTGACTAGCTAACAAACCATCTAACAATCTAACAATATAACAGTCTAACTAACTAACTAACCAACCAACCAACCAACCAACGAACTGACTGACTGACTGACTGACTGACTGACTGACTAAATACCAAACTACCTAAGTAACTAATCCATCTATATATCTATTCATTTTATGTTATTATTATAGCATAGGTACTTTCAACGCAAATCAATGATGATGTAGATGGGCAGCATCTGAACTGTTTGATTTTTGCACCTTTCGCATTGTGAAATGAACGAAGACAATTACCGCACTGTAAAAACCACAGCTTGGCTCCAAGGTTGGCCAGCATGATATACTGCACAGGTTGGGCGAGCATTCCGCGCTGGGCAGCTCACAGAGGATCAGATCCGTCAGTTGGAGGAGATCCCAGGAATGCCACAGAGGTTGGAGAAGTGGAAGCGGCTGATGATGAAGAAGGCCCATCCTTGGGATCATGTAGTCTCACAGCAGAGATAGCCAGACGTAAGTAAGGATGGAATGGGAAATCATGGTGCCCCAAGTCCCAAGAACAATGATTGCTTAAGGGACCTTTGAGCATCATTGCAATCATGCACAAGTACATTCATCAAGCAGCTGTGCAGGAAGCTCGAGCCAAATGGACTTGGTCTGAAGGATGTAATGCCTTGAAGGAATGGCTGAAGAGCCATGGAAACAGCGACTCGTCGGGCTATTTGCACGAAGTTCACTCTTTCTTTCTTGTCACTAGCTTTGATGTGGGGTTTGATGACCCCGCGAAGCAGCCTCAGCCACCAGCAAGAAATGAATGCCGGTTTTGGAAGTTGTATCCATTAGGGGTTTGCTGGTACATGAGTGTCCATACAGACAGCTAGGGGTGCTGGCCCAGTTGGCCAGTCACAAAGGGGGAAAACATGACAAGATGAGAATGTATTGTGGCAGCTGGTCATGCATCGAGAGAACACTTTTGTCTTGTTTTGAGGAGGTTTGTTTCTAGGGCTGTAACCTCAATGGGTTCGGGCCATTCGACTTGGCGTTCGCCCTCCAGATCCCATCACGAGTTTCGAAGGAAAGCCACGCAGTGGTGGGGAGCTCCATGAGTACGCCCTTTGGGAGTGGTTGTCAGCAGCCAGGCTGGTGAGTGTTGGGAAGAGCGGGCCATGCTCCATAACTGTTTAACTTCTACCGATTCTACCTTTGGAAAGCAGGTTCAAATTGAGGGGACAAATGGTAACACACAACACATTGCAACACATTGCAACACACGGCAACACATGGTAACACATGGTAACACATGCTAACAGAGGACCCAAGACGAACAGCTTAGCAAGCATCAAAACCGTTCTTCCTCGGCAGGAAGCGATTCATCAAGGGCCGCCTCAGGGAGGAAGAGATTAGAGAACTGGAGCAGCTCCCTACCATGATGTGGGAGCTCCTACAGTGTCTTGGCTAGTGCTGCTGCTTGTGATCATCGGAGGCGAGATGGCCAGCTGTAAATGTTCAAAAACTGATGCCAGGCTAATGCAGTTCATCGTAGCTCATCTTTGTTTCTTTGGTTCTTGTTCCACAGTCATGAATGTCAACAATGAGTTCAAGCTCTTCGCCCCAAAAGTCAGAGAAGCACTGGGGATGGCCAATGATATCAATCAAGCCCCTAAGGTGGGAAGCACGATGGGGCCCAGAGGAACGTTGGCAGCAGCATGCGCAGGAGCCCCGAAAATATGACGGCCTTGCATGGCCTTGGTATGCCTTGGTGGCGCGCCGAAGCTCCAATATATTTTACACGTGCTTGAGATGTCGTACCAAGCCTGCCAGTCAATTCGTACTAGGACCCTAGGAGACAATTATTTGGTGCTTTATTCACGTCTACGCCTCGTGTGCGCTTTCCAGTGGCAGCAGGAGTTCCAAAGTTGGGTGCAGAACCGCAGTTTTCCAGAGGAGGCAGCTGAGAAAGAAGACTCACAGGGCTGAACATCATTAATGTTGGCTGCCTAATAATAAATACCCCCCCCCCTAAATTTTAATTTTTTAAAAAATATTTTTTTGGGGGGGGTCAACCTTCCTATAATAATCTATTTGTGGGAATCTATAGCTGGGATCATGATATGTAATTACTGTATCTGATTGATTCTCCATGGTTTTGTTGGGTTTCTGTTAGATTCTGCATA
>Ga0126342_10020260_pt1 | contig 11201 bp, 10 predicted proteins | sample Cyp1metagenome_FD_92528 | JGI IMG/M metagenome (GOLD analysis project Ga0126342, IMG submission 92528) | Coral microbial communities from Lord Howe Island, Old Settlement Bay, Australia - Cyphastrea 1 metagenome | ecosystem: Host-associated > Invertebrates > Cnidaria > Coral ...
AACTTACACCAAAATCCTGTGGACACAATAGTGTACCCCTCGAACATTTCCAGAGTAACAGAATAATTTTGAGGTCTGTGGACACAATAGTGTATCCCCACACTAATCAGTAACCAACATTATGATGATTGGTTTTGATTGATTAATTTAGTAAGTACCCATTGCGCACTATGTATTCAGTCAAGCTTTATGTCCACGTAAGTTGTAGCAGGAACACAGCTTTGTTTGTTTGTCCTTGAAGTGCAGCGCTGCTGTTGCCAGGTGGAACATGTTGGGTGCGGTACTGAACAATCGTGGCTTTCATGAGCAAGCGATTGAAGTGTGGCGACATGCTTTGCAGAGCCTTGGATTCGTTGAGGGGAAATGTTGTCAGTCGTTCCACTTCATGCTCATGTAGCCTTACTATAGCTAGTGATGGCACACATTTACACAATGCTGGAGTGTTCCAGCACAAATTCACTCTTCATTGACAGCTCTGGTACAGAGATCATACTGCAAATTCAATCAAATTTATATCTAACTATTCTAACTTGGAGGGTCTTCACTTTTCCAGGTGCCAACCTCAATATCCTCGTGCTTTGGTGAACATGGCCATGGCACAGCTGAAATGCTGGGGATCTCAGATATCTCAGAGCTCATCATCCATCGCAGCTGCGTTCCACGCACCGTGGCTGAGGCGGTTCCTTCCTGGCTGCCTGTGCCAGTCAGGCGCAGGCGCTGAAGGCCTCACCTGTGTGGGCCACCGAGGAGATCTGGGTTCAACTGGAGAAGGCCTGGATCCAGTGGGAAAATTCAAGGATTGGGGGAAGTTCTGGAAAGTTTGATTTCAAATTATAATATGTAGATCCAACATGATCCAACATGATCCAACATCGGTTGTTCCTGATATGACGTGATTAGTACAGCGTAGAGTGGTATACAGGTTGCAGTTGGACCAAGACCAAACACAGATTCTCAGTGGTATCTGGCTTTCTACTAAGTTGCTAGACCATGGTGATTTGTTTTCGAACGGTTTTCAGGTTCCAGCTGTCAAACAACAGAGGCACGTTTCGTTTTTGAAGACCCTTGAGGCACTAGCGCAAAACAAATGTTTGGGCTCAAGTGGTTGATTCTCAAAGCTGAAAAAACTTGATCAAACCATATCAAACTTGAACATTTGGATACATTTACAGGTCATTTAAGACCACTTTCTGGCAAGACGTGTTGTCAAGTGTCATGTTCTCAATTCACCCGGTGCTGCGTCCGCCAGGAGGCGATGGCACAAACCAATATTGAGTCTTGGCGAAGCCCCCTTTCGAAACAATTCATCCAGTTTTAAATGTTTGTCAACTTCATCAATGTTAAATAATATGTTAATTCATTTCATCACATCCATGTTCATCAATATTTATCACTAAAATCCAGGAAAGTCAATACTTGAAGCCCACGCACGGACAGAACTTGATCTATTCAAAATGTTTCGAATAGATCAGCACCCCACAGCAATTCATCAGGATGACCTGGCGGAAGCTGTACGTGCTCGGCGCATCGAAAAGGCACTAGCACCGTGCAAACGCTGTTTGGCAGATTTATCACAGGTAAATTCACGAATTTCCGTAGAATATGAAAGTTCATTGCTGATTCATGATGTTTTTGTTAAATGAAGATTTCCCGTGCTCCTTTCTACTGCTGAGAAATTACTGTTTGGGTCCTAATCCAAGAAAGAGTAGCGATCACCAGTCAACACATGTCAACACATTTTTTTTCGATGTTTTGAAGGAAAAATATCACAGCATTGTGAATCATTATGATCGGTACCAGAAAACCAGGCTGAATTGAATTTTTAAGATGTTTTTAACTGTTTCCCATCATTCCCCGTTAGTTGAATCCCCTTCAACTTTCGGAGGTGCAGCAACTGTTGGAACCTCACGCAGAACACTTGGACACAACGAACTTGGAGCCACCCTTAGAGGTGCAACAGCTGAGAAGTGTACACGGTGACACCACCAGAAATGGACACAGCAGGTGATAATGGTGATATTAGTGATATTAGTGATTGATATTGCACATTATTGCAGAACTTGGATTTGTTCTGAGGTTTAGATAGGTTTAGATGTCTTCATTCCTTATCCTGGAGTTTTTGGGCTGTGCCGCAGGTTTTGAAGAAGATGAAGCTGCTCAAATGATTCCGCTGTCGTAGTCATCCTGTCCTTCCCAAAAAAATTGGCGGACTCAGCTTGTCCAAACGGCGTATTTTGCTCCAGGCACTGCAGGCGACGTCCAGAAGCTGGAGCTTGCCATGCCCTGGAGTTTCGCAAAGCCAGCCCTGCCGTGCATTCTGTCGTTTCAGTGGTGTTGATAATCCATACAGCTACTGCAGTTTGCTTCATTGTGTCGGTTTGTAAACACCAGAAGGCGGTGGCTGTTTTGCTCGTTTTGACATTCCGTTGCCTTCAGAGTCGCGCTGGACGTCAATGTCGGGTAAGTCAATTGAGTGTGTATACAAGGAGAATCTTGAAGGTACGCAAGAGACACACAAAGAGGCATGGATACTTCTACTGTACTGCTAGCATGAAACCGTGTGAAACTTAATCTTTAAAACCAATGATTGTAATATATTGTGTGATTGTAATTAAGTTTTTGTCAGGGCTGATCTTGACGTCCGCGAATTGTTTAATATTTGCGCACTCTGGCCGGGGAAACACTTTAACTCCCAGCAAACCGTAGCATCAGAAGCAGGCGGAGGCAAAATGTCTGGGGGGTTGACCGTGCTCTTTGGCCTCTTTGAAGCTTTGTGACCAATCTAAACAACCCAGCCAAGTTCATAATATAGATAATATAGGTGGCCTGGATTTGTTGAGCCTGCCAATTTGGTGGTGTTCAGCATCTTCGAGCACTCCATTGTTGCAACATGTTGCAGTTGTCACATTGTTTGGAAGACCAAAGCCGACTTATATGTCCCTCAAACATCCCCTGGATGAGCTTGCAGGAATACAAGTACTACAGCAAGCTGGGACTGCCTTACATTTCAATATTCACAGTATTCAAGGCCAGCTGGTGAGAAGCTGATAATGTTGCTGCGAGTCGTTGAGCTTTGTTTCGCTTTGTCAGAGCTGTACAATTCATTGTGCATGGATCAAAGATGCTGGAATTGTCGTGTTGTTTGTTGAACTTGGATACATTTTGAGAGCATCACAAATATACATGTATTCATATAACTCAGATATTATTTAATATTATATATCTATATATTATATATATACATATATTGTGAAGAAAAATAAGAAAATCAGCGGAGACATTTGTAGGCAGCATCAACAAATTATGCATATAAATATATATATGTATTAAAGTCAGTAGAACTGTTTTCTGTTGTCATTCCTGCCTGTGATTTTTGACATGTTTGAACGCTGTTTCATGTAAGTTCCCAGCTGCCTGTCATCCAGGTCATTGCTGCTGCAGTGACCTTGGCGGTGGTGCTCTTCGGTCTCATCAAAGCATTAATCAGTCGCGCTGCCGCAGAATTTTCTGCGCTGCGCTGCTTTTAGGACGTCCCAGAAATGGGGATTGTCCCAGAAATGGGGGACTTTACCACAATGGGATATTAATATAGCCATTACCATCTGGTTCTGACTAACATAGCCATGGAAAATCATCATGTTTAATAGGTAAACCGGTAAACCTCTATTTCTATGGGCCATTTCCCATAGCTACGTTAAATAACCAGAGGGTAATAATACAGTATAAAGTGAACGTTATTCTGGAAACCTCTGGGATGAATGTGGTAAACCCTAAACCCGAAACCTCTCCCACTGGATCCCATTGTTGTTTGGGTGTACAACTTTCATTCCATCCAGAAACGAAAACAAGTTTCCATATACTGTTCCTACAGTATCATCTCATCGCCATCAGAAATCATCACGACTGGTTGGGGTCCATAGTTTTGCCACGAACGATGAGACAGTTTGAGAGTCCGTGTTTGTTGCAGTGGAGAATGTTTCATGGTGGGTTGAATGATGCCAGCAACGCTACAAAAACCTGGTTGGATGTGTTTCCCTGTGCAGAGATTGGACACGGATGCCACTTTTCGTGCCAGAAGCAATCAAAGAGCTTTTGAAGACCATGAAGAAGGTTATCAAAGGTCGGGGCAAACCACTTCCAGAGAGTTCGCACAATGCAGCAACGCAGTAAAACAATGTAAAACGTGTTGAATCTCCAGCTTGGCTGCAAATGTGGGTAACAGATTAATCAATTGCCAGATGTTTGCGAGCAGCTCTGGCGCTTTTGCTTGTCAAGCATTAGTCTTTATATAGTAAAGTAAAGGCAAAATTGTTGTCTCGGAGTCCCTTGGAGTTCCTTGACTCTTGCCTTTGCCATCTGACAAGCATCGGTTTCATTCCTCCTGACAGTTGCTGGGAGTTTGAAGATGCCAGATCTCAGAGACTTGGATGAAATGGTGCTCTTTGTAAGAATGCACATTCAATCAAATCGAAATCAAGTATCTAGCCGTTGGTGCTGTATGACCTAGTGACCTAGTGACTATTATTTACAAACAACTTCATTGTCTATACTTGAGGAATCTTGAGGATGGGCTTGTAAACCGGAGACTTCACATATTTGCAATCTCAGACTTTGCTGCAATGAGATGACTCATTAGCCCGCCAGTGCAAGCCTGAACGGACTGACGATTGCCCAAATCTTCACGAAATCAGGGCAGTTTTTTTGACTTTGGCCCAGATCTTCACTTGGCTTTTCATTGAAGATTCCCAGCAGATGGAATCTGAGGTGGAGAATTTCTTCCAGACATTCCAGGCCGGGCTCAATCTTGATTCGTCGGTTGATTCTGATCAAGTACTAGGTAGCCTTTGAATTGGCTCTTGATTCTTGATATGAAGTGCCCCCTTTCTGACTGATAATTGTTGTAACTTGTTTGATAATGATATGTATATATATAATAGATAAATATACATATTTCATATGTATATATATATATCATTACTGTTACGTGTGCGCATTGTGCGGCTTGCCGGTCGGACCTTCTCTTATCCACAACCTTGCGGAAGTTATTTGCAGTCCATTTTTCTTGGTAGTGACATTGTATATAGCTCCTGGTACTTCGCAGGTTTGCCGAAGATTCCAAAGTTGAAGCTGCCGTCTGTACCTGGCTTGCCAAGTGTGGGATCCCGGTTTGGAGGCTCCCAACAGAAGTTGGAGTCAAACTTTGAACCATGTGAGGGGATAAATGTCAAGGTCAAGGCGATCACTGTCAGCAATACAACTGTCACTGTCACCATCGTCATATCATCACAATCACAATCACCATCACCATCATCATCATCATCATCATCAATTATTATAGAAATGCCACTTGGTTTGCACACCAGATGCCTCCCAGCCCCATTTTTTGCTGGGCACGTTGCTGCTTGTTGTATTTTGGAAGAAGTGGTTTTGGGATGAGCAAACAGAGTCTAGTAGCACGGATGACTCTGTGCCAGGTCCTCCAAAGCTTTCTCTAGGCAGCGGGCTGTGGATGGCCTTTCCGGAATCTTAGTTCCTTCCCTTGACAGCTTGTAGGATTGTCTAGGGAAGCCAACATACGCAAACGGCAAACAGCAAACCTAATTATTGTGAAGCATGGAGCGCGTGTCACTTCGACATTCTGGACAAGCTTTGCAAGTTTGGCTTGTCAGGAAAGATGTTCTCCTTGTCTGGTACTGGCCTCAATGTAGCAAGGTACAGCAGATGCTCAACCCCACAGCACTCAAACATTACTGGTGACCAGAAATAGATCTCAACATGATTCAAAGCAAAGGCTTCGGTTCCCCTTCCCAGGATGGCTAGCTTGTACTTTCCAAATCTTTCCGGATAGCCATTGAATACAGTGACCTTCATTGTCCAGGTTTAAGCTTCAGCCCAATCATGGCACCTTTGGCCATCCTGGCAGAGCCTTGGCTCCACATGGCTGGTCGCTTCCGGGGGTTGAAGTTATTTTCATGTTGGTTCCATGTAAAAGCACGTAACAAATAGATACAAATATATTATATATGATATATTATATATTATATTATATTATACTATATTATATTATATTATATTGTATTATATTATATTATATTATATAGTTTGTTTTAGCTATGGCTATGATTTGCTATGGCGGATTGAAGATGACATTTGGTTCAAAGTTGAGTCCACCATTGATGGCTGGCTGTTCGGAGGGAAACTGACCAAAGGTACTGAACCTATTGATTTTGGCGTGCCAATTTCAATCTGAACACTGTTGAACACTCTCAGAAACGCCAAGGCAATCGCGCTACTGACAAAGTATCGCATTTTCAAAGCCCGGCTTTGGCCGCCCCTTTCAGGCATGGAGATGCCATTAGAATCCATTGGATGCCCAGAATCTTTCAATTTCATTTACCATAATTGCAAGGACTTATTCATGGCTAAGATATGCTAAGATGTGGTGGGAAGTGACTGTCATTCAGCTTTTGCTGTGGAAAATGATCGGCAAGAATTGGAATTTTGGTGATATTTGGAAATGCAATAATTAGATATAATTAGCCCCAACCCCAACCAGCATTTTGCCTGTGATTGGTTTGACAATTTAGAAGGGAATTAGACACTTATCCGCAGATAGCCGAGATTTCCTGCATGCTGCCATCGTTGTGTGGCTCCGTAGGTCTACCTGGGCTTCGAAATGGCCTGTACCGTTTGCCCTATCGAAGCTTCAAGGGTTCGGCGGCTCAGTGATCCAATCCCTGAGGAACTCAACACTGGACCACCTCCACAGCCTTGCCAAGGTGTTTTCTCGCATTTGCCCTACTTTGATCAGCTTTACAATGCAGGCGCAAAAAACTCCGCAACCCACAATTTGGTTATGTCTTTGATCCTTTTTTATTCGACAAATTGCAATAGTTTAATATAGTTTATCACACTTTACAGCCCAGAACACGACCAAGACAGACATCAAACTTGGCTGAGTTTTGGCTCTCCAGATTTCAGCTGGCTAAAATCAGTGATTTAATGTTTTGGTCTTTGCGCAAGCGTTGCAGCAACCCAAATTCAGATCCATTTTGCCAGGTGGTCGCCAGGAACTCAGCGTGAAGTAGAGCTTCAGCTGGCGGAAATGGAGTGCATCGCACACAGGTAGAATCTGCTCGGAAGAACAAAGCACAACAACAGTTAACAGGTTACAAGCAGATGGACAGAAACAGAGAAGATTGATGAAAATTGGATGTTTCTCTATGCCGTGAAAAGTTGAAGCATGATAGGTAAAGCACCGACATCATTCTGAGTGAACAAAATCATGTCCAGGATAACTTTATCCTCTTCGCAAGCACTTGTATCTTCCGAGGCTTCATGGGTATTGCTGGACTTCCAACAGTAGCCCAAAATCCAGGTGGAGCGGTGAAGATTGTCAGATGAGGAACTGTAGAGAAACTGGTCGCTGGGTGTCATTTGGACTCTGGGTCAGGTGACCAACCGATGTCTGCCAGTTTGGGGGCCCAGTTGACAGTCCACGACAATGGATGCATGAATCCTGGATGTGGTATATGGTGGAAAACAATGCCATTCAATACATTATTTTATGACATAAGATTCATAAGATGGCACTTGTATGAGAAGTCTAGCTGCAATGGCTACTCCGTGACTTCGACTTGTTGCGGATTGGAAGAGCATGGCTTAGAAGTTTCCCCTGTCACTCGCTTAGTACTTAGGTGTGCCACGTCCAAAGATCCAAGGTTTTTTGGGAGGCGGAATTCCGATGAATTCCCTGCAGCTGATGAGACACGGCTTCAAAGATCCATCAAGATCCCATCAATTATATATCATATATGATCATTGATGATCATATATATGATCATTGACGATCGTTGATGATCATTGATGATCATTGATATTAGATGAGCCTATGATGAGCCTTTGCCCCCCACTCTTCAGGCAGAATCAGAGGTATCTTTTGCTCAGTCTGAATACTTCACTTGTTGGGCATGGTGCCATATTACAGGGTACAGGGGACTCGTACAGCTAATTACTTTGAGAACAGAGACACTTCTTTGACTTGTGTTTTGTATGGGGGACTCCAGGGACTCCAGGGACTGTACTACGTCACTACGTCAGCGCAAACAGAAGCATAGAAGAGTGGTGGGATCGTTGATGCATTTTCTCTCACAATTTGTGAAACAACAGCCCTGTCAATGACAGTGAGTCATGCAGCGCAAGTAGCTGTAGATCGTGGAGTCCACGCCAAGATGCTGATTGGTCCTGCCAGAATTGTATATAGAGTTCATTGTTTTGCTTGAAAATAAACGTATGCTCCAGGTCTCAGCTATGCTACCAGTGACATGTGATTTGTGGTTGCGTTTTTTTTTACACGCTTGAAATTGCGCTGCTTCCCATCCGTCATATCAATGGGCTTAAATATGACCGCTATGCTACCATTGCCACGTCAATCAAGCTGAATTTGCGACAGATCCGTACTACAATCTCGTCCTGAGTGACTGGCAATACACACATGGAGTGCGGCTCCCCAGCTTGAACCAATCCATGGTTCATGCAGGCTGCTGCACAGTCTACCAACATCTACCAACAAAATTGATCTTACGTATTTTCAGTTGGATGATTCCATGTGGCAATGCTGACGACAGTTGTGGTTGAAGCTGAAGATAGCTGAAGCTTATTGTGCCGACCAAACATGCCAAACGGATCCAAAAAGATTGTCAGACAGTCTGTGCTGCTCCGTCACAAATGTCACAAGTACCAGCCGTCTTGAGGTGATATTGGGGAAGAGCGTGCTGATTCCATCCATCATCCTCAATCTGTCCATGCGCTTTAAGCAGTTCAAAGAAATGGTTCCTTTGATGGGACCTCCCAGTGTCAACACCTCAGCCACTGTTCGACTCCATGTACCAGAAGATGGACATCGAGACAGCCACTTTTGAGGAAGGTCAGAGGTTCGAGTTGATGTGTTTGTTTGCATACTGCTTGGGATAAGGGACCTCTCCTCGTCACCTTTGATCAGTGTTCTTTCTTCATCTTGTACATTCTTGCACAAGAGTTGCCTCATGGACTAAAGTGGAGTAGGTGGGCCCAAGTCAACCTGAGTCTACCTGAGTCTACCTGAGTCTTGTAAATTGTGCAAGTTGTAAGTATCATGGACAGTGAAACATGTACAGTAGGCCTTGATTACATAGAGAATCATAGAGATTCTTTTTCAATGTCCTGCTTCAATTCGTTCTGATGTATTTCAATGGTTCAAGTTTGTACTTTGTAGCTTTAATAGGCGCAGCCTGGACGCTCGTTAAACAGTATCCACGTCTTATGTGTTCCACCAGTTGAACGTGGTTATCGGCGGTTATCCTATTCATGTGATGTTCATTGATGATCCTATCTAATTATTGGGCGTGTCTTGTGCTTCAATTCATGGGGAGTTCGATTAATTAACATAGTTAATATAGAAAAGTCCTTCACTCTCGTGCTTCATGTTGGAACTAACTTAAGTCTCTTTTGCTGCAAGCAATGCCCAAGTCAGGTCAAAGAGATGTTCGGCATGGAGAGCTTCATTCAAAAGATCATGAGGTTGCTTGCCAAAGGACCCTGTCTTGAGTTTCGCGGCTAAGGGCCTTTGGGATTCTCTAGTAGTGCTTGTGACAATGAAATTTGATTTGTTTGATCTTTTTGTTGTCAAACTCTGCTAGGAGCTGTTGCCGCTGGTGCTGCCTCAGTAGTTTTCTTGGAGACAGAGGCCTTGTTGTCAGGATCAGTTGGGGATATGTCCAGCAGACCATGCAGGAGACGATTCAACATGAGTGATGTTTTAAGATGCACCCGCTAACTCAGCTAATTGCTCCAGTACAGTACCGGATATTTGTTGAGAAGTGCAAAGGTGCTATTCTAATTAAATTGAAGTGGGAGAGCTCAGAATCAAGAACGGATGGCCTATGGACATTTTAGATGCAGAACGTCGTTCAGAACCAGGCTGTTTCACAGCCCAGCGCATTCCATGGCGCGCATCTAAAAACCAGGCTGTTTGCCCTTGGCCCCAAGACCTTCAAGAGTCCCAACTCGAGGTGCCACTGGGTTTTTGTCATTGTCTTGACATGTCACAGGTCTTCACAACATTGTCTTGTGCTGAAATTTTCTGCACTCCGAGATTTGTGTTCATTGTTCTGTTTCAGACTATGTGTTGCACTGTTTGTTTCATGTCTCCCTGAGAAATATGTCTTTCAAGACATTTCAAGTTGTCTTTGTTATAGAACGTCTTGTTTTCTTGTTTCAGACATTGGCGCGTGGTTTTGGAAATTGTAGACATTTTAAACCCATAGTAGTGTCCAATCCAAGACGCGCACATAGGTCTAGGTTTGTCACCACTGGGGACAGACCTGACCTTGCGATACTTTCTGTGGCGCAATCATGGCTTCAATGTCTACGGCGATGTTGCCAGAGAAGAAGCATGAAGAAGCCATAGAAATCATAGCTGCACATGTTTTCTCTCACTGATATGTGTGTTTTATATATTATGTGTTATATTCATTTATATTCCATATCTGTTGTAAAGGATTGCACATGATCTTCCAGACATATTGTAACGACATCTCCGCAGGCTGTCTGCAGCTGGCCAGCCATCGAGGCAAAGCTTCGTTCAACAAATGTTGCTCGATTGGATTTTAGGGTTAAGTATTGTGATAAATTGATACACATTGATATTTCAAATTGATTTTGAATTGTAGGTGTAACGTTTGTTTTCAAGGTTGTAGTATTATGAATTACTATAAGTTGGATAGTAGTATTATCATTACAGACAGATGATCCACAAAATTTGCCATACGATTCGAATACTTTAGTTTGCAATTGGTGTCATTGGTTGGTACTTTTTTCATGTTCATTTATTGTATATAGATTATTTACATAAGCCAAGCAAAAAAAAAAAACATGATAAATGTTGATATTCCATAGTTTGGGAAATATCATGTTCATTATCCCAAAATAGATGTATAGGATATTATAGGATATTATAGGATAGCATTTAGGGATATCCCAAAATTCAAAATATCATAGTATATATATAGGATACAGTATTTTTCTGATTCATCAGGATACCGGGTTCTTCAAAAAAAACAGCCACCCCATGAAGTACCACACCATAGAGGTTATGTCCCCCGCGTCCCCCAATTCAATGTTGTCTTCTGAATTTTGTGCTTGGCGGCCTTCAAAAAAAACAG
>Ga0126342_10020261_pt1 | contig 11201 bp, 14 predicted proteins | sample Cyp1metagenome_FD_92528 | JGI IMG/M metagenome (GOLD analysis project Ga0126342, IMG submission 92528) | Coral microbial communities from Lord Howe Island, Old Settlement Bay, Australia - Cyphastrea 1 metagenome | ecosystem: Host-associated > Invertebrates > Cnidaria > Coral ...
GATAGATAAGATAGATAAGATAGATAAGATAGATAAGATAGATAAGATAGATAAGATAGATAGATAAGATAGATAAGATAGATAAGATAGATAAGATAGATAGATAGATAGATAGATAGATAGGTAGGTAGATAGATAGGTAGGTAGATAGATAGATAGATAGACAGACAGACAGATAGATAGATAGATGGCTGGATAGATAGATAGATAGATAGATAGGTAGGTAGGTAGATAGATAGATAGATAAATTAGATAGATTAGCCAGATTAGATAGATTAGACAGCTTGGACAAATTAGATAATGATTAGATAGACTAGATAGACTAGATAGGAAAGCTAGATGCGATGGTAAGACAGATAAGATAGATAAGAAAGATAAGAAAGATAATGTAGAACAGGTAACATAGATGGGATAGATAAAATAGATAGAATAGAAAGGAAGGATAAACAACAGATAGACAGATACTACATAGATATGTAGATGTAAAAATAGATAGATCGACATAGAGACGAAATCTGTATATAATATACATACACATGTACATATGTATGTATATGTAGAGCTATACGTATACATTAATGTACGTGTATGTTGAGCCTCTATGTGCCGCTGCCAAGCTGCAAATCTGCATTCCTCAGCACTCACAGCTGTTGCCGAACATTCATACGAGATATTCTGCATCCTGGAAAGCACCACCATTGGCGTTTTGTATGATTTGTGAATTGTTTCCCATTCAAACTCGCCATCTTTGATAAATAAGACCTAAAAACAGATCCAAGTGCCCTATGTTTTGTTACCTTTCGTTTGCACAAGCCAAGGGTCTCATGCACGTACTACCAGCCACACATTTGTCGCTGGTGAAGCCACTGAAGTAACCATTCTGACCTCAATGGTTTGGCATTGGCAGATCTCCCGTTTTGGGATACTCAGGACTTTCGAGGCCACAATCATTTCCTGATGTTATTTCTACTCAACAAAACTGGGGGAAAACAAAAAAGCGGCCATCTCACATCTCAAATTTGAGAAACATCAAAATTCAAACCTTTTTCCCCAACCTCTTGGGATTTACAGCCAGGGCGCCCCAGGGTGCAGCTGCCATGGCTAATCCCAAGGACTCGCCCCAAAGGGCCACCACAAAGGCGACCTTGGGAGGAGTGGTTCAGAAGTATGTTGCATTGTATATTAAATATATAATGTATTATTATGTATATTATATAATATGTATGTATATATATATATATAATTATATATATATAATTATATATATAATTATATATATTATAATGTAAGATATAAGATATATGATATATATATATATACGATATATGATATATATATATATATATACGATATATGATATATATACATATAATATGTTACATATATCATATATGTATATATTATAACCAGAGAGAGAGAGAGAGAGCGAGAGAGAGAGAGAGAGAGTGAGAGAGAGAGAGAGAGGTGCTGTATACAAATCCCTACAGAATATCACCTCTTTATACGGTCCATGTAATATTTAGGCACTGGACAAACTATCTCAGTACTGTATATACATACAAGATCATCCGAGGCATGACAATCCTTGTGAGAGAATCCAAAAAGTCGAAAAGTCCAGGTCGTGGGCTGCTCAATACCTGCCGATAATGATCGGCAACCTATTTTGCATCTTGACTCTGCCACCCCGATGATAGCTTTTGTAAGTTCAATATCACGAACTTTGGACAGCTGATCCCCCAACTCTTGTTGATCATCTACCCCTATCTTTCTGGAATCCCCGTCTTCAATGAATATTATCCCAGCTGTGATGAATAAGTACGAAGATCATTCGTCCCAAACTTTGGGATTCATCAACTCATAATCCCAGGCTTTCTCTGAAAAATAGGGTATCCAAAAATTCCATGTTTTACCATCATCTGCCCATTCAAACTGCAATTTTGGGGTACCCGTATTTTCGGACAAGATCATGTTATCGTATTGTGGCTTATATATATATATATTTATTTATTTATTTACTTATTTATTTATTTGTATGGTTGTATTTCCCATGTAATATCCCGTTGCAGTATATTCCCATCATTCTTGTTCGTCTTGTACCCCTTGTACCTTTTCGTATCCAATGTCATCCCTGTTATTACTGTTGGTCAGTTCCCATCTCATATCCCCCAAGGAAATCCCCATATTTCCCTATTACTTGGGGGTGCAGTTCCAGTTGTAAGTTATAAGTGGATGTATAGTTTGTACAGTTTAAAAGATTACATCCCAACTTATGAAGGTTATAATCCCATAGTTATACTCATAACCCCAACCGCATCCCCGATGTAGATCATATTCTATGGAAAATCCCCCTTAAATCCCACTAAAACCCAAATAGATCCCAATCAATCCCGATATGTCCCGTTAAATCACATTATATAAATCCCATTGTACAAATCCAATTATATAAATCCTATTATACAAAGCCCATTATGTAAATCCCATTGTATAAATTCCATTAAATCCCCATATCCATTGTAGTATCCCCATACTGTGCTGCTCCGCAACAGGCCGTGCCCTCCGTCTCTGGGCCCTCCCTGCACCAAAGGCTTCTGTTAAGCGGACGCTATGCGCCTTCACCACCTTAAAAAGTGGCTGGTCAGCCATAACTGGAGGTCTTTATCAAGCATAATGGGAATCTAATGGGTTTATAATATGGGAATAGGATCCAAGAAATCATCTATTAATGGGGATATACAATGGTGGGAATTATAGTAGGATAACAGGAATAGATATGAATAGGTGGTGGATAAAGCACGTAAACCAGGTGGTTTTTACATTATAAAGCCCTTAGAATTATGCGGGAAAGGTTTAACCATCCGGATATTATTATAAATAAAAGGGAGTAAAAGGGTCAACATCAGTGGTTTCGCGCGTAAAATGTGAATCTAATAGGGATATCAAGGGAATATGATGAGGACATAGAGGTACTATAACCAACCGTATTGCGATATGAGTGTGTCTGTGATTGGGATATACGTCCTTGGAATTTGGGGGTGCTCCATTTTCAGACAGACCCAGTTGTCTTGTACACGCATAGTAAAATGATCACCAATAAAGACATACAGAGCATGGGAAGACAAGGGAGCATCAGGTTTCACCCATCATGGGTTTCAGCCGCAGCATGGTGCCGCCTGGTTCTCACACGCACAGAGCAGCGCCAAGCTCACCGCTGCATCGCAAAAACCCAGCAGTAGCGAGCATACCGGCAGCACATCATCCACCTCGACACAGTGGGATGAAATGGGATGATGGCGGTTATGAATAAAATCAAAGACTAAGTTAAGGCAGCAACAGATAGGGGTTTAATGTATTGGTGTATGTATATATATATACATATATATATACATATTGATAATGGTACTGATATTGATAATGAAAATGATATTGATAATCATATTGATATTGATAATGATATTGACATTGACAATGGTATTGATATTGATGTTCATTAGATTGTACATCAGTAAATCTGACAAATCTCTGTCCAATGTGCTACAAATCTATACAAATCTCTGATTCTGCACCTTTCAGCCATGGCCGGTCCTTGCCTTGTTGCTGGCCAAGAAGAGGCTTGGCAGGACCAAATCCACCATCAGACAAACCACGAAGGCAGCGCTGCCCAGAACTCGGAGTGCTGGGCTCAGGCGGCTCAGGATCGTCGACCCCGCCGGGATCCATGCAGAATGCAGAAATAACACGTTTTATAAACATACATTGTACATATGAAGGTTATACACAGGCATGCATATGCTGTTGATGTTGATGTTGATGTTGATGATATTGCTTCCCAACTTCCTTTGATTATCATTAATTTGCTGTGTGCATACGACAGGAGAGAAAGAACGCACGTCTATCGAGGCTATCAAGCTATCAGGACTCTCTATCTGGACACAGCTCTAATCTAGAGTGAAATGTTCGAACAGCAAAAACTCATACCTGTACAGCCTGTAAAATGAGTTTGCCATGTGCAACTTGTGCAACTTGTGCAACTTTTGCTTTCCTTGCTTCTGCAATCTGCCTTGCTAACGAACAAACGATCCGTGAACTGGTTACCAGTATCAAATGCTCAAAATAGATACCTGGTAACATGATACTGGTAATGGATAGAAAATAGTATCCATTTAGTATCCATTTAGGATAGAAACATGCCTGGCAATGGATCTAAACCTTGTATCCTTGTCTACACATCAAAATACTTGGTATGGATGTTCATCCCCCCAAGTCATATGGCTATGACCAGGATGGAACCTAAAATAGCTGGTTAATGGAGGTTGATTCCCCCAGTATGGTAAATGTAAATAATTTTAATAATTAATAGGTAACTGTTGTAACTTGATCCATCCCCATATGGAGGTTTCCATAGTCATGGGGGTACCTCTAAATCATCCATTTTGGCGGGCATTTTCCATGAAATAAACCATCCAGCTATTGGGGATCCCCCGTTGAACCCTGCTCAGCCCAGGGGCGCCGGATCGCCCGGATGAAATCCGGCGCCTGTATCTCGACATCAAAACAGCGACCGCGTGCGGTGGCATCAAACATGGGTTGGGAAATCCCAGATAAAAATGGATGTAGAAAGATAGCAATCCCCATGTAAAATGGATACAAATGGAGGTTCACAATGGTTTGATATAAACCTCAAATGAACCATTGTACTTGTTGCTATAAACTAAAGACATCCTATACATGGAGGTTTATAATGCTTTAGTTCGCTGGGATCATCATGGAAGTATTTCTGCGGGATGAACCTGCGGATGTCATGGCAAGTACCTTCTTGGGTACCTGACAACCTTGGATTCCAAAAGCCCGGCTGAAGAAGAATGATGATCTATGATATTGTGATACTATAAATCCTTGGAGACTCTATTGATAAGAATGATTATCTATGGAATTCTATGGACCTATGGATTCAAAAACCCTGGCCTGTCTATGATAGTCTATGATAATCTATGGTTTCTTGACGAAGCAGGAGGGTTTAAGCCACGCTTGACAACGCCTGACAATGAGGGTTTCCCTCTGGTAAACACAGGGTTTCCATGAAGATCCATTGCCACGGATGTCTAGTCAAGGGAATAGTATGGTGTGGTGTTGAACGTGCACAAAAAGTGGTACTATGTATCCTATATTGTCATAGATATATGGAGGTTTCCTGAAATGGGTGGTACCCCCAACTCATCCATCTTAATCGGATTTTCCACTGTAAAACCATCCAGCTATTGGGGTATCCCCCATTTATGGAAACCCGCACTTGTAGCTTACGCATCGGCACCGCTATCACCACCTTGGCTATCAGCGTGCCCAGCAGTGGAAGCACCGCAAAGGCAGCCAGTGGATGAGCAAGAAGTCCCATAGATCTCCTGGGTCCAAATGGTCCATTGTTGGATTCAAATCTACTTGAACTTTGAACATGTTGTTGATTTCCCAAACCACCAGCACTTCCACATATCTACACCTTTTTGTGTAATGATCAGCAGTAAACCCAAGGCATACAGTCACTTCGCTTCTGTGCTGTTTCTTCCGCGCTGGGTCTCCTCATGGGTTCCGGATCCTGCTGGTGCTGCTTTTCGACGATTGCAGATATCATGGCAACTGCCAACAAGCCTCCAGATTCGTAAGTCGCTCCAGGATAGACTTGGCTTGGTCGAAACACAAGTTGCCTCAATATCTCATGGTCATGATTTAATCGAAATTGCCATCAGGGGGAGCATCCTTTGGACTACCCTAGTGTTTTCGGCCACGATGTTCTTAGCACGGCCTCCAGTGGTGTGTGCCGCTGCAAGTATCCGAAAGCAAGTGTTGCCCCTGCAGGCATTGTCCTCAGCGTGAAAAAAATAACGCCACGAGAAAAAAAAATGGTTCCCCATCCACCACAACTAGCCTTGATGCCAACTTGATAAAGATATGATGTTATAGTTATAGATAGTTATAGTATGTAGTATGTATAATAATATGTATATGTTTTATAGATAGTTATAGTATGTAGTATGTATAATAATATGTATATTTTTCTGGAAGACTATGAAATCAATATGAAATCAAATTCACTTGTCACTTGCATTCACATAAATTCATCCTATCTTGAGACAGGCTAGGACGTGACGAATGCACGGATACTTCGGCAGATTGGGCTGCCGAACACAGCAGCATTCCCCGCTGGGCTCCTGGACGAAGGCGCATCTGTTTCGATGGATCTAGGGGGTGAAAAAGAACGAAAAAGATATGGGGCTTTCCAAAGTCATGGAGGTACCCCTAAGATCATCCAATATATCCAATATCATCCATTTTTCTGGGATTTTCCATGGGATTTTCCGTGAAATAAACCAACCAGCTATTGGGGATTTCCCCATTTATGGAACCCCCCCATATCGTTGGTGAAATACCCCGTGATGTCCCCGTGATATGCTCCTCCCACGACCTCCGGATTGCTGCAGGTGGAAGATGCAGTTTGGGTGCCATGGCACCACACCTGCTGCCCTGATTGGGCCTTGAGGGTACTGTTGTTTGGCTAATTGGGTCCTTCCAGAATTCCACTGGATCATGCCTTTACAATTCCTGTTGCGACTGTCGATGTCAGTAAGGAACATGATTGAATTCTTGAGTGAGAATGGAAATCGTCTTGTAGGACCAAAGACGACCTATGCATTCCTCATCTAGAGCACGGAAGGCTGCAACTTGTCTTCTGCACCAAGCTGTGTGCTGTTTCTCCAAGCCCTTGGAAGCTCTTAGAATTTTTGGCAACGGGCCTGCAACTGACGTTTCATCAGATTTTTCCAGATCACATTGAAATAATTACCTAAAGGGTACAGTAGTTCATATAACAAATGTATACCCTGCAGGAAAAAACTTCAGACAACAGACATCTGCGGGTTATTCACGGCAAGGGTTTTGGTGAGCTTGCTCGCCCTTTGCCACTTCGAAGACCACCAACCACCACAGAGGATTCTACGTGAACTCAGTCATAGCATATCCCTGACTCACTTCTTTGTGCGGCTGCTTCTGGTTGGTGTGTCTATCGCCCGGCACTCGTCTGTGCGATTGTCTCAGGTGCGGCCAAAGACGACAAAGAAACACGACCAGCTACCCCGAAAGGTCCACTGAGTAGCGAAAATTCCCAGCCCCTACAACTCGTACCCGCAGATTCGTACTAGAAAGTGAGTAGAAAACAGGAATCAAGTGTAAATCTCATATATTGCAGTAGGTGAACTTCTGCCAGTATCAAATTTTCTCCATCTTTGCTGAACGACATCATCCCCACAAAGTGTGATTTCTCACGGTGTTTCTAATTTCTAAGTGTTCATCGCTACAAATGCTACAAAGCAACAAATGTCCATCCCCTTTCACTTCACTATGACTGTCTCTATCATTGGTGCTTTACATGTTCATTCCAGACGCCCTTCCCAAGCTGATTCCCTTGCAACGAGTGCCAAGCTTCGCCGAATTGAGATCTGAATGGTCACCGCATCGCCAGCACGTCATCGAAGATGCTCACATCGATCATGGTATCGTAATATGAATCTGCATGGGCACTTATGATGGATATGTCATATGATGTTATATATGTTCTATGGATAATAGATGGATAATAGATGGATTTGTTTCCTCTGTGTCAAATTGGTTTCCACTACTTGTCCAAAGTTGCCAAATAGCCTCAGTAGGTTCTGGCTAGCATGGCCATCTGGTGATCTTCGAAGCGCCTGGGCACGCTGGAGACCGTGCGAATTTCCTAGGCAACGGTCACTCCAATGGGAGCAAGGGACAGCACCGCGAGGCTTGAAATCCATGAGTTGCGATGAGTTGCAGGGTCAGGAAGACACGTAGACTTCGCACCGGTACTGCGGGTATCCTGCTTGGGAAAACACCGGCGAAGGTTTTCAGAGCAAATAAGTCACAAGATGTCACAAGATGTCACAAGTCCACATTTCCTGGCCATGGCCACAACCCGCCAGGATCAGCCTTAAAATATGACGCCCCTCTGGGGCGCCCCAACAGGGTGCGGTATGGTGCGGAGGGCGAACTGCCAGCATCACTTACCATGCTGCGATCGCAGTGTTTTCTGGGCTTTTTAAAAGCAAAGAGCCGCAAGTCAGCTAGGCATCTTTGGTGAAGTATTGGTCCTCTGTCGGGATCAGCAAACTGACATAGGACAGGGAACAACAGGCCCAAATGTTGGTTGTGGAGAATTCCATATTTCAGCCACCCGATAAGCTTGATGTCACATTTAACGAAATCGACTTACAAACATTTACAAACAACAAAGACAGATGTTGGATGACGTTAGTGCATTACAACAAGCGTTCCATCTCTCAGTCTGTACAGGACCTGCAAACCCAGCACCACAGCCATGACTTTCACAAGGACCTTCATGGCTTTGCAGATTGGGGTGTTGGCCCCAGGTACACTCTATTTGGACCCCAACCGAATCTTGGAGCAAGACCAATGCTTTTTTGTGCAGAGACTCAACATCTGTGCTGAAACAATTCATCCTAATACTAATAGTTAGTTTGACCATGTGTGACCCATTCCAATGAAAGGAACGATAAAACTGTTTGAATTTGAATCTACTAATTCTGTACTGTTTTCGCAATGGTGGGAACGTCGAGTCTGAAAGATGTGGGTGCATGTGCCGAATTTTCCATGACTTGCACTACTAGTCTTGCGGTTTTTGCTGACTTCAAATCAACAAGGCATCCATTGCTTGTACCAGTAAGCAATAACCAGTGAGGAGCTACTTGCACAATGATACCAGTATCCTTCCCATCATGTATAGGAGGCCGTTTTTCTTGTGGCTGCAAGGTAATCTCAAGATTGACATTCCGAAAAGTCTCCTTCGTATGAACAGCGACGTCTGTGGCTGATGGCGCGGGGCAAACGGGTTCAAACCAGCGTCTACTGAGGGCGGCTAAGTGCTGCCAGTGTGCAATCAACTGATCAACTATGGCCAACTAAAGCAAATGGCAAAATGCAGTTTCTCAAATAGGCTCAAATTTTGGCGGATTTGCACAGCTTAGGCTTAGCCATGGCCGAAGCCCACATGCTTTCGCACGAGCAAGAGTTGGTGAATTAGGAAAAGTCTGACAGGTGCACATGAGGGACATCAGACAATCAACAGCAATGTTGTTTTCCCAGCTGTTCCCATCCAAGTGGACCACATCCTAGAACGCGAGGTTTTGTAAAAAATTGTGTTCTGTTCCTTATGTATTCCTGTGCACGACGTTCGAAACTACGCAACCGCATGGCCGCCATGGCCGCCATGGCCTCTGCACTGGGGTTCCCCCCAGCCCCAGGATTATGGCTCAGCACTGCGACCTCGGAGCACCAACGGCTGACCCCTGGAGGACTTAGCTGTTTTCAGAAGCTACTGGATGGGTCATGATAGGTCTCTTGGAAATTCTGGTGAAACTTCCAGGGTCTGCAAAATCACTATTTTCTGTAATTGGTTAAGGGGAAAATTTACAGGAAAACCCCATATTATCCCATATTGAATGGTAAAAACCATGGTTTCCTGTAAATTGTCCCTTAAACCAATCCATTGACAAGTCCAAGTCCCAGCTCGGCTCCACACTGATGGTGAGCCGCTGACGGGCAGCGGCGATCTCATCCAGCCAGGTCTCAGCCACGAAGCACCAGGGGATGCCGGGATGCCGCATACACATCAATCTCTTTTTGGTAGAAGGAACATGTGCAATACATAATTACATAATATACTATATAATATACATATACATATATGTATATTATATATTATGTATATATTATATAAATTATATATATATTATATATATATGTAAAATTCACATAATGATAGAGAAAGAGAGAGACAAATGGCAGCCTCGGCTCCAAGGTCATGATCCCGGCATCGCAAGCGTTGACCACCAAGACCTGGACAGCTGGAGCTGGGGAATGGTGGTTTTCCATGGGAGTTCCATGGGGATATCATGGTCTGAAAATGAGGAATTCCATGGAAATCCCCCAAAGAACCATCAAAAATATCAAAATAATGGGGAAGCTGAAAAGAAACCACCACCTTTTTTTCGGACACCCAATTGTTTGGGGCTGATATTCAGTGATTTAATGATGAATTCATGGGGAGATGATGCAATATGGATTCGGGATGGGTTCGAAACATTGTTTCGCTATGATTCAAGGGAATGGACATTCACAAGCGCAAACTATTTTGACGTGAAAACCTGGGCACCGGGGTTTTAATCCGTGGCCATGCGTGGCTTTCTGTAGTTCAATGTTGCACGTGCAGGCGAACACAAGGACTACCTCATTTCACCAACACGCTACGCGCAGGGATGACATCCGTCCTCAGTACATACGTCAGAGGAGGGGAAAATTGAGTATACCATAGTATACCCTATATCTTGGTCTAAGTCAAGTCTATATTGCAATTCACTACACCGTGATTCTGTTTACATCTGTGTGTGTGTAGTCGCACCGACTTATAGGCTCCACTCAATGTATCTCAATGTGACGTGGCTCACTCAAATTGACTTCATTGATGCCCACCTGTTCCCCATCTTTAATGGCATTTGATGGCCACCAATTGGAATATCAAACCACCAAGAGCCTACTGTAGCCCAAGTTCCCCGGCGGAGCTCGAACTCCGTGCGCGACTTTTGATTCAAGGCGGGGTCAGCCAAGCCTCATCACTGGTGTGACGGGCAACCAATTGTGAATGGCTTCGTTACAACTCTGCAACCCCAGTTAAATCTCAGTTCAGTAGGTATAACATGGTATAGCCATCTATAGCCCCATTATCCCATTTCTCTGTTGGGAATTGGAAGGCGCACATCTCCAAAGGATCTGTCCGGTGCACTTTTCGAGGCGTCCCCACATGTCGACATGCTGCTCACCCGCGAGGAAGCACCTCTGCATGAGCAGTGAAACATGCCGACCCGTTTGTGGTGCTGACCCGATTCTGAACTCTGAGGCTTGCGAGAGCGCCATATGTGTTCATATTTTGTGTTATAATGAGTTATTTATTTATATATATATATATATATACATATACATACACATACACATACACATACTGCGAATATGCCCTTCAAGATTGTTGGAGAAACCCTGTTTCCCTGCCTAGCGACCCTGTCAGCTGTGCCTTTCTTTTGGCTCTGAATGCCTCACCCTCCCACCTCTGTGGTGGTTCGAACCAA
>Ga0126342_10020262_pt1 | contig 11200 bp, 12 predicted proteins | sample Cyp1metagenome_FD_92528 | JGI IMG/M metagenome (GOLD analysis project Ga0126342, IMG submission 92528) | Coral microbial communities from Lord Howe Island, Old Settlement Bay, Australia - Cyphastrea 1 metagenome | ecosystem: Host-associated > Invertebrates > Cnidaria > Coral ...
GAGAAATATGATGACATAACCTTGAAAAGGGGTATCGCTAATTTGGGAAGGTCCCATCGCTTACCTCGTGTTTTTAACAATTTCCATCAATTTCCATAAACCAATGTCCGTCGAATACATATTAATATTGCCGGGGTTTGTACGATATATATATATATATGTGTGTGTGTGATTTCTCCATATATGTATATATATATATAGAGAGAGAGAGAGAGTCTAGAGACATGTATCGCGCACACACGCGGACATGTATATTATACATATTTATGTGTGTGTGTGCTCATGTGCAAAGGGCTGACCATTGTACGCATACACACATGGAAAGCAAGGCCAAACACATGAATGAAACTTTCCGCCACGGCCACCTCAAAGGCCCTTGTTGGCAAAGACCTGCCAGGCGGATGAGGTTTCCAAAGTCATGGGGGTACCTCCCAAATATCCCAAATCATCCAAGTCAGAAACGACCATGAAAGGATTGAAAGATATTGAAACCTATGATGACGACTGGGGATCCCCCATTTGAGAGGCCACTACTATTGAATCATATTCTATTTATATTCTATTCAATTCTATTCTATGGTTTCGTAGGGTTTAGTACTAGACATGATCCAGTTTGCCATTGAGAAAGCTTCGCTCCCACCTTGGTGATGGCTTGTCCCTTGGAATCCTGGCGTGCCAGCAGCTGTGGCATGCTGTGGCCGTTGGGACCAACTCGTTGGCTCACAGCAGGCCCCATGGCAGAGCTAAACCAACGCAAAAACTAATGTAAAAACTGCAGAACATGCTGCGAAATCAAGTTCTGCCCACCAGCCTTGAGATTTTGGAACTCAGGCTCGAGTTTGCTCACGGGAATCTCCATCTTCTGCCTCGGATCGAGACGCTGCGTTCCCACTGGACCTTTCCGTGGCTCTAGGTGCCTTAAAGATCTTCAAAACCTCGATGAAAATTCAGAATGCATCTGCGTGACATCTGCATGACGGGCAGTATGTCATAACATGGAATAGTATGGAATAATCTAAGCCCTGGATGTGCATAATTCATCATACTGTAATTCCAAAAAAAAAAACAACACGTCATTCTGCACAAACATGCAGACAGCCGACGGGAGCAGGGCGAGGGCCACAGGCAACATTCCAGAGATGCATCCAGTGATGAGCCTTAGCTCAGCGTGTCTTGTCTTACTGAACATAAGATAAAACATATTGACAACCCCTAAGAAAATAGAAAGCTGGAAATATTAAATAAATATATGATAATATATGGAAATCATCATCTATACCATCATGGAAACAGGTCGTTTTCTATCTTTGGGGGGGTTGCTTTAAAGGCCATGGCCAACTGGCTAAGGCAAGCAACAAAATCTCAACGACCACACCAGCAGCTCCAGCAGTGAGAACTGGTGCAACGCTGCCAATCATCTTCATGCCCACAATGGGCATCACCATCGGAGCGATGGGCCTGTTTTTTCCAAGGCTGCACTCATGTGGAGATTCCTAAGTCATGGGGAGAAAAAACCCTAAAAATCATTCATTCTAATGGGATTTTCCATGATTTTCCATATTATAGACTCTAGACCATTTATATATGAACCATCCAGCTATTGGGGTACCTGCAACATTGGCACTTGAGTCAGTCAACATTCCATCCGCCACCGATGCTACCGGCTTCAGGGGCCCCTTTTTAGGCCTTGACCTAACCTGAGCTTCAATGAAGAGCCCAATACCTATTGCTGGCTACCACCGCTACAGTACCCCCGTTTATGGAAGCCCTCCTATATGGCCCGAGCTTACAGTTCAAAATAAGTCATTGGCCTTTACTTAAAAAAATGCGTGCCCAAGCTGCTTCGTAAGAATTGGGAAGCTGTGGGCTGTGGGTTTATAGCTGCCTGGAAACACAACGGTTGTAGGAGTGTGAGAAAATGGTACATAATGTGCTGTAGCCCAGGTGATGACTGATGACAGGTGGTTCAATGCTGTCCAAAAGGCAAAAAGCACGATCGAGAGAGAACTGTTTGCAGGACGCCTTGGCTTCAATTTTGGAAAGAATGACAATCGTCCATCTCTCTCTCATCTACATTCTCTGATCTGATCTCTTCCAATGCAATCCAACATTCTTGAATATGAATGGGAACCGCGTTTGCCTATTAAAATCAAAGCATCCTTAACACCATGGTCTGGCACAACACCATAGTTCAGGTAGGGCTTGTTGCTCATGTTTTTTTTCTCCCAAAACATTTTTTGCTCATAAAAACAGCACCAAGGTACCCTGCTGACCTGCAGCCCTAGACATGCCCAACTCCTTGCCCTCTTCGTCTGCAATGGCCACCTCAATTCATGGGATATATGATATATGGCGACTGTAGCGATGGGGATTTATCATATGAATCATGGGCTATCATGGGCTATCATGAAATAGAACCAATAGAACAAACGTGAACAAACAATATGAGATTTCGATACAATATATTAAATTTGGCCCGGGCGCATCTGAAAATGAAGATAGATGAAGTATGTAGCAATCTCTAGTAATTTTGAGGGGAGAATATTAATCTTCAGTTTCGAGGGTGTGCACCGTGCACCCCGTGTTTCAAACAAACCCAAATATCATCACCGACAGCACACATCGCACAAAATGTATTGAGAGGTATAGGTGTGTACATGCGTGCATACAGGGTCGCATACATGAATGTGGAGATAATGTGGAGATGTGCACGCATCATGAATCTATTTACTATGTGGTCCATTGTGGTGCTCGATTGTGGTGCTACAGAAGGAACAGTGCCACCATCACGGAGCGCGCTGTGTCTCAGCCAAGTTGCACCCTTTCCGTACCATTCCTCCATGCGAGTGAAAGAAACCTGAGTGGAAGGTTGGGTAGCTGGAAGCTCATGTCAGAAAATGGCAACTGGTTGAGCAAAAATAACGTGCCAACATATGCCACCATCTTCAAGAGGCACGTGCCTCTAACCACCTGCAATCAATCGCCAACACGGCCAGAAAGCAAAAAACATGGTGGTTTCAACATGTCTCAAGGCATTTCAAGCCATTTCAAGCCATTTCTGCTACTGGATTTTGGGGTGAAACTCAGATGTTCCTCCATTTGGATCTCCTGAGCCTCCAGACATTGGCAGTCCCTGCAGAGATCACCGCCAAATAGGGCACCTGAGGTGAACGCTTCGAGGGATCTGGAGGGTTGAAAGTTGAAAGTCACCTTTTTTTTGCCGTAAAAAATATATCTTTATGTTGATTGATATTGGACATTGCTGATCATTGCAACAATCATTGCAACAATCAGCAAGGTACCTAGGGATTGCGGATTGCCGTAGGTAATTATCCCCTGATTCAAGCTTTGAAATTCAGGTTTTGGTCAGTTGTGTTTCCAGTTTGGTATCCCAACAATATCCCAACAATATCCCAACAATATCCTAACCATCCATCACCATCAGTGGTTGCTTGTGAGCCTTAGCGCCTCGTTTCACCATGTTTCACCAAGGCACAAAAGGCCCCATGACCTGCAAAGCGGGCACAGCCTTCATCAAACGACCTGCGTGGAGTCATGGACTTTAGGACATCTGCATGAATTTTCCGTGTTATAAACTGTGAAAACCTATGAACAACTTAAACTTCATCAACATAACAGAATTTAGTGATATTTAGTGGATAAACTGGCATTTCCGTGAAATCAACGTAAACTGGCATTATAACCATTAAACTGCGATATAAACTGTTAAACTTCACCAAAGGGAGGGAATCCATTGATGTTTCCAACGTTGCGAATCAGTCTCCAAAGGGCACTGACCCCAATCTGAGGTCAGCCGAGGGTGGGAAGACCCGGGTGGAGCCTTTAAACCACGGGAAACGGGCAGCCGAATGTGCGAATCCGCACGTCCCAATGCGCTGAGACAAAGGGATACCAATTCATCCGATACCATGGAAGGTACTTATAAAATCTTTAAAAAAACATATCAGAAATCATGGGAATGCATCAAAGATATTAAATCAGAATAAATTATAGATTAAACCATAGTGACATAGATGGTTCACTCCACATTGGATTCTCCTTCCGTCCCATGTCCTTCCGCGAGTTCACCAAATTGCCGTCGCCTGATCCAGCAGCAATGGAGCAGGAGGCAGTGACAGCCAAAGCGTAGGATTGCAACAAAGAGCTCCATTCCACCTGACCAAAGAGGCCAGTGAGAGGCCACTGATGCCACTGGGTGACGAAGCACATTTTGTGTACCTTCTGGAGAACATAGCTATTGAAAATCAGTGTTCTAACATAGGTAAATCATATTAAATCATGGTAAATCATCTATAAATGCACCTTTTCCGCTATGTTAACTTACCAGAGGGCACGCAGTGTCCACCAACATGAGAGCCAACTGGATTGATGTTCAATGGGAATTTGATAGGTCCATAGACTCCATAGATATCACCTCAAGCCAAGGGACAGTGGCACCGGAACGGTTCACATAATTGTTCACCATGTTGTAGGTCTGGTTCAGCCTACGGTCAGGTGGATTCTAGCCAACCAAAACCAGAAAAATTGCACCTTATCACCGTACCATATATTTCCAATGAAAATGATGAAACCATCAACAATCTGTTGCAAGTGTTCGTAGAGTGAAGCCACTCCACAGTAAAACCCAAACAAAAAAAAACAGTTTGCCACTATATCTATGCCTTTGTCGATCTTTTGTGGCGTGCCGTGCCCAAAAACCGCCCTACTTGACTCATGCCTCAGCACGTCCACGTCCCTTGGGTCCCTTGTCCATCTTGGTCCCGGGCCATTGTGCAGCAAGGACTTGAGGGGTGCCATTGGCCATCAACATGAAAGCGCACAAGGGCACATTCATCGGCACAAAGGCGGACCTTACAAGGCAGAGTTGGATCATGTTGGATCACTGTAGATCTCAGGTTTCGCACACCGATTCCTGGCCGTTCGAGCCCCGGTTTTAAGGACAAGTGACATGCGGCCAACCTTCAACAGCTCATCTCCAGTGACTGGGTGAATGCTGACCTGGAAATCTGACGACTGCGATTCTTTTGCCAAGAATCCTCACATCACAATAGACAATAATGTAATGGCATGATATGGCATGTATATATATATATGTATATAATGGAATACAGTGGATTATTAGTGGACTGTCAATGGATTATATATACATAACGAGATACAGTGGATCATTCATGCACTATTAATGGATTATTAGTGGACTGTCAATGGATTTTCCACTAGTAATCCTAGTAATCCCCGATGTTCCCAGCTCAAATCCATCATTGATTGTTTTGAACCTGCTGGGCAGGTCTTCCAAAATACACAAAAATAAATGCTCACAATTGTACCCCTGTAGGCCCCAAACAGTTATTGCTGTGGATGACCATCCCAAATAGACAGATAAGAAAATACCTGTATGTATATTATATAACCATCAGCCAGATCCGTGGGCACGGCTCAAAATAACCAAAATCCTTAAAACCTCCACAGTTGCCGACATGTTCTGCAGGAATGGCCTAAATGCATACTAATTTCAACCCAGGATTGGGCAACTCTGTTACTTGATTGGGGGCTTTCCCCAAAATAGTTATTGATTAATATCAAAACTGGTACTTGGTACGCACCTTATTCACAAACGGGCTGACATGGGCTGACACTTTCTATGTAAATATATAAATTACAATACCCCCGAGCAAATATGCGTGTCTGAAAGTAGGGCGCCCCCAAATTTGATGCTTGCTTATCATTTTCCAGGTGCTAAAAGGGAAATTGATGGAAATTGTGCAGTTTTTGCTGTACCTCATTTAGAGACAAAGAGCTTCCACATTCTTTCGGTGCTGCCACATCTCTGCGTCCGACATGCCTGAGCTGAGATGACGGCTCAGTACTAAACCATACGAAACCAGTGTTTCCTTTGGTGATTTTGGTGTGTTCTTAATGGGGCAAGGGATCTTTAAAAAAAATGGTCACTTGGGTTCTTATTCACCTCATGCTTAGCTGATTCCTCATGATTCTTTGATCGATGTCGAACGGCGCCTTCTGGCGTCTTGCCGGTCTTCTTGTATTGCTCAAGTGCTGCCTCGGGCCATCAGCGTATCGTATCAAGAAGTTCATCCAATTGCCAAAAAAGCATGTGATTCCAAAGCACGACCCCAAAACGCAACAGAAATGCCAAACATATATCCAAACAATGGTTTGTTGCTGAAGCATGCTGAAGCAAGCTTACCAAAAACACCTAGCACCGCTAGCACTTTCATTCGAGGGGTTATGGTAGTATATTGATGTATATTCTGAGTCTGGTATTTTTAGATTTTCTGTTTCCATCCTGACTGCAAACCATTGGAGGCGAAACATGTCGGCATGCAAAGACCGTTGGGATCTGCCTGGAATGAGGACAAACCACATTCCCAGACTGCACACTGTGCAGCAACTCCTTTCGAAATGATTAAAAGAATAAGAATGATCACTCAACAAAACAATAGCAATTGCTGTTGCTTCATAAAAAGGACTATAAAGAACTGAAAAGTGGCTGCACCCAGAATGCAACCAGAATTCCAGTGATTTCTTCAAGTCTTCACTTGTCAAGAGCAAAGTTCGTGGGTCAATGTAGTCGTACATTCCCATCCTCAGCAGTCAAAGCCCATATACTGCCATGCCATCCCCGAACATGTCGGAGAGTAGTTCAGCCCATGTGCAAAGGATGAGCGTTCAATGTCGGTTACAGCAAATCAGCTGGATAGATCTTGAATGACTATGGAATTCTTTTTTTTGGGGGGCATTCCATGATACATCGAAACTTAAAGATTGGTCCAGCGAAGTCCAGCCCCTTGCTTAAACCCCAGCTCTGAACTCCATTCAAGCTGCAGTCTGCCATAGAAGCTGGACCTCGGCTAATCAGCTAATCTGTACTTGGCAATCCTGGGCCCTGGGCAGCTAAAAGCAACCCCCAAAGCCTCAAAAACCGCGAAGTTTGCACAGTGTGGAACGCCACCGCATGTTGACACCAAGAGAACTATCTTCTGGCATCTTCTGGTAACCCAATGCTGGAAATGGTAAGAGTGGACCTGTAAACATTCCAACATCGCAGGCAATTTTTCATCATTTTCCCTCTCAGGTTCGATCAACAAAGGATTTTCCCAGGCACTGGTCGTACTTTGGTGCATCCATGGTGAAGGGAGGCACGCCATCCTGGAAGACTATCGGATGATCCAGTTCCTCCAATATTGAGTGTCCCCATATGCTCCATATGGGTCCATCAAATGATCGATTTATCCAACATGATCCAATACTCAACAAGATCAACAAGATGTTGCGGGATATTATGGGGGCATAGTTACTATTGGGGAGATGGGACTGCAGTCATTCAACTTTCTGTTTGATAGCGCGCTGATTCTATTGGCTTGTCCTATGTTTCTAAACATATTTAATGCTGGTATCCCATGCTTTATTTAGAAAATCTGCGGAAATCATCTGTGAATGAATCTCGCTGGTGGATTTGAATAAAATGTGTTGCTTACTGCATACTTTCATAAGTTTAAGCTCAAATTCATTCAAAATCTGGATTTCCATCTGCTTTAGTTGCATTATTCATGTGTTTTCCTTGATTTTCCCTATCAAAACATAGCCATTTCGCGGTCAAAGTCGCAGGTATCGGGCCTTGTTTGCACCATCCGCCAGGCATGGGCTGCTGTAGAAGGCCAATCCAGCTGCACCAGCTGCAAGTGGTTTTCGCCAGGCCTGGGTCGATGGAAGCGATTTATTGGAGTTACCATATATGTAAGATCTATGTATAAGGGCTATATAAGCGGATAGATATAACCCTATCCCCCAAACATATGAGCTTTATATTAGGTGCGCCGTACTTCCACTTTAGGGTCCTGAAAATTCCATTGATATCCATTGATAGTATTATTTTGATGGTTAAATAATGTTAAATAGTTGCCGATTGATAGATGACCATGATTTGTGAAGCACCAAGTTACAGTCTTGCCCAACACGAACCTATTGGCATCTATTATTGGCCGATTAATGTTAGGCGAAACATATTTTCCCTAGCATTGGGAAGTCCACAAGATCCCCACTGGCCAAAAACGACAGCCACTGGAAGGCCTGGGCGGAAAAATGTGTTTTCGAGCCTGATCTTTAGTACAGTACAGCTGTAGCGTGCCACTTCAGTTCGGAACTCGAATCAGAATGTATTGAATATGATGGAATATGGTACATGGATGTATACTCTTATACTGTATGTGCTGCAATTGTGATCATATTATTCCGTGCAGTTGCCGGAATCGGTCTGCCATGGTCTACACATGTCTACACCCTCCATAAAATTTGACAACATTGTGGTGCCATTGCCAAGCAGCACTGACCTGGTTTCGTGCAGCAGAAGCACTGAAACATCCTTGGTATCAGCCGCGCGCTTCCAGGCATGAAGCTCCCATGCTGATGTGACTTTCTATGTTCTTCTTAAGTGTCCTCGTCCTGATGAAACAGTCTAAAATTAAATACAGTATATTCAAAAACAACTGCCGCAAGTAGATTTTCTCTGCATGCTTCACCAGGCCAGTTTGGTGAACAGCTTAGCATCGAAATCACACCACTGTCTGAACTTCAGCAAAAAAAATTGATGCAAAGGCTTTCCGAAAAAAACAACTGTGCTGGTGCGATCCAGGCATCTCCAGGCCAGGGACCTGCATTCCTTGAAGGATAAGTGATGATACATGATGATACGGTAAGCGCTCGCTCCCAAGTAATCCAAACATCCAACAGAAAAAAAAATGGATGTGGCTTAAGAACCTACGCTTGAGGCTGCCCGTCAGAAAGCCAAAGCACTAATGGAGTAGATCCCACTGGTTTGCGCGGTACGCGCTGCAGCGGCGCGCAAGGCCATCCTGAATGCAGATTGAATTGCATGTGCAAAACTGGGAAGTAAGAGATGCCGAAAAATCTGCAGAAATGATCTTCGCAACTGTTGATGACCCTTACAATTTTGCTAGCCCATCGGCTTCCCTCTGTCATCCAGAGAGTCAAGCATCGATTGCAGGCTCCAGAGTAGGTGGAGACTCCGGTAGAGAGATTGAATTGGACGACCCCCTATGTTGCCCAAAACTTTCAGGCGAACGCGTGATCATATTTAGTGAATGGGTCTTGATTGAACACTTGCAAAATTACAATTTACTTCCACAGATGTGCACTTACAGTAGCCCAATCATTTACCAACTCCAATTGCAACAATTAGCCATTGCAAAGAGGGAGTCCATATACATCCGCTGCACCAGTTTGGACCAAGCTGCATGCTGGGCGGCAAGGTGCTAGTCAAAACTTTGAGTCTGGAAAATCTGCGGAAACTTTGGTTTCGTACCTCAAGTTCTCAAGCTTTATCAGCACTGATGTCTTTCTTCCAAGATATTGTTCAGCGGTAGTCTACAGAATACAAATATATACAAATCCTCTCCCTGTGTGAAACCCATTTGGCCAGCTTTAGCGGGACTACAAATAATATTTACCTTGCTTTGACGGAACGGTGCACATTGTCATACTTTTTAGCAATGTCTTGATCAAAACTTGTTTCAGTCAAGAGTTCTTGGTACAATCTCCGTCGCGATCAAGTCACCTTGTTTGGTCGTGTACAGTATGGTACAGTATTCCAATGATTCCCGATCTACAGTTTTTCCTGAATGCTCTTTGCAAAAGCAGCATAATTCCACAGGCATGCGAGTCGACCGAAACAGTCCTATTCTCATGAATGTAGACTTAAGGTCCCAATTAAAGCTCTCCTATCTCTGAGATTGACAATGGAAGAACCATGTTGATCTAGTCCACAGGGCTGATAATCCGGTGAGGAAGCCACTTTAGAAACTCCGTGCTTCACACATTCAACTGGATCCTGGATCCTGCGCAAGAATATTCCGCACACGCACTGCATGAAAGCCCGGAATATCATCAATCTCTGCAGTGCGCCTAGCAGCTCATCAATGCCAGCGGCCTGCAGCGATTTCTTTGGATCCATTTAAGATATTCAACGACCAAAATCGACACTCCATCCAGCCTCGGCATCTGCCCGCGCGGCGGCCAACCCCTGCGAGCTCTGAGGCAAGGAGAAGCAAAGGCCGTCCCTGCCAGCGCGACTCAGTCCCGCTCATAGCATTCCGCTGGGTTTGGAGAACCATCAAACCATATCAAACCCCCCATCCCTTTTGATCCTTTTGCCATAGCATCCATATAGCATCCATAGCTCAATTACAGTTGACTCCAGTTGACCCTACTTCAAGTCAGGAGTTTCGACCAATCGATGCCACAACGAATCAGCAGAAGTCCGCCTCTGCCCTCCGGGCTTCAGGATTGTCGCCAGAACAGGCTCAGCAAACATTCGAACCTGCAGAGCTTCTCACGCACTAAACATGTCACCAAAAGGCTAAGCATTGTTGGAAATACATCAAGTCAAAATAAAAGACAATGTCAAGACCGGATGAATAACTCCCGGGGCTGTTCAAGTTAGGGAGTACCTGGGGGTTGACATTGCGGCACCAACTTGCAGCCAATTCCTCCTGCCAAGTTGCATCATCAACGTGTCGGCCCAGCCAGTCTCCTCTCAAGCTCCGGTTCATTCTGCAAATTCTTCACAAAACTCTTCAAATAACATCTGCAAGCATCATCCACAATCATCTCATGATTCCCATCCAATATGCCAATGAATTCCTTTCTGAATTCCTGTCCGTGTCTTGCGGCAAATCGATCACCTAGCCTTTGTCGTAGCTGCGAAGAATCACATTTAGCTCGCCCAGCTGCTTTGGTCTTGGGGGGATTCACGATGGCATTGATGATGGATGTTTTGAGGATACCAAATGCAGCAGTAAAAACAAGGGCGAAACACCGTCATTTGGGGTATTTGGGGTCTCGAAGCTGGTCATTCCCTTGCAAGCGGTGCCCGCCAGCTTTAAGTTTTTTAATAAACCAATTTAACTATAGAATTATGACGTCGAGAGACCTTCATTCATTGGAAAATGGAACATAATTAAAATTATGAAAAAAAATAAACAAAAAAACGGAAACAAAAAAAACAAAAACAAAAAACAATAACAATAAAAATACAATAAACAAAACAAACAACAATAAACAGCGCACGGTTTGAAACTCAGAGAGACTTTGTGTTTCTCCCTAATCGCCGCAGCTCGTTGATACCACTTGCTCTCAAAGTCCA
>Ga0126342_10020263_pt1 | contig 11200 bp, 9 predicted proteins | sample Cyp1metagenome_FD_92528 | JGI IMG/M metagenome (GOLD analysis project Ga0126342, IMG submission 92528) | Coral microbial communities from Lord Howe Island, Old Settlement Bay, Australia - Cyphastrea 1 metagenome | ecosystem: Host-associated > Invertebrates > Cnidaria > Coral ...
GACCTGAAGGCTGACAAGTTTGACTCAGCCAAAACACTTGTAGATGCACCAGAGTCAAGAAGCCACCAAGAAGCATCGGTGTTGTCAGCGACCTGTGAAAGCAGAGGCCGCAAAAACTTCAAATAAGGTTCAACCTGTTGCTCAACCGAAACTTCACTGTGGTCATCAAACCAACCACATGCACGCACCAAAACAACTTTCCTAGGTACGGACGCACACAAGTCTCGGCTCAGAGCATCATCACAACATGCTCTCAAGCTGGAACTATCACCAAGTTCAACTTCATGTCCAGACTTCAAACCACAAAACCATGGCTCATGAGCACAACTGTCGCAACTTCTTGCCAGTCCACAACTCATGTCAGCTTCTTCAAATTCAGAATCCTTGCAATCAACCGCAAGTTCGTGCTCCATGTCAGCAAACTCCAGTTCAGCACCATTGCACCCACCTATGGATTCGCAACTCGGGGTCAACTGCGAGCTCATGCTCATGTTCAATCTCAGCAAACTCCAGTTCAGCGCCATTGCATCCACACTTGGATCCGCAACTCGGGCTTCCCCCATGTTGCTGTCCCGCTCGTTTCACCCTGTGCATGTCCTCTTTCCTGAGCGGCCCCGTGTTGCATGATTGGCTGTTTCGGTGGCTTTTGCCTTCGATCTGCCTGCGAGGTGTCGCCGCCCCTGGATTGGGCGGAGGCACCTCCCACTGCCGTGACCTTAGTGTGTAGCTCAGGTTTGAGTACGTTACCGTCCCTGGATTGGACGGTGGCTGCTCTCTTTTTGCATTGTTTTGGAGTCGGGTCTTCATTCGACTTTGAGATTTGACTCTTGATCCTGCACCGAATTGTATCTTCATTGACGTGTTGGACGTGATTTTAATGTGTTTTTTCAGGGCGTCTCTCCGCTTTTTCTGCCTCACCCCAGGTCCTAAGTGCTGGGATCTGTCCCCCACCAGACAGGTTCAGTGCGCAAAACCAGGCACAGCTGACTGGTATAGCGGTGTCCGGCAATGAAATAACAATGTAATGATAGCTTAGCAAGCACCCTGATCAGTCTCAATTGACCTGAACGTCTACGTAACTCCAGGTCTACTTAATAACAATGGATCTAGCTGCTCCCTCTACCTGATACTATAAGGCCGCTGCATGTTGGGTAGACAGTTGCCTGGTATCGCATGCTTGGTGGTTTTGTTGTTGTTGGTTTGTTTTTTGTCCTTGTTCCCTGCTTCCTTTTCTGGTTTTTTGGTTCCCTGGCCTTTGTTTCTTGTCCCTCTGTGTTTCTCGGCGTTTGTGGCCTTTCCTCCTCCCCCGGCCCTCTTCCACCCCTCCCCGTGCGGTGTGCTGATCCAGTGTCATGTGGTGGAGCGGCACCCTTTCGGGGTGATCTGCCCCCCAACTGTGCAGTGTTTCATCTGCCGGATTGGTCCGGTCGGTGTGGCTCCCTCGTCATCTGTGCCCCTTAAGTAGGCCTAAGTGGCTTGTGTTCTGTGCCACCTGTTGCGGGCAGAGGTGCATGGGCTCGGTTCATGAGGCATGGCACCAAAGGCTTTGGCCCTGCGTGGGGACTTTGTCCCTCTACACCATGTGGATTGCCCTTGTCCCCCCTCCTGTCTTCGCAGGGATGGTATGCGCACTTGTGCACCTGATGCACTTGCGACCCCACCACTATTGTCCCGGGCCCTCCTGCCGTTGTTGTCCCTGTCTCTCTGTCCTGTTTGGTTGCTTTGTTCCTTGCTCTTGTTGTGTCCGTTTGGTGCTTTTCCCTCTCTTTGCGTTTTCTATTGTTTCTCATCATGCATGTGCTACTCAGGACTGACTGTCAGGTTACCATCCTAGAACTGCAGGTAGATTGTGATGTGCTGTTGCCTGGCGCAGCATGTCACTCCATCACGATTGCATCCCAGGCCAGTACCAGAACTCAGGCTGCCGTACAGTGCGGGGCTCAGCGCAGTTAAGGTCTCCGCTGGCTCTTAATGATATTCCCATTTGCCTGTTTATTGTCATTCTCCTCAGGGGCTAGGACCATCATTATCCCCTCTGATTGCACCACGGCCATTGCTGGGGAGGTGCTGCTGGTTGGGGGTGCTTGCGTAGCCGGCCCGCGCCATGGAACTGACGGTGATCCAGCAGTACCTTGCCCTGGTCATTGAGCAGGTGACCAGTGCTTTGTCCTGCTGTGGATCTCTCAGTGCGCCCGTGTAGCAGCAAAGCCTGCACACATGGTGTCCCGCGCCTTTGTTTTGCCACTGCTTGCAATGACACTTCCCAGGCACTCTGTCTTGCGCAGATCTATTGACACCTGACCTGGACTTTTTGCTGTTTCAACACCTCCATCGACCTCGTGCTGCACATGAGTAGCGATCACCTACTTGATGCGAAGATCATCTAGTTGTGCTTGAACTGCTTGCATCAGCTCGGAGGTCCGACTATGAGCTTTTATCGTGGAAAAGCAATTGCCTTTCCACTACCACCTCTTACGACTGCTGCTTGACCACCTTTCACCTTGCGCTACCGGCTTTCATCATGGGGTTCTGTACCTTAGCGACAGCTGTGCTCAAGCATCTGCGAATAACATCATTGAGGCCGCACAGTGCAATCGTGGTGCTGACCACTTGCGCCGGATAGTTTTATTTTGACATTGTGGGTGCACAGATGCCGGCCTTGAGAAGATGCACAGCTGATGGCCATCTAGCCACCTAGGGATACGACTAAGCAGGTCAGCTTGGTCCCGCTGATGTGTACGTGAAACACTGGCTGATTTTGGTATCCTCCTTTGTTGAGGACTGCAGCCATATCAAGCACTTATTACCCAATGGTGTCGCTGCATCATACTGCCGGTGATGATGCCTATCGGCTCTTCGTCCAAGGCTACCCCTGGCTAGCATAGCCTTTCCAAGTGCAGTTAGTGATCATGGTGCCCCCCTTTTTGGGGGGCTGAAGCCACGTTCCTCAACTTCCGTCTGCCATCAACCATTGGCTCTTCGATGTCTACTTTCATGATGACCAGACAAAGCACATCTGAGAGGCGTCTGAGCAGAAGCGGTCTTTTGTTGTACAGTTTATTTAGATAGTTAATTCGATCACTGTGTGAACCTCACAAGCTAGCACGCTCTGGATTAGTGTTTAGCTCTCATTTCGGTTTCCAATGTGCTGACTACTGTTTGAACACTGGAAATACCCAGTGCATGTGCCTCTTTTTCTGCAGTGAGGGGACGTTGAGATTTGGCCATGTGGCATTGGGGGCGTGTTGTGCAGCTCTGAAGGATTCCAATACTTTTCCTTGCCGGTTGATTTGCATGGTAGGACTGTGTTGGGTGAGAAAAGGAAGAAACAGATAATTTTGGAAGCTGAGACCCTTGCAGCAGTGACAGCCTTTGCTTTATGGCAATTTTTCTTTGCGGGACGCCGCTGTGTCTTGTTTGTGGACAACGAAGGTACCAAATTTTCGCTCCTTAAGGTATCCTTTGACAATGACATAGTTGACCTCCTTGCTGGATATTTTGCTGAATATGAGTTGTTGGTGCATGCATTTTCATGGTTAGCCAGGGTGCCGTCCAAGAGCAACATAGCAGACCCTCCTTCAAGAAATGACACCAGCTTGCCTTTCTTTGACAACGCCTTCAACGTTTCAACAAAAGCCAAGGAGGTTGCTGACTTGCTGATCTACAAGATTCTTGAAGATGGGGAGAAGGGCTTTGAGACCAGCCAACTTGGTAAAAGAAGAGTGCAGCTGTCTTGAACGGGTCTGATGAATAATGTGCATGTCACTTGTGACAACACTTTATGATATCAGATGCATTGCGCCTGCGATGCAACGTTCCTCTCAAGGGAAGGTGGGCGGGATCAGCCACGTGTTTTTCTCGACAACCACCATCCTCCCCGGCAACCACCTGTCTTGCAGACTACTTCATACACTTGACTTGCCGTCACATATGGAAGCCCAACCCTGCAGCCTAAGAAAGGCTTTGAGACCAGCCAACTTGGTAAAAGAAAAGTGCACCTGTTTTGAACGGGTCTGATGAATAAAATTCTGCCCCAATATAAAATGGTGTAAATTTAGTCCTTAGAACTTTCAAAAAAAATAGATCAGACAATACAATCAGAAAGGACCGTAGATGTATTCCACAGCTGCGAAAAAAACACACATTTTTACCTCTACAGTTTAGGCCACGCAATTGATTTTTTTTCTGACAGCCACAAATTTCCAGGCTACAGCCTTCGTAGAAAAAAATAATGTGGAGATTGTGGTGGATGTTGTGTCATTGTTTTTTTCCAACTGTGATGCGTTTTGAAGTTCTGACACTTGGAGCCATTTTGGCCCGAAACCCAACAATTTGAACGAATCCATGGACATGATGAGCTACAGCAGAGCCTGGCCCACGACCAATGGAATGCCTGCTGCCGCTGGCCCCATGCCGCACGTGCAGGTGCCCGTGCCACAAGGCATGCACTCGAACCACCAGAACGTGCAGAACGTGCAAAACGTGCAAAACGTGCAAAACGTGCAGAACGTGCAGAACGTGCATCAATCGTGTCAACCGGTGATATGTCAACCCATGCAGCCTTGGCCGCGTCAAAATAAGGAATCTCAATTGCAGCAGTGTATTGCATTCATAATGTATTGCTGTCGGTGCAGTTGTCATAACCCAACACATCCAATAATCATCTCACTCGGACATTTTTATTGGAGCATTTGGACCTTTTCCATCATCTCTTATTGCATGGTTCACGTTCCCTGGTGCCAGGAGTCTCAACCTTTTAACGCTTTGGACATGCACGAAGTGACCACTGCCGTTGAAAGTTTGTACGCGGATGAGTTGAAACCTTACGGCCGAATCTTGCGAAAGAGGTTGGCCGAGAAGGCTGCCACAATGGGCTATGCGAATTTGGACGTTGACATCAAACGTCCCATGTCAAATCCACGTCAGAACAGAGTCCATTTCCACGGCTGATTTTGCACTGACTATGATTCATCCTTGTTATTATTATCATTATCGATTTCAGAATCATTCAATGTCGGTTCTTTGATTCTGGACATTGAAAGTTGCAAATTCGTTTCGTTTTTGCTGAGGTTTGAAGAGTGTTTGTGACACTTGCCCATGGATCTTCGTGCAAGCAGAAGAAGGTGGTGATTGGTCGGCTCTTCTTCAGAACCGCCCCTTTCACAATGCCTTTGTCGATGTTTACAGTCCACAAGACTCCTATCCTTTGAAGATGCTTGGAAATGGAATTGTTTTGTACTTTTAAAGGATTTGAGTCATTTGAGAAATTTTTTTAAAGTACGGAAGGCGATGGAATGGCAAGGGAATTTCTGAATGCGATTGTTTTTTGAATGTGCGAGGATGTGGCAAGCCGCAGAAGACTACTTTGAGAGTTTGGATGATGCGCACATGGTTCTTCCAGGAGGGCGATACTCGTGTGCACAAGCTCTCGTATCACGGGGTCTGGACTTCTTACACAAGCGATCCTTGGGGCAGGTGTGTCACATCGTGCAATTGGCCATCTCCCAAAAGAAACTTGGTAAGATTGCGTCAATTTTATCCCACCTGTCGTTTAAGGATGTTTAAAATATCCTGATATTCTGATATCCTATCATTATCTTAGACATTCTTAGACTGTCAGATTTTCACTGACTACACACTTTAAGTCACTCTTCCTGTCATTTCCCAGCAGACGGCTGCACCCTGCCCGGCGCCATGCCCAGGAAGCTACTGGGCTATTTGAATGGTGCGGTGGTTCCATACAAGCGCTCTCAGTCCATGATCAAGGCACCGTTTTTTTTTGGGCACCGGTGAAAAGTCAGTCGCATTGACATTGACTCTGGACTCTGGACATCGATGATGTGGACTATGATGGACTATCGACTATGATGGCTATGAGTGTTCAGATATGTCAGTGTCAAATCCCTGGTCCGAAAGAAGCACTAGTTTTGGATGTTCACTATCCCGATGGTTCCACTATTGAATGGACCCACAACATTCATCGTTTCTGAAATCTGAAACAATCCCTTTTGGGGGGTGATAACGCCTGTATATACCCATACTCGAAATGGGTTTGTTCAGAAATGGGTGCACATCATCGCCCCAAATTCCAAATTTAAAACAGAAATTTGAGGTGCTAAACCACTGGATTCTCATTTTATCTTTGAACCATGAACATCATTTTTACGTCTATTTAACATGTTTGTTCCTTGATTTTACCATTTTTTTTGGATGCCAATCGTCACCGGGCAGGAGCGCTGTGCAGAGAAGCAGAGGCCATGCACCAACACCACACGCAGCAGTTCTGACTTGGCGGACTGGGACAAGGCCACTTCGAATGTTGCAGTCAAAACCTTTCAAAATCCATATGGCTATACGGGTTTCCTAAAATGGGGGTACCCCAAGTCACCATGGGTTTCAATGCTAAAATGATCTAATGACTTGGATGATTTGGGGTAGCCCTCTTTTAGGCAACCCCCATATGACTAATATGAATCTTATCAAATATTGATAAACAACATATTAATATACTAAACATAAATATCGATAGTATAATTTCTATAATTTGATACTAAACATATCTAAACATATATTACTACACTTATGGCTGCCGGAAGTGCCTTTTGTCTATGTTGTGGAACTTCTGGAAAAGGAGTCGCCTGTAGGAAATCCCCTGGAACCGCACAACTCAACGTCGACTTGCGTCATTCGGTAAGTGAGCCAACTCTCACAAATTCTCATCTCAACAAGCCTCAACGAAAAAGGGAGCCAAAAGTATCCAAAAGTTAGACTGACCAGCTCACAAGGGTTCTCAAAAGCGCCCCTAAAAGCAGGACTCTCAACCATATCCTTACAACCCGACAACTTCCTCAAAAGGCAAAGCGTTTTGACCTTGCCCAATCATGTTCACGTCATAGGAAGTATTTGTACCGGGTCAATTCCCGCATGGTAGTTTCACCCAAGTAGTGACACCACCACGCTCCCCTCTCCGGGCCTTTTGTCCTGTTCTGTTTTGCCTTCATAACTGTCGTTGGTTCTTGGCTGCAACTGCCATCTCGCTTGTGTCCCATTTTGCCTTCCTGGCTTGGTGGATTGGCTGCTCTTGGCAACGTCTGCTTCCTTGTCTCCCGGGCTGTCTCCCTTTTGTCTCTTCTTTTTGTTGCCTTGGTGCCTTGGTGCATTGTGACTTAGGCTGCTCTTGGCTGCCCTGTCCAAGTTTGTTTCCCAACTTTGTGTTAAGTTATATCTAAGTTAATTCCCTTGTGTCTAAGTTTCTAAGTTATGCCTGTCGTCCTGTCGTCATGTTTGTGTTCCTTTTGTGATGGATCTCACAGCAAACCGCTCGCAGAGCAACCCGGCGAGAAAAGACCTACACAGACACTATATATTGGCCTATGCTGGTGCGGTTTAGATTGACATAGTTTTTCAAAAAGAAGGTAAACCAGTTTGATGTGACCCAACATGTGACGAAACCCATGGACATGTTCAATAGACTGAGGAGTTGAAACAGAGAAGGTACTGCATGCATTGTCAAATTGTCACCCCAATTCCACTGCCCACATCGTGTTTGTTCGTGTTTGTGCTCAGGTGAAGACTGGGCTTCGGGAGATTCTCGTCAGTTTGAGCCCAGGGACCAGCACGATCCCTTTGTCCAACGTGAAGCGTTTGTTCCGCTCTCGGTACCATACTGAGCTCAGCGAAACCGCCTTGGGACATTCCAAGCTCTCAGAACTCCTGCAGGATCCAAAATTGAAGGACATTTGCCATGTACGTTTGCAAGGCCATGGCTATGTGGTGGGTCCAGCTGGTCCAGTTGGTCCACTCGGTGGTCCAACTCCCAATGTTCAGCCTCAAAATCAGCATGGTCAACATGGTCAACATGGTCAACATGGTCATGGAAAAGGTGCTCAGGTGGTGGCAAGCTATCAATCCACTCATCAGCAGCCGTTGATGCAAGCGCCTGTGGCACCTGCTCCCAAGTGCAATATGGGCATGATTCCGCCCACCAACCTGGCACCAAATCTTTCCCAAGCTGCACAAGGCGCAGTAGTGATATCTCAAGCCATGAGAGATGCAGCTCGCCCTGAGAAGAACTGCAACAAGTTCTACTATGACCGACCTGACCTGGCGCAGCCAGGACATCCCGGAGGACATCCCGGAGGACATCCCGGAGGACCTCATCCAGGGCTCTACGAGAACGAGCGCAGCGATCGCCCCTCTTTGCGTGATCGCGCCCACTTTGTGCCACCTGCGCCTTTGACCATGGAAGATGTGGAAGGGGAAGCTCCTCGGATGCAGGTTCCATGGAAGTCGCCATCCCCCGCGGGTTCCGGAACCTTGCGATCCCGCCGCGATCATTTTGAAGCCACCGTGAGCATGGGTCTTGATGAGATGACCTTGCCAGGAGTACCCAGCACACCGCTGCCACAACTGATGCCTGCCACCCCAGATACTCCCGGCTTCCCCAAATGGAGTAACAACCGGGCGCCAGATGGCGTGGCTCAATTCAGCGTTCAGAACACTTTCATCCATTGTCCCATGCCCCCAAGCACCCCTTGTCAGGGCCGCTCTCAGTCCTTGCCACGCAATCTCTACCAGCGCTCAGAGGATGATGCCGAATATGCCGATTGGTCCAAGTCGGAAGCTTTGTCCCAACACCAATCAGCTGCAGCCAACCGGCTGATGTCCGCTGCAGCTGCTGCTGCCGATCCCTTGGTGCCCATGGTGAACCAAAAGGTGCATCCGATCTCTGCAGCACCACAACCGCCCAGTCATTGCCAGCTGGGCTCGGGATGCTCACAGGGATTTCATCCTCAAAACTACACCAATCCCGCTTCGGGGGCTTCGACGATTCGCTTGGCTGACCTCCTGTGAACCGGAGTCAGGATGGGTAGAGAAGTCAGAAGAAGTCAGTAGAAGTCAGGACTGGTGCCGACTGGTGCCGACTGCACGAAAGATGGCAAGAGAACTGATTCTGACTCTCAGGCTGAGCTGGTGTGATAAGGCCGCGCCCTTGAGGTAAACTCACACCTTGTAGTAGACGAAATGTCCGCTCACTGAGAGACCCCTCTAGTTCTTCAAAGCTTGTGTTTTTGTGGTTCAAAGTGCAGAGACCCTGTTAGTTCTACGTACTTTTAATTCTTTCAATCTTCCACACGTAACTTTAAAGAATGATTCTTCAACTATGTGAGTCATGTACAAAATTGCGCACATATACACACAAGTATACACGCGGAGATCGTGAAAAACACAGATGCAAAGGACACGCAATAGGAAGCATAGTGCAGGGAGAAATTATTGTCACAACACACAACATCATGGACATGGCCACGAATATATCATAACATGCTTTGCCTTGCAGATGAGCAAAGAACCACCAGCACAAGCTTTGGTCGAACTGATCCCATTGTGGTGACAGTTCTTAATTCGAGATCTTCGAGATTGAGACAAGTCCTTCCGCGTGCTTTCAGAGAGCTGCCAGAGCAGCCACGTGGCTTGACAAGCAATGAGTTAGTTTCCAGGATTGAAACCTGTTTTTTTCGATGCACCAGATTGGGTCTTGCCCGAACATAAAAGATCTAATTTTGGATATGCGGATTTTGGACATACTCAAATGGTCTGACATGGCCATATATGATGTTGCCCAATTCACCATTTTCTTTGTTGAACATGACCAATTCTACTACTAGCCGTAAAAAATCCACAACGGTTTCATTTCCAAAACAGAAATCAGTAGGGCACACATAGAGATGTGTGAAATCAGTAGAGATCCATAGCAGGAACCCGGTAGAGTGCCGTAGAGCAAGAAGACCAAGAAGACGGTACAGCTATCTGTCAGCACCGAGAGGAGATGACTTCCACTGAGAAAAGCCCTGTGATAGACCAGTGATTGATACCTATGGAATCCTGTGGAATGCTGTGGACTTGCAACCAATCTGCAGTTTGCATCATATTAACGTGTGTGTGTGTGTGAAGTACATATGAACTGCAACGAACTACATATGAATTATCAGCCATTGCCGCTGATATGTTCGTCCTGAATTTTCCAGAAACTGATTTGGGTTATTTTGGGTTCACTATAGTTCACTGTTTCAGGTGAAAGCAACCAGAACACAGCAAATGTCAATGCAACACACCTGGCATGAGATCAACCTCCCCAAACTCTGTGAAAGCTTGGCTTTTGGCTCCCAAAAAATCGGGGCTTTCCTTAGTGCTCTGTGATAGATTGAACTCATCTCGGAAAAGCCGAAGCCGAAAGTTGCATCAACTTTTTGAGTGAAGCCGGCACATCACACCTGAATTCTCCCAAAAGGTGTCTCGACGAAATGCGATGTTTCGAGAGATCAAAAGGACTTATTTACGAAATTTTACGAATGAGTTTTCTGACAAGTTTGGTGGAGTCCCCATTCTGTGACAAATCATTTGTTGAAGGAGTTGGGCATCAGAAACACAAGGCTCAGCCGCTTCCCAAAAAGTTGCCACCCCTTTGTCGCAGTCACCATGGAAGAAGTTTTCTAGACTCTATTTGTTGACATGTATCTCTCAAGACATAAAACTAAAGAGAATGCTACTAAACATGTGTTTGAAGCTCCAAACATACTGGGAATGTATTGAATGTATCCCAAAAAAAACAAAAATAGTTCTCACATAGTTTAACATGTTCTTTAACATGTTCTCACAGAAGTTTGCTTGGTGACTTTCACCTTGGTGAGCACTGAATTCCAGTGTACACTGCACGAGCCTTGCCCTGAAGCCTGCTGAAGCTCACTGAAGCCTGAAGCCTTTTGAAGCCTTTGTGCAACGAAAGCGATTAGTGTCAAAAAGTGCAGATCAAGTGATCCTGATGATCCTGGCCCCTAGAAAGTTTGAAGGTTGAGGGGAGATGAGACATGACGGGACATGATTGGACATGATGGGACTAGAGGATTAAGGGAGATGTAATAGAGATGTGATAGAGATGTTATAGACATCCTCAAGAAATTAAGACATCCAAAAGTATCAAAGCTAATCATCGTTGTGAATCCTCTTCTGAAACGGACAGGCTGCCCGATTTTTTGTGGGCTTTGGTGCGAAGATGTTTGCGGACTTTCATTTAATCATCGAAGGAAGTTTAGAAGTCAAACTTCCGACAATATGGGGAGATGAAAAGCAGAGCAGGGAAGAGGCATAGAGAAGAGAAAGATTAGAAGAAAGAAGAGTAGAAGAGAAAGAGTAAGAAGAC
>Ga0126342_10020264_pt1 | contig 11199 bp, 10 predicted proteins | sample Cyp1metagenome_FD_92528 | JGI IMG/M metagenome (GOLD analysis project Ga0126342, IMG submission 92528) | Coral microbial communities from Lord Howe Island, Old Settlement Bay, Australia - Cyphastrea 1 metagenome | ecosystem: Host-associated > Invertebrates > Cnidaria > Coral ...
TAATTGATATCCAATACATAACGGCGAGAATTCCACGTTTGACCCGGGCTGGCCCCCCAATACCCCCTATGATTGTGCTGAAGCACGGAGAACTCAGGTAGCTGACGCTACCTTTCGTGATTTGTTTGCATGTTCACAAAAGATTTCTCGATTCAGCAACCAAATGGTCGGGGTTTAATTAAAAAAAAACATCAAATAATCATCAAATAATCATCATCATAAGGTTTATTAAAAGCTCAACCATTAAATAAGATCCATTTCATGTGCTGAAACGGCACCGCCTGGTACGGCAGAACGTTGGGATGGCGCCAGCTGGAGCGCAAGGCATCGCGCACCTGCCGCGACGGGTGGTGGACGTTTTTGGACGGTTTTTGCTTAGAAAACCCATGGGAAAATTCGACAGATGATGCTGGTTGGTGGTTGACCAACCCCTCTGAAAGAGGTTTGTGATTGGTATTTATCAGCATATGCTATGATTATGGTACTTCTCAGCATATGATTATGGTACTTATCCAATTTATGGCTGGTTAATAATGGTTAATACATGGTTATTATATGCTTAATGATGGTTAATAATTACTGATTGATATTTCTTATCCAATAGCATAATAGTATAAGTACCATGTGTATATATATATATGGAGGTTTCCTAAAATGGGGGTACCCCTAAATCATCAATGTTATTGCTGGTTGGTGGTATACCTACCCCTCTGAAAAATGATGGGCTTCGTCAGTTGGGATGATGACATTCCTAATATATGCAAAAATAAAAAATGTTCCAAACCGGCATATCGGATGTTGAAATATTATGGGAATGTTATTGATGTTGTCAAACCACTTCGGCTGCTTAAAAACATCAACGAACACAGAAAACATCAACGTGGGATCGTCCCAACTTTCAGAATGGACAGCAAAAAAAACATCAAAAACAGCACCGCACCAATGGATCCTTACGGGGAAATGGTTGACCATCCCAAGACATCCCGAGACATGTCACAGACGGATCCGTCATAGACTCACCTGATGGATCCGTCGCTGCAACTCCTTGAGATCGGGTTGACCATCCCTGCAACGAAACGGAAACCGAAATTTTGGGCAAGGAAATCGGTCATGTGAATTCGACAAAACCATGAAGTACCATGAAGCAAACCATGACGTTAGCATTGAAATAGTCAGTGGTCAGTCTTAGGATTTTTCGGGTCAGTGTTCTCCGTGTTTGACATGCTTTGACCATGTCCGCGGCCTGTGGATGAAGAGCTTCATGACCACATCGCCCTCACTTTCGTGCACGCAGCGCATGACCTTGAACCTCAGACATCACCGATTTTAACCGAAGCGGACGGACGTGCAAGACGGTGCCTGACCAAAGAAAGATCAGTTGGAAATAGTTGGAAGAATAGTCAAAAACTGACACTTGGATACACTTGGAGCATAGCCAACTAGATTAAACAAGGGCTTTTAATGATGTAACTAGCATCCACATGTAACCAGCTGAGTTTCCAGCAACTTGTAGCTGCCCAGGACATCTTGATAAGCGAAGCCCTGGTACCTGATGATCCAGGTCAATCCAGGTCACCTGCTTCAACAAAATGCAGGAAATGTAGCCTCCGAAAATGGAGTTTCATGAGATTCCATGGGATTTCATGGGATTTCATGAGGCTAAAAAAGAGGCTGAATGAGGCTTAAGCTTAGGCTCAATGGATACTGGGATATTGGCAGAATTGTCATAATTCGCTCACCTGAAAATAGCTGAAACATGCGACTTTGGGGATGATTCGCAGCAATCGATCATCATTCCAGTGACGAACCGTGAGGTCACATTCTTAATTCTCCAGATACTATGATCATACCCATCCCAAGCATCTAAGCATTAACTACTTCTGCCAAAATGGGGTTCAAACAAACACTGTGCAGAGCTTTTTGCTCCGTTCCAGTCACGCTGAATGATCCTGCCATGACCAGATTTTCCGCTCTGATAGTGACGAATGGACGGGCCTGTGCATGGTCGCCACGTGTCGCGGAAACTCAACGTAACTCAACTCAGTAAACATCTGGATCCCCAATTGGGTAGAATCCCCTTGAATTCCCAATGAATATCGGATATGTTGTATCCTTTTGTTATCATGAACCATCAAGAACCATCATGAACCAACTATATTTGTTGAAACTGCCCCAAGATTCAGTATATGAATATGAACAACATCCGCGTGGCCACCACCACGTCGCATGCTCGACGTAAGTTCGGCAGTGTCTCAGATGAGGTCGGCGACGTTCATTGGCATCTCATCAATCTGGGTGGAGTAGAACCTTCCAAACTCCGCGTGAGTTGAAGCGATGTTTTCAACGAAACCCCTAACGGTGAGTCGCGGTTTCCCTGGCAATCCGTTTCTCCCGGACCTATCCCAAAATGAAGGAAAACCCTAAAAGATGTCACGTTTTTTCATGAGGAAGATGGGTTTTCTCAACTCTCAACTTTTTGTTGGGGCGGTTTAAGGGATATTCCCAAGTCTTTTCTTACCATTCTGAAAATTCGGATTGTCAGCTAATGTCAGCTATCAACTTTCTCAATTAATGTTGCAGACAATCCAAGTCACTGCTCAATATCTCGCAAGATTCGGATATCATCATTCTTCACCTGGCCATCAGCGGCACGATGGGCAACAATTTTACCCCCAAAGTTTGGTGAACATACCTATCAAAACAAGTTGTGCTCCTTCAACAAAAGAAACCATATGATGCTTTGTGTGACTATAGTTACTTTACTTCAAAGAGTTGACCTTAAAACTGTTTAGAGTTTTTCTGTGAGTTTTTCATGCTTTCTCCTGATGTCCAGCTGACCCCACACCAGCCACCCGCACTGGCCGCCCAGCTGGGTGGCCGTGCAAAGTTGATGGCCACACCCTTGCGGCCGAAACGACCCGACCGGCCGATGCGATGGATGTAGAGCCTGCCCGTCGACTGCTGGAAATGTGGGAAATGACGGCGGCAAACAATGTCAACCATGTATATTCATGTTATGAAACATACAATATCAACGAGAGAAACATACAAAGATGGAAACATACAATATCAATGATAGAAACATACAACATCAAAGATAGCAACATACAACATCAAAGATAGAAACAATACAGCAGGCTAAGAAAACTGTCTGTTTTTTCCATGCCAGATACGATCGAGTCAAGCCGTCTGCACGCAAAGACGTAGAATGGGTTCAAACATGTTGGTTGAACAATGTCAGAGATGAAATGTTTCTCTATACATATATGTATATATATATGAAAAAATGTTATTATAATTATTATTGTTATTATAATTATTAATATTATTATTATTGTTGTTATTATTATTGTTGTTGTTATTATTATTATCATTATTATCATCATTATTATTATTATTGTTATATATACATATGTATACATTCAAAAATCAATAAACATACAATATTACTTATATAATATAATCATATACACTATCATATGTTTCATAGGTACTTGCTGGAACTTCACCCTGAACAAAACGTTGTTGCAACCCTTTTTCAGCACTGGGCTGCCATGCTCTCGGTTGTTGGGCAGGTCGTAGCAAATTACCAATGAGACCTGGCTACGTTGGAGAATTCGGGATGTAAAAAGTAAATCTGATTGGTACCCTCTAGTAATTTAACAGTTTGCTATTGAAAATGGCCAGTTATAGTGAGTTTTCCCATTAAAAATGGTGATTTTCCATAGTTATGTTAGTTTACCAGAGGGTACTCTATGCAGTGTACTTTATATCCGAGTGGAGTAAGAGCTTCAAAATCTGGCTGATTCAAGGTCTCTCAACCCCTCGGATGGCAATCTGGCAAAGAAACATGGCACTAAATCCGGGATCTCAATAAAGTCAGAGAATTTGACAAACCATCTGCGTTCACAAAACAGGAACCCCAAGGCTCTGTGTTGAATCCCCGAATATTTGGTCAGTGATATCCACGCCCATGGAGATGGTTGGTTATGTTGGTTTGGTTTCAGCCAGAAAAAAACAAAATATTTAAAAAAACACCTATATATGTGGATCTAATCAACCAAAACTGGTTGATGGTTTCAACCCCCCTGAAAAATATGAGTTCGTCAGTTGGGGTTATTATTCCCAATAGATGGAAAGTCATAAAATTCATGGTATTCATGTTCCAAACCACCAATCAGAAAATATCCAACATAGCTATTGAAAATTCCATGCTTCCAGTCACCACCAATCAGTGATAAAATTAACCACTATCATTAACCATCATTAACCATCATTATCCCATACTAAACTCACCAATGTTCCAGTCAGCACCAATCAGAAAATGCCATCGCCTGCTGCACATCCAAACCGCGACCCCAGAGATCTGTAGAGATCAAGACGCGGCTGCTGCCGCTGCGGAACCTGGGCGAATGGCTGTTACGGAGGATTTATGGATGATTTGTGGAGGATTTATGGATGATTTGTGGATGATTTATGGATGATTTATGGATGATTTATAGATGATTTGTGGATTTATGGATGATTTGTGGATTTATGGAATCCACCAAACATGTCAGGAAACGAAGTCAAATCATCCGTACATCATCTGTAAATCAGGAAAAACCATATCGGAAGGTGAATCAGGAAATATTTGGTCAAATCTCCAACAAACAACATACAATTAAACATCCAATGAAGCATCTCGCATATACGAAACAGCATAATTTTCCAGCTGGGGGTGTCAGGGATTTTTGAAACCGGGCGGCTGCTGCATGATGGCATCACGCTCCTTCTGTGGCATATCCTCAGTTCCACGGGACGGCTGCTCACGATGGCTGGTGGCTTGTTGAACATCCAACACCAAAAGGGGTTGGTTGCGACCAAAATCCGTGGAAGTTTGATTTTCCATGAATTTCCGAAGAAAATGTGAAAAATTTGGAAGTTGCAAGATTCTCTTGGCCAGAATTCACCTCTTTGGTCGTTGGGCATGCTGTTTCTTCAGCCATAACTGCAGCCATCTGAGAAGCCAACGCCGTGGATAGAGGCCACAGTGAAGTTGGCGTCTCTCATCTTTTGCCTCAAGACGGGGAAACTGGGACACCACCTCCTGTTAACCATACATCATTACAATTGGTCCTATGACAAACACTGGTGAATAGCTTCCCTCTGGTAAACTAACATAACTATTGAAAATGGCCATTTATAGTTGATTTACCCATTAAAAATGGTGATTTTCCATAGCTATGTTAGCCATTACCAGAGGGTATCCCTGTGGCTCATCACAAAATATCGCTAGCCGCGGTAGCCGCTGAGCTGAGTCCAAGGGGCGTCAACCAGTCGACCTTCTGCTTGGTGTTGCAAAAGATGACAGCCTTTTGCAAATGGCTTTCCACGGTTTGGGACTTGGGATATCATGGGATATCTATGTGTATAATATATATATGTGATATTATATATATATATTATATTTTATACTATATATAATATATGTTATATATCTTTATGAAGGTTTCCAAGAACCAACTGAATGAAATTCAGAAGGATTCGAAAGAAGACCCAAGTGGGAAAGTCAAAAGATACGGTCTGGCTTTACAACATGACTTTTCTGATCCCCTCAACTCAAGCGGAGGTTCCCGGTGGAGCCTGCGTGATGGTCAGGGTATCGTAGAGGTCGCAGAGCGTATCGAACTTCCACTGTTCTCGCTCCACGGCCACGAAGAACCTCATAGGTTTTCCGGGCTGATTTTTGAGCAGATGGTCCAAGCACATCCAACCAGTTCCCAATCGCTTTAAGAAGTTCTGGATGACTTCACTGGGATGGAAGTCATGGCCATTTCCCATCCCAAAACAATCCAAGTGGGGGCTCATCCGTTCGGCTTTTCCAAAACAGAAACAGATCGAAAAACCGAAAAAATGACTCCTGCCCTTTCCTGGCGATGTAAGACATGGTTGAAATGAAAAGTTGGTCTAACGATCAACCAATAAATTTTCACCACATCAACCATCCCAAAAAATGCTTGGTCGATCTCTTTTGAAACTCAGAAAAACAAATTTGTTTAGCACCAATCTGCGCAATCTGCCGGGAGGCTGCTTGATACCTTCCAGGGTCAGCTCATCTCGTTTCACCAGGACCTGGAAAGAAAAGGTGATGCCGCGATGCCGCTGATGGTGCCGGTTTTCCAGCCATACTCCCACCGAAGCAGCCCTACAAGGGACAAAGTCTGCACAAAAAACAACAACAACAACCTTGTAATCTCATCGAAAAAAATATAGGTAGATGTGTTGACAGTCAACAACCATAGTTGGGATGGTCTTGCGGCATTGGGTTTACCCCATTAGATGTGTTGACTGCCATTTTTTTCCATTTGGAAATCAGCTCGGTGGTTGATTTTCCGATTTTCCTCTCAGGCTCCAGCTCTGAAGGGATTGTTCATGAACCTCAGGGTAAAATCTGATACCCTCTGGTAAACATACAAAAAACTATGGAAAATCACCATTTTTAATGGGTAAATCCACTATAAATCACCATTTTCAATAGCAAACTGTTAGTTTACCAGAGGGTAAACCTTGACACCTCTGGGCCTCTGGGTCATGTCCCACAATGTGGGATGATTCTGTTCAGAGTCGTGGGATGAGTTGTGGTTGAGTTGATCATGGCCTGGAAGACAATTGTTATGAGGCCTGGAATTTTCACATAGAACCCCTGGAAATTCACAAATGGAAACCCTAAACTGGGCACAGCCAATAGGAAAATTCACTTACTGTAGGGCTCCGCGTTGAGAATTAGAAATTCCTTGTGGGATGATAAAAATCCACCCAGGGGCGCGCTTTTCAGAGGCTACCCCGGAGGCTTCACTTCAACACATCCATTTCCCCAAGAGACTGTGACATGATGGTTTCAAGGGGGATCACGAGATAACCTGAATAACCTGAAGTCTGAAACCCGTGACTTATGCGTCATCTCCAGCACTTCGTGTGGCATGGTCGCGGACACCAGGACCACCTGAAAACTGTGGCGGTGTTTTAACCAATCGGAAAAATCGTGGGGGGTTGAGCACAAAAAATTGCGCTTCGAACGACATCACCAAGGCTGGATGTCAAAGACCTGACTCATCTGGTGACCTCCGTTGAAAAAGGCAGCTTCCAAACCAATCCTACACATTGAAACACTTCAAATGTCCGAAAGCTCTGCTGCACATCCTGAGAGTCTGACATGAGATGGTCTCAAAACTGGAACAATCATCTTCCATATCTTTGAATGGCCATCAAATAAATGGCTAAAGAAATCGAATCTTCATTTGGCAGGAAATAATGATCCTATACTTTGGCATTGCCACGTGATTTTTCGGCATCGACGAGCAATTTTCCCACCAAACATGACCTGCGTCGATGGAGGGAGGTATCGGTAGATGTCATACACCTGGCTGGGAATGGAGTTCTCCTGGGTCCCAGGGATTTTAAGCAACAAAAATTGAAGGATTTCAGCAGCACATATCAGATCTTAGTTCATTCAAGCAACAAAAGCGGTTTTTACTTGACCAACAACATTGGAACCCCAAATCTACAGGGGATAGCTGAGTTCTTACCAAGCAAATCCTGGGAAGTTCCCACAAAAGTTCCCTTTACAAACCAAATTCTGGGACCAAAACATTTACATAATATTAGCTATATTATATATAATTATATAAATTAATTATATATATATTATATATATATAATTGTATTTATGTATGTATATGGCAATCAAAACCCTGGCACCTTGCTTTTCACATCAGACTTTAGTTGCATTCATGGATGATTCATACCCATAGTTGTGGCATTGTAGGTGTTGACTCATAGCTATGGCATGGAATGAGTCCAAATATTGGTGAAGCTAAGGACTCACAGTTTGAGTAGGAAACGATCAGATTTGGTGCTGCACATGTTTCTGACCAGTGGCCAAAAAAAATTATTGGTCATTGGTGAAAGATCCCGCTGTTGCTGGTTGTATGCTAAGAAACCAACATGTTTACATGATGGCATACTGTGGATGGTTGCGAAATCCTGCATCACCTTGGATGGTTGAAACACCATAAATATTGGGATAAACCATCTATTAACTGGTGCAGGATTTCGCAACCATCCACCGTATGATGACACAATGCGCAGAGAAGTATGCCCAATGTTCATGTCAGTCACCCTAACGTTTGGATCCTGAACAGGCCTCAGTGCTACTGTACTTTTTTTTGTTTCAGATGGGATTGGAAAAAGTATTGGATCAATCATTATTAATCATTGGGTTGGTTTAAGGGGGACAAAATACACGAAACGATGTTTCTTTTTCCCAGTAAATATAGAGGTGTCTTGTCAGTTGCTCCTGATTTATCAGTCCATTGAATCAAAATAAGACTCACCAAATTCTTTCGATGTCCGTTCCACTCATGACATGCCAGTGGACAGCAAAGTGATTTTTCATCTTTGTCACCATCACGAATGTGGAATGTGGAGTGGGACGAAACAAATGTTGATCCAACCTCTTCCCTTCTCAACCACGAACCACCCAACCAACACCCCACGATTCCCACCTGCTCTTTGAAGCCACGGTTCAACATCTCATCCGCCTCATCCAGGACCAACATCTTGATCTCGGCGCAGTTCGAATTTTTTTCGGGTCATGCGGGGACTAAGGGAACAAGGTCGCAGATGTCTATGCACGATATGTCTAATACAGTAGATATATGTAGATATCTATACGGGATGTGTATGTGTGTGTGTACGTATATGTCTATATATGTTGTACTGTTGTACTGGCAAGATTGTTTTCGCGTGTCTTTTTGTCAATTTAGTCGGCAAAAAGTGAAGACACGATGAGCCAGTCCTGTATGAGTCTAAGAGCCATACATCCCCCAGGAGCCAGTCATGTTTATTACCAAAGGGGATGGTCAAAGATGTCTGTTTGATGCAGGATGTACATCCCCAGCCTGTTCCGCAAATGCTGCAGATGAACTTGGCAAAATCAAGTTCAAACTCCCGAGAAGAAGAATCCCCCATACCAATGGACCCAAAAAAACAAACCCTGCGGCCCTGCGGTTAATATACCTGAGTCTCTATTATTATTAACCATCAATTATTAACCATAGACCATCAAAAAACTCATACGAATTTTGCCGCTTTTTCCCCTTCTCAGCAAGGCTTTTGCTTGGCTGGAGCCGTGTGCCAAACACTCACAGAGTAGCAGGCGGTGAGCAGCAGCAAGGAGCCATCGTACAGCGCATGGCCTTCCCACTGGAATGGCCATGATCTTGATGACACAAAATACCGGAAATCCTTGGAAACCGTTTGGAATCTTCGCTGCCCAAAAAAACTCCTTTGGAAAACCGGAAACCTCCGCGCCTCCAAAATCTTTCACGAAAGCTTCGCAGAGCATCATCTCAGAGAAAACGACGGGCATCAGCAAAAGCACGCCTGGCGGCAGAAAATTAAACGCATTTATACTATGTACTGATGAGTTAGGACTTGTGGCCTCTGATGAGATAAAACTTGCTTGGGGCTAGTCCTATCTCATGTGTCCACTGTTTGAAGCGCTTATGGGGCATTGGTTAGAATAGCCACATGAGCTAGGAGTTTCGGTACCTGGGATTTGCCAAAACTCCCAACTCATGTGCGCTGAACCCGCTCTGAGACCTGAATGCAAATCTCAAAAAACACTTTGGTAAATGATCGGGACTTCATGTTTTGTGACAGCAGCAAAGGCTGATGAGATAGAAAATTACAATGGTTCTAAAATCCACAAGTCCTATCTCACATGCGTTCAGTGGTGCATCTTTTTGCGTAGTTGCACCCATGTGCCAGTTAGATTTCCCAGGTCAAATCCCCACAAGTCCTATCTCACCTGCTTTTAGTGGTCAGTGTTTTTCCCTTGCTGCACCCATGTGCCAGTTAGATTTGGCACCTTCAAAGGGCAAAAACCATACTTTACTCATGAGATAGGAAATCAAAACAACTCGACTTTCCGACATCTCCTATCTCACTTGCAGGTAGTATAGATTGTTTTGTAATACTCAAAAAATGGATTTCCTGGCCAACCAGGTTTGTTGACCAAAGGGTCTTCCCCATTTTTGCTGCTTAGACTCCCATCTTTATTGGTGATGTATTGTCATTTGAGATGTTTTTTTACCAACTGATAACCCCTATTTCTAGATTGGATATTTCCCACCAAGAGTGGGCATTCCCGTTCCCATTCATCCTACTGACGATTTTCCATTGGTTATCGGTGGTTGGTTAATAGAAGCCCATCAATAGCCATCAAACACAAGAACGAGTATGATTGGTTATCCATATCCAAAAATTGGGCAGAGGTCCCATTCCCAATCATTCCTCCTAAACGGATCCATTAAGGGTTTTTTTATGCCCCACTAATCCCCAAAAAACACCGAAAAATAGCCCAATAAAGCCCCAAAATACCCCAATCATCCCAAAAGAACACCATCAAAATAGCCTATACCTAGATAATAATCTCCAAATAACCTTCAAATAATCTGATCCAGTGTTTTTCTTAGCGAGTTCTATGATGGTTTCCAGGTTCCCCATCACCGGCGCACCCACGCTGATCACCGGCCATCCATCACGAAGTCGCAGGGCCTTACGGCGCTGCCCAGAGGAGATCACCGATGTTGATGGGATTTCATGGATCTTTGGTGGAAAAGCATGGGATTGAATGGGGATATTCTGGGATATGGAGATGTACATATATGTATATAATATATATATAGAGAGAGAGAGATAGAAAAGAAAGAAAGAAAGAAAGAATGAAGGAAGGATCGATAGATTAGATTAGATTTGATTTGATTTGATTAGATTTGATTTGATTTGATTAGATTAGATGAGATGAGATTAGATTAGATTAGATTTAGATTTAGATTTAGATTCGATTAGATTAGATTAGGATACATTAGATTAGATTAGGATAGATTAGATTAGATTAGATTAGATCAGATTAGATTAGATAAGATTGATAAGGTAAGAAAGATAAGATAAGATTAGATAAGATTAGATTAGATAAGATTAGATAAGATTAGATAAGATTAGATTAGATTAGATTAGATAGATTAGATAAGATTAGATTAGATAGATTAGATAGATTAGATAGATTAGATAGATTAGATAGATTAGATAGATTAGATAGATTAGATAGATTAGATAGATTAGATAGATTAGATAGATTAGATAGATTAGATA
>Ga0126342_10020265_pt1 | contig 11199 bp, 16 predicted proteins | sample Cyp1metagenome_FD_92528 | JGI IMG/M metagenome (GOLD analysis project Ga0126342, IMG submission 92528) | Coral microbial communities from Lord Howe Island, Old Settlement Bay, Australia - Cyphastrea 1 metagenome | ecosystem: Host-associated > Invertebrates > Cnidaria > Coral ...
CAGACTTGGCCCTGCCACATTCTAGGTTCCCATAAGGGGTGGTTTCTGCGAAACCGGTGCCTGCCACATGTTGACGTCCTCAAAGGCGGTTTCTTCCACAGTAGCTCCTGCCATGCGTGCCTCCAGCTTGAGACCACTCCCACAGCGGAGACCTCCGAACTCATGGACTCGCTTCTCTCCGCTGCTATCATACCTCCAGCCCAAAAGATCCAGCAAGGCTGAAAAAGCTTTGTGTGTGCTCGGAGTGAAGGACTGCGGGCCGGGGTCAAGCACACATAGTCATCGAAGTAGCATGAAGTTACTATCTCCACCACGTGGGCAATCCACTGGATCATTCGTGCGCACCTCAAGAAGGCCACCAGCCTTGGCTAAGGGCAAAAGATACTGTACTGCTGGAAACAAGTGGCCCGATCTTCTGCGCAATACCGCAAGGCGGGCCCACTTGAGGGAGTCATCGCTGAGTGCTAGCTGCCGGTACGCGCTTTTGAGGTCGAAGCTCCTGCCGAGGAGCCTAGCAGGTTTGCCCACCTTCTCCAACTCCTTCATGAGCTCGCAGCCATGGCCCCGATAGTGTCAACTCCATCAACCGTACACGGATTTTGCCCTCCGTCTGTACTACAGCAAAACGTGGGTCGCAAGTTGACCACAGAGCTCCCATCCCGTAGGCGCAACACCACTGGCACTAATGTTCAGCACTATATCGCCTGTGAGCCCATGTCGTAGTGCTACCCTCAAATGTCAAAAAGTGTAGAGGCGAATCAAGCCAGAAATCAACAGGAGGTTGTCGTCCTGCTAGGTTGCTGCGCGTTGTCGTGTTTGAGCCAGACAGCAGCATATGACCTGCAGAGATAGTTGGTGGTAGCATGTGTCCAGTCAGCGTGAGAACGAGATAGAATTCAGCAGTTAATCGGGCAGTAGGTGGAGGCAACGTGAACAACATTAGGTGTTTCTACCTTATATCTCTTTTCTCAGTCGTATCCTTTAGAATCAGATAGTGATTGTGGCAACCGGTGTATGTGCGTCTACAACCAAGCAATAAAGTGAAAAATCAATACAGCAGAAATATTAGGGCAACAACGAGCACCACAGCATTCATGCTTACGGGCTGTTTCTTTTGGCCTGCTCTAATTGCCCTGTCACCCTAGTCTTCGCTAAGGTAGATGTCTGAAACACTGAATTGTTCGGACGAGAAGAGGTCATTGATAATGATCTTCCGCGTGGTTCTCTTCCCCACGTTCCTGGCCCTAGGACGTTCTTGCGGTGCAGTTTGGACTGTGTCGGCCTCGAGCGCTTCCTGTTCATCAGCAACTTCATCTCGTCGCATCTGCTCTAAATTCTCAACTACTGTTCCATTTGGATGGCTGCCTCCATCATGACTGCCAGTAATGTGCGTGCATAGTCAAGCTGTGCTTTGCCTCTGGCATTGCTTTGCGGCCTGGGGCAAAGCGGGTACTTGTCCGCAAGACCACTGTTTACTCTTGCCTGTTCCGTCTGTTGCTCTTCCTTGGGGCTTACTGGAGGAGGTACCTCTGAGAAAACTTCATTAAGAGCCTGCATGTCTCTGGCGCTGTACGTGCCTGTAGGGTCGTATTGAGCAGCTGCAATGTGACCTGGGTCCTGGTATTTTCGTTTTCCAAGCGCTCCTTCTTCAATTCGTGTGGCAGGCGCCATGCCATATTTACCTTCGAATCCTGTCGTTACAGTCGAGGTCCCTTTCTGGCCGCCATGTTTCTACTGGTTTTTTGGATCCTGTTTTGGGAGCCATGATGAAGCAGGTTTGTTGGCATTCGAGGCGCTCCAAGGCTTACCGAGCGGCAACCATCAGATAGAAGTGGCCACCACAGAGAAAAGGAAGGCGGGAGTTACAAAACAGATTGCCGCAGTCTTAGAGAAGGGCAGTCTCACACCTCAGGCCACTGCCTCACTGAGAGGTAGGTTGGGATTTGCAGAAGGCCAGCTCTTCGCCACTCGCAAGTTGATCAATGAGTTGGGTGCCCAGTGCCCATGCCTTGCATCCACCTCGCAACACCCTGAGAGAAGACACCCAATCAGGTGACAACCTGCCTGGATTTCAAAAAGCTGTGCCAAAGTTTGTAGGCAACAAGCACGGCAAAGGCCTCTAACTCCCCGATCGCCTCCTCATTCTCAGCCATGACGGAGTCACAGAGCTTGGAGGGGACCTTTTCCCCGAACCAACTCAGCACACAACCATCAGGTCCCATGAGGACCCCCCTTCTCTGGTTTCAGATTCCTCATCCTCAAAGGTTACGCAGCCAACAAATTGTTGAGCTGCATCGTTCACGAGATAGCCTTGCAAGAGGAGGAATTTTTTTCCGTCCAACGCCTCATAGCTCTCGCCAGGTCGTTCATCATGCCTGTAAGACAGTTGCAAATTGACAAATTCGATCAATTAATGCAAAAACGTCATCCATCATCACGATGGCGGACTTCAAAAGTGAACTGAGGTAGGACCAGTATACAAAGTCCTGTTGCTGTCACGATGCCTACAGAAAAAACACAGACAAGAAGCAGAAACAAAAGAAGCTTTGCAAGAGGAGGAAGGGTGCCTCCTGCCATGGTACTCAAGAGTACCGAGTGAGGCGAATGTTGCAGACTTCCCTTCGCGTTTGGTAGCGCATGACTTGCTGCCTGAAGAGTTTGAGGGCTGCCCGAGCTAGAAGGTGACACCCTCTTAAAGAAGGGGGAGGTGGAAGAGGGCGTGAGATGCAAGAAGCCTGGGCTTCCCGCATTTCGGTTAGGAAAAACATCGAGCGTCAACATCTGCAGTTGTTCATTGAGCATGAGTGCATTGGAGAATGAATGTGTGTAAGTCTGACATAAAAGAAGAGGGCAGTTGGCGAAGACTCACTGTAACTATCTTTGTTTAACCCTGTGATTGTAAACAAAGCTTGCATTCAGTCGACGATGTCAGTTGAAACTTGGACAGTTTGAAATGGACAGTTTGAAAATTTGTTTATTTGAGTTACTTGCTCAAGGGTGAGGTGGGAGGATTCAACATTGCCCCGCCTTGAGAGATTGGCCCACCCGCCACCCATGCAGCAGCATCATCCAGCAGATCAGCCCTTTGTGGCACTGTTGCAGAGTCTTCAAGGCTTGGCAACCTTCCAGCACCAAGTGAGAGCTACTTTGATTCAATTAGATGAGGTAGGAGACTGTGCAGAAACCTGGCCCTCAATAAATGCCAACTGGCTGCAGCGCATTGAAGCGTCGCGCCAGTCAATGATTGACCTTGACGCCGTCTGTCAGAGGCAAATCAATCAGGTGCTGGAGCCTCTCCACGATCTGTACCGTGAGCAGAATTCCAACCAATACAATACTCAATTTGCCTACCCTACCGTACGGTGGAAGAGGGCGTGAGATGCAAGAAACCTGGACTTCCCCCATTTCGGTGAGGAAAACAGTGAGCGTCAGCATCTGCAGTTGTTCATTGAGCATGAATGCATCGGAGAATAAACGTGTGTAAATGACATAAATATGCCATACTATTTACAAGACAATTATTACATGCACCAACAAACACGTTTAAAATTAGAATGCTTACGGATTTCGTGATTTCTGAAAAGCTTGAGTTTCTTTAGCGTTTGAATTTGTTTGCATGCGCTGAAATTTTGTTTTTGCAGGCTGATCTCTTGGTGATTTCGGCAAATGGTGTTGTCACTTTTGCCACTCGGCACCACAAATAGATGCAGTCCAGAACCACGCAGGGACACGTGATCAAAGTCGGAGGCAACCATTTTTTTCGAAAAAATGTTAGGAACATTCAAACAGTCTCTTGAGATGTGGCATGTTTGGCATTTAAAGGGCGCTATTGACGCAGTGTTCAGAGTTCAGGCATGGCAGGCCTGACGGGAATTAGAAAGGAATACACAATTTGGTGGCTCAGTCACGGGAAAGAACATCCTGCACATCGCTGGGTTCAAAGAGAGAACATCCGGTTGCAAACGAGAAACTTCAGTGGGCAGAAACATGCTTCCAATCTGTGAGAAAAGCATTCATAGTTCCTGGGGTGAATTGACAGGGGCTTGTGCCTTTGCCATGATCAGCACAAGGACAGTGCCGCAGAGGGGTTGCATTGATTTTGGACAAACTTGAAGAGGTGCTCATGTGGGTTTGTCCGAAAATGGGGTATGCCCTACCCCAAATTTGTAATTTTCAGGGAGAAAATGATGATCAACAATCAATTGTGTTTTTCGCATTTTTTCGCCAGAGAGCGGGTGCTAATATCGAGTTAGGATCAATGATCCCCGCAAGTATAACAATTCGCCGGCTCTCCCTCAATTGGGGCAATATTAAAGTCAATTACAGGTGGTTTTTGTCCACCCCAATAATGGTTCACCCCCCAATTCACGATACGCTTCCATCCATCGGTCTATGTGCGTATCTTGTCTATTTAGCTGTCTGTCAATCTATTCCTCTGTCTGTCTCTGTCTTCCTCTGTCTGTCTCTGTCTGTCTCTGTCTGTCTCTGTCTGTCTCTGTCTGTCTCTGTCTGTCTCTGTCTGTCTCTGTCTGTAGACTTCCTACAAAAATGCAAATTGAAGATGTCAAAACGAAACAATTCAGCGAGACTTCCTGCAAAATGAAGCTTTTCGACCCTACGGAACCACAAAACATTGGAAAAACACAGTGTTTTGCGACTTTCTACCTTTTCGCGCGCCTGTATCTTCTTTCTTCTCTGATCTTCTTGTTTCTTCTCTTCTCTTCTCTGACTCGTCCCATCTCTGCTTTTCCATCTATCCATATTGTCGGAAATTTGATTTTTTAATTTCCTTCGACTAAGACACTGTTCAATGGATCAAACAACAGTTTTTTTCTGAATGGGTTGTTTACCGGTTACCGTTCCTTGCACTACTCTTTGGTGTTTATCAATAGCTGGGGACCCAATTGAGCAAAAAATGTCACCAACCAATGAGGAAAAAACATGTAACCTAACCTGAGATGTTTGATTCAGCATGATGCAGCCATATGCATCCTCTCATGTTTTTTGCAGCCATTCTTCCGGGGTTTGACTGCCAGATTCAGCAGTTTTTTTTTGGATCAACATATTTTGTAAGTCTACAGATTTAGCCCGGTTTTTCGGCTTGTCCCTTCATGGCAGCTGACCGCACAAACCACACGGACTGCACGGACCCCACGCCTGAACATGGCCACAACGGCCACAACTTGGAGGTCGACTTTCGTGCGACTCCGTCCACCAGAAGCTTGACCTGGCAAGTGCCCGAGAGTCTTGTTCGCGGAATTCCATTTCGGTGCCTCTTGGCGGGAGGTGGACGACCTTTTCGGACGAAATCCGACTCTGCCAAAACTTTAGCAAAACAATTGAAACCCTGTGTTACATATGATGCGTTTATTAGCCATGACTGGCAAACCTCTGGTTGGCTGAAGTATGCATCTCTCTTGTTGCTCTTCAACTCGCAAACTGCCGCCATTGTGACCCTAGTTGTGAGCGTCGCTGGTGGGTTGCTGATTTTTTTATGAATTGTTGCCCAACAGCGACTGGGCAATTTGCATCGGCTACCTCACGTTCATTGTATTGCTGTTGTTTTGGCAAAACATCCGGGACGTTTCCTGGATTTGCTGAAGATTTTTTTTTTGATTCAAATTGATTATATAATCGACTGGTTGGGTTATCTACCGAAATATGTATTGTTTTTGCGGCTCTGAATCCAGCAAATCCAAGGTTTTTCGGAAACCGAAACTTGCCTTTATGGACAAACTGACAATTCCGCAGGAAGATGAGAAATTGAAGGAACAATGCATTCTCGGGCTGGCGGGCTTCTTGCAACGTTCTGAAACGTTGGTTATTCTGTGGTCAGAATCATACATCGGCCGTGTTTGGTGACTTGGCCAAGGATCGAACCTTAACACTTGATATTTTTTGGACATTTTGGTGTTTCAAAGAATTTGGAGGAGTTATTTTGCAGATCCAAGTTGATTTCAGATCTAGCTGAGGTGTGTCTATGAGTTTGCTGCATTTACAAGAATGCATTCAGGAAAGGGAAATGTGCAGGCGGTGCCAGTCACATTCCCTTTGCTTCTTTTGCTGCATGCCGCATGGTGGTTGGCAGTCAACTTGGTGATCTATGTGGTTTGGAACTCCTTAGATTTGGCGCTGCCCATCTTAATCCTGCTGTGTTGGTGTAGCATTGGCTTGTTCTTCCTCATTGGTTTTCCGGTGCAGTCCTGGGCTGGCAGGCGCTTGACGCGGAATTTGCACAGCCTCACGGCACAACTGTCACACTTTGATGTCAATGAAGCCAAGTGTTCATGCTGCTCATGTGGCCATGTGAGTTCCGAGGGGGAGGAAATCCCATGTGACCGCGAATTGATTTATCAGAGTCTCCAGGATTGGTATGGAAAGGACAGCGACGACTTACAGGCGGGGCTTGAGAGATTCAATGCAGTGGTCAGGAATAAACTCACAGGTCAGATCTTGCAGACCTGGGGTGGCAATGCCGTTCCCGTCAAAATTTTCACATACAGCGTCTTCAGCATGCATACGCCTTTCTTGATCACCAGGATCCCAGCTACCCTATGGTACGCGCAGAATGAATCTACTACGACAGTTGAATTTTGGATCGTAGCAGTGAGAGTCCTGGTGTCCAGTTGGGGCTGCATCCTTGCAGGCATGCTGATCTACACTTGGGCGTGTAAAACCATGTGGGCTCTGGCAGAGAAGCACGACCGCTGTCCTGTTTTGATGACAGCCACTTCCATGGTGCTTGTCATGGCTTCTCTCGCTGCGACATTACTTCTATGCATCCTTCCTGTTTGGGTGACCCCGTCAAACAGTTTGCTTCCACTGCTGCCGTTTCTACTGGTCATGTCTCTGGGGCTGTATTTAGTGAATCGAAGAACCATCTGCATGCCTTCCTTCTCTTCCTGCTCTTCCTGCTCCCACAATGGGAGGCAGCAAAAGGACGGCAAAGACCCCCTTGAAGCAGAATGGGACACTCAGTCTATTTGCTCCAGCTTTTCAATCTGAGTGCAGAGCCAAGATTCGAATGTCTAAATGCTGGCGAAATGGCAACATGCTTTTTGGCCTTGTGAATTTATTGTGAATTTGTTGAACGACCCCCTGGCTATGGCAATTTCACCAATGAATCAGAGTCCTCCTCTTCTCCAAGAGAACGCTTGGGCAGAGCATGGCAGAGCTATGATTCGTCACACGAAAAGTTCGGATATCGCCCAAATCCATTGGTTTGTCATCATTTTTTGCTTTGTGGACAAGCCCATGCAGCGTTGTTGTGGATTCCAAAGGCTGGTCCTATGAGCATTTCATAAACAGCTAGACAATAAGCAGTTTTGGAGGCAACAACAATCATGCCAAACTGGTTTCTCACATGCATTGGTTCGATTGGCATCCAAGCTTTTGTTGTGACCGGCGTTGTCAACCCCGTCAACCCCTTCATGGTCCGAAAACACCAGAAAACCCATTTATTTATTTGTTGATATTTGTTGAGCAGCTGACATTTGATCATTGACCTGTCACTGTGGTTGAGACAAGTAAGCATGGGTGAGGAGAGGTCGTAGGCGTCGTGAGACACTCCAACCATGTCCAAGAGTCATTGCTCTTGGTAATCTGGTAATCTGGTGAATAGGTCAATCCATTTGCACGTGGTGGAGTTTCCATCCAACCATGTTAGGCTACCACAAATTGATCTCAGAAAATTGTTTTGCAGGTGCAAAAAATGCCAATCGAGTGGGCTAGATGCAATAGTTGTTGGTGAAATCCACATGATTGTGATATTCTCCCACTGTTGTTGTTCTTGAATGGTTTGTGTAGTCTATAATTCATATCTAATATATATATATATATTTATACATACATATATACACATACATATAATATGCATAACCCCCCAAAAAAGGAAAAAAAATAAGCCCGCTCAAATAGTGATGAATTACTCTTCTATCTTTACATAGGTATAGGTATGACAACATGTGAGCACTCATGTGCACTTACATGTGACATTGTCAGCAGCCCATACTCTTCGTGCAGGAGAAGATTGGCTGCGGTTGGGACTTCATCTTGGTGCCATTCGGGGCCAGGGTTTTGGAGGAAGCATAAGCAATGCACAGTTCATCCTGTTGATCCTGAAACGAGGGCTTGGAGAATATCCTCTTCCAAAACAAATGGGAATCCCACCCTCAACCAAGCACTAGGAGGTTTTTTGGGCACTGCGGTTGGGAGTGTTTTTCTTACAATTTTTGGTGATTCTCTTCTACGAGACAAACAAAGGAGATGGGGGGATTCACAAGCAATAATCCTGGGGGTTCACCGAGATGTGACAGTCCATTGCCTAACAGAAACGTTCCCATCACCAGGGCCGATAGTCGTTGGGGAGGGAACATATCCCCGGGTCGCTGAAAGCCTCACGTTTGCTGGCATAGATATTTCGTTTCTGCTGAAAACACGTGTTCAACACTTCCCAGTTTTGCTGAAACAACCACATCCTTCATGTGCAACCACGTGAAGAAATTTACATTTACGGTGGAGTATTGTGGGATATCCAGTCATGGGGATCATCATGACAATATAGGTCAAGCTCCTCAGCCTAGTTGGCTCCATGGAGGATGACACCAGACTCCCGCCTTTGGCTGAATTTACCGCACAAATTCTTTAAGATAGAAGAGGCGTCACGGTCTGGGAGACAACAAAGAAAGCTTTAAGTTGCAATTCATTGGTCTGAAGTCGGAACATCAACAGAGACAGATTTGATGCCGACATTCACACCCTAATGACTTGATCTCCAAAAAAACACCTGTTGCCGTGGTTCGGACTCAACTCCAGCCATGACATTTGAGGAGTGACACTTGGGTGCAGCGGGCCTGGGTTTCAAATGTTCCAGCTCACCTTCTGGTCATGATCATTGTCATCCCACTATCATCATTATTGTCTTTCCATTGAATTGATATATTGATCATTTTAATGAATAGTTAGGGTTAATAATACCACCGCCTTTTGGTAAAGCCGATTTTTTCCCAGAATCTTGGGCAATACTAGAGCCAATTTTGGGTGTGTTGTCCCCTTCAATAACGGTGCGACCCCCTCATGAGTAAAGCCCCTCTCCAACCACGGACTTTTGGTAGTACGAGTACCCATCCCTTTCACTTTTACTGTATTTGACAGGGGAAATAGTTTTCTTGATCCCTAATGGTTGGTTCAACCCAAACAAGCAACGTACAATTAAAGGACCGGATAGCCCCACAAGTCAACTTCTTCCAATAGTCAGAAACAGTGGTTGAAGCGGCACGGAACGGAGAAAGCAGAAAGGAGAAAGGAGATGGTGGAGGATCGATCATTTTTGAAAGAATTGTGCGTGAAAGTGCGTGAAAGAGCTGTCTGTGAAAGAATTGTTTGTGAGAAGGTTGCCTGTGTGAGAAGGGTGTGTGTATGACAGAGTTGTGTATATGACAAGAAGCTTGCATCATCTCCATTTGACACTTCCGAATTTCTTCCACAAGGCGCCGAAGATCTTCACACGTTGTGTCAACCTTTGCCGGCGGAGACTTCACGTGGAAAACTGTCGAAGGCCTCCCAAGCGATGCGGTTAAAAGCAGGGCGGGACGTTCGGCAGTCACAACGATGCGAACTGACCGGCCAGTGCCTCTATGTGTGCCCAGCAAGGCGCATTAGCCCATCGCCCTTGCTGTCATACTTGGTTACGAACCAAGCGTTGGCCCCAAGCACACAACCCTGCGGCATCCCGCACCACCGGCCAACGAGGTGACAGGCGACAATATGCCGCTCTGCTTGGTACAGGAGCACGCAGCAAAACATGAAGTGCAACACAAACGTGTTCGAAAACAAAGCGCAGCCAACACACGCACAGTGGCATGAACCACACGATGCAAGTGCTTCTTCCCACGTTGGGTCAAAGCTGGACCACCGGCGGCCAAACTCGCCACCAGAGCCAGCCCAGTGCCATAAGCGCCACGTCTGCCACGCAAAAGCAGCAGCGATGTCACCAAGTGCCACGCCTGCACGCAAACGACAGCTCTGAGCAGGTAGGTGTGACAGCGCGGAGGCGGAGGAGGCGGACGCAGACGGGACACAGAACCAGAAACAAGAACCCCACACAAAGATGTGGGGAAAAGCGGAGAACATCCATCATCATTCCCGAAATGATCTTTTCTTACTGCTTTATGCATAAACAATGATAGTCTTGGAAACTCACACACGGTACCCATAAGTGCTGGCCCCTCCCACTTGAAAAGCAGGAACCCTCCAAGCAAAAGAGGCCCAGCTCAGCCTCATCTGTATTTCTTTATTTTGCCATTGTCCTTTCTCTTCGTTTGTTTTTCATAAATGACGTGAAGTTTTTTGATTCGGGATAGTTCAGAAGATGCCTCCGAAAATCTTGTTGACCTTGTTGACCTACAGGAGGGGGGGGCGGGCTCGTTAATTATCATTATTTTTTGGATTTCCAGAGCCGCTCGTAGTTGGAGGTTGACCATTGCAGGACGGCGTGTCGCTGTGGCGGAGCCATATCTTTGCTGGTGCATTATAGTGGCGTGCAGTGCAACCCATGGGGAAAAGCAAGGCGACGTGGGACATCTTCGGGGTTAGATGAAGCAGTCCTGAGCTGGTGGTGCAGTGGGCGCAGCTTGGAATCATGGAAAAACACAAATTTCTGGTAGTCACAAGTTCACCCATTTTTTTTCGTGTGTGATTGTCCCATGGGGGCCTCCCTCCAAAATAAAAACGTGTTTTGGGGACCACTGGTTTAACATCATTGCCACCAGTAAATTGGCATGAATGAAGGGCGGAACACCTCATCTTCAGACGCATCCAAATTGTTAGCCAACTGTTAAACCCTCTATTAAATCCCATTAAATGCCCGTAAAATAATTCAGTCAATTCCCCACCTGCCAGGTGAGGGTTGTTAGATTTTATGTCAGTTGCCTCCTCCTCCTCCTCCTGCCTCGTCCTCCTCTCCTCCTCCTCTCCTCCTCGTCCTCCTCGTCCTCCTTGTCATCCTTGTCGTCCTCTCGTTGTCCTCGTCGTCCTCGTCGTCCTCGTCGTCCTCCTGCTCAACTGCGACCCGCGATCCACAGTGTTCTCTGCCGGACCTCAACCACGACCATCCACGCCCAGTGTTCCCTGCCGGACCTCAACCACGACCATCCACGCTCAGTGTTCCCTGCCGGACCTCAACCACGACCATCCACGCCC
>Ga0126342_10020266_pt1 | contig 11199 bp, 8 predicted proteins | sample Cyp1metagenome_FD_92528 | JGI IMG/M metagenome (GOLD analysis project Ga0126342, IMG submission 92528) | Coral microbial communities from Lord Howe Island, Old Settlement Bay, Australia - Cyphastrea 1 metagenome | ecosystem: Host-associated > Invertebrates > Cnidaria > Coral ...
CATGGCTTTCTGCGAGGTCTCCCAGGAACAGACCCCAGGAAGTGCTGCGTATGCTGGAGACTTTGGATTCAAGGTGTTGACCTCTTCTGACCCGGCTGAGAAAACCAAAAAGCTTAATGCCGAGATCGCTAACGGAAGACTTGCGATGATGGCCATCATCGGCATGTTTTTCCAGGCGGGGATAGGGTTCTGTGCGCATATTGTTTGTTACAACTCAACAAGGAAAGAAACACCACAAAGAGTGTGGCTGAAAGAGTGCAACAATGTAGAGCATCAGCACAACAGAATCAACATCGTTAAAGGAAAACACAATTCTGTGTCAATTCGCATGGTGCGTTCTGAGTTTCAGAAGTTTGTTCTTGCCAGCCACGTTTTCAGCACGCCGCATGTTTGATTGTTGATATTGTTTCAACATGCTCGTACTGCGCTGCAGAATGCTACTGGACTACATCACCGCCATAGTTTCACAAATGCTTGCAAATAAGGTGAGTTGCAGAATGTGCCCGGAAAGAATAGTGACATGATGTGACGTGCACAGATTGTGCTATTGATGTAGTGCCGTCGAAGCATGCACAGAGACATTACATTTGCAGATTTGATACTGTTATTTTTTTGACCAAGTTGTATACACATTGTTTGCGATTACACAGTATTTGGCGCCATAGCATATCGTATCATATTATATACATTATATCATATCATATCATATCATATCATATCACACCATACTGGTATCATATTGTATCATATTGTATCACATGATGTCAGACCATGATATTTATAGAATTATCAACAATCTCCATGCTGCCACCCTGTGCTTTTGATCCCTGCCATAACTTCCATGTCCCAGGATGGTCTGACCGGAAGCGCCTGGGGAGACTGGGCCAACTACACGGCATCTCCGTTGCGCTGAGGCCGGTCCGTTGCGTGAAGTGATTGGTTACCATCACGTAGTTGGTTTCCTGAAATAATGGGAAGTTCATGGTATTTTCTAATGATTTATTTCATGGAATATTAATGGGATAAATGGATGTTTAATGGAATTTACTATGATTTACCCTTTGGTAAACTAGCATAACTATGGAAAATCACTATTTTAAATGGGTAAATCAACTATTTCTATGGCCATGTTCAATAGATATGCTAGTTTACCAGAGGGTACCGTCTGAAATTCAAACGTGGCAATTATTGAAGATCCTAGTTTTTTCATGAAGCCATCTATAGATGGGGAGGTGTCCATTACCATGTTGGATGTTGGATTACGGGTCGCAGGAATGCTCCATCATGGCCATTAGAGGGGGAAATTGGACCCTTCAGTAATGTCTATCCTGTTGCTCCGAAGATGCTAGTCATTGTGTTTAGTTCAAGGCAACAATAACAAAAAGGGTGGGTTTATGTGCTTTAATTAGGAACCAAAAAGAGAATGGGAGTGTGCAACCAACCATATCTTGGTTTGTCCTACATGGAGATTACACCAACCATGATGACGATATTGTACGATACTGTGTGATATTTGATGAAATCTGATGTATGGAATGAGATGTCTAGTGAATGTACATCCTCATTATTAGGAAGCGTTTAGTAACCTGTTTAGTAACCTGTATACAAGTATATCTTATAATATATATATATATATATATTTATGATTTGGTATAATGATCATTTTGGGGGTGTTTGAAATCACTGGAAAAGATGAGAATAGGTCGTTTCTGTCGCTGAATGTTTACACGTGGTCCAGGTTGTCAAGTTGTGATTTATGGTTGTCCCAATTCAAGTATCAAATTACACGTAAAACTCCAAGTGCGCTTGGTGTTTTATCCTGCTTAGTGAGTAATTAGGTTGTATACCTGCTCAAGTAGGGTGAAATTGACTAAATTTCACCAACTGTTCAAAGAAACCACCAGTGACATACAAGAGTAAGTGTCAATAAAACTTAATACAAATATATATATATATATATATATATACATCATGTTACTGGTTGGTGGTTCGGATTTTGTTTCAGGTTCCGCCTTATACCCTAATTCCTTGCTTTTTTTTGCAGGGCCATTGAAACCACCAATCAGATTATGCTGTAATTTTCAAGTCAGCTAAACTTATCCCACTTAGCTGAGTTTTACCCGAGTTATTTCAGTGCATGAACCCTACCTATCCCAAGTAGATCTTCGATGCCTGACAGGCCTGGTCCGAGGAGCTAAAGAGCCCATGGCGGACGAAGGTAGGAGATCGTTTGACCTGGGGGATGAGACGATGACCCACCCCATTTGTATCAAGGGACTCATGTGGGTAACATATATCTATGATAGGTATGATATCTATGTATAGAGAAATGATATGAATATATATATATATATATATATATAGGTAACATATGTACTCGCTATATAGGTAACATATGTGCCCAAGAATGATGGGTAAATACTGCATATATATATGTGATAGTATTTATGAAAACATGGTGCTACGATTTTGACCCTTTATATTCCTATTGAAATGTTGGTAAAGCAATATCATGTTCACCACCCATATGGATTGATGGTTTCAATCCCACCCAGAAATTGTTGAATTGCGGATGTTTTACTATTGCTTTACTATAATATGGCCATTATTTTGGATTTTGTATCGTTTTTTTTTCTGGGTGCATTGAGGGTCCAAGAACATCCATTTACCAACCACGCATGTCCGTTTGAAGAGCGAAAATTGTGATTTGCGCAAAACTTTAGGGGTTTCAATCAAACAGTTTGTTATTTTCCACTAATTACCCTTGATGATCCAAGATGACCAATAATTGAAACCACCAACCAGAAGTTAAGTGGGTTTTATTTACGTCTACTTTTTGGAGATAAATTGATCTACAGTTGGATGGGTGAACACAACCAAGAACGACTATATACTCAGGGGGCCATCTGTGCAGTGGTAAATGGTGTCCTGTGAAATCTATCAGTTCTAAAGGGACAAGGCAAATATGCAGGTTCCCAAGGCAAATATGCAGGTTTCCTAAAATGGGCGAAAACCGGTGGTTTGGGGTACCCATTTTTTAAGAAACCTCCTAGTAGATTTGACTGTATATGTCATCGTATTCCAGTTCCAAGGGGGTACTGGACCTGGCTTAGAACCATTGCTGAGGAATCATGCCACACAGATCCAACTGCTATCTCGCCACTGGTCATTGCAGCTTAAATACTCAACTACATTGTTATTTGTTTACAATAATATATATATATATATATAATTTAATTATATATATATATAGAGATCGCGTTAATGATTGTACCTCCACTATTGGAATATACACATCTATTATTTATTGTTGCACAGTCACCACATTGATTGAGGCTTTACTGTACGGCATGAATCAAGCCGACTTGCCGCGTATATTTTCTGAGGACGCAACGAGTTCTCAGCCCAAGCTCCAGTATGGATCAGAACGATGACTTGGATTCCATGGTTCCTAGAGTTTATATACATCAAGTAGCTGCGGGGAAACACCAAAAACACCGAAAACTGATGGGTGGATGAGAATACCAAAAATCATTCCATTGTTTTTTCGGGAAAATTTTACACGCGACTTCCATGTTTTTTTCCCCTTTCCATGGCAAAACCTATGGTTTTGCAGATTTGCCGCCAGGCTCAAGGGACATCCGCTGAGAGAACTTCGCTCAGATACGGATGATGGGATAAAATGTGGCGCTGCCGGGGGGTCGGGGAAACATCACCGCACCATTGGGGAACCGCCTGGATTAGCTATGGTCGCCACTCGCAAGGTGAGGGAAGGTACCCCAAAATGGGCTCATTGATTGTTTTTCGGGGTTTTAAAATTATAGGGGTTTTCCCAGGCTGTTTGTAGAAGGTAGATGATGATCTGCAGGACCGTATGCCTCAATGAAACGGGCGGGCAGTAATGGCCAGCCACCAGGGACCTTTTGCATGGTATGCACAAAGGGAATTGTGGATGATTTGGAGGCAGTTGACTTTGCAGATACCTTGCCAAAAACTTCATGATCTATCAACCACTCATGATAGATTGGCACGCGTGTTTCCTAAAACTGTGGTGCAAGCATACCATAAATGGGAGTACCCCAAAATGGATTGTTTATAACGGAACAATCCTATTAAAATGGATGATTTGGGGGTACCCCCATTTCACGAAACTTTCACATGTACATCATGTACACCAGTTCTTGTGTAGTTAAGGGTCAGTGTAGTTCCAACTTTACCACATTGCAAGTTGACTCACCGCGCAATCGCCGCCAGTGCTTTCTCGAGAGCCCGCACGTGAAGAAAGCAGGGAACTCAAATGACCGACAGACGGGAACTCAAATGACCGACAGACGGGGCTGTCGCTGGGTCAGATCATTGTGTGTAGCTAGCCGCAAAAGATACACAAGTAAAATCCTGCAAAACTTTTGACACGTGTGGTAAATGATTGTTTGTCGTTTTGTGGAGTTACTATGCCCCCAAACGCCCCATTTTGCAAAATTGGTGACTACTGTAAGACTATACACGTGAAGACAGGCAGCAGCATTCAACGGGAGAGGGCACATTGAAAGGACGATACAGACTAAAGAAGAGGTGTACAAGCAGTTTGAGCCCTTGAACATACCATTCTTGGTTCATTCATGCCGTGTGTACATCAAGCTACAACACGGATTATTCTTTGCTAATAAACTAAATAGGTGCCAGTAATCAACCATATATATATATAATCTTTATAGATATAGATTGTGTACTTATTGATGTTTTTGCCGACTCACATTTTGCGAAGCAGCAATTGACCACTTGGGTGTGACACTTCTCAGGGTTATCTAACCATGCTTTCTTGAGGTCAGACTGATTTGGTGTTTGTTTGGTGGGTTTGACGCATGATGTCATGATGCAAGTTTTTGATTGAGAGATCATCTGCAAATGCTGCTCCCAGCTTTGAGTAATTTGTAAAAGGTCACACAGGTACCAGCTGTGACCATGTACCCGGTCGTAACTCACTTCCTAGGAAATGGGTTTGTCTCAAAATGGTGATATCTATGCATATATATATATATATTACCAGAAGCAGGGAACAATTATGAGAGCCCTTGGATGGTTAAAACAAATATGACTTCCGCCCTTTTCGTTAAGACAACCCCAGGGCAGTTCCCATCAGCAGCATGTCCGCGGCAGGCGTCCAAAACGCTGGAGAAAGGCATCGTGCGAATGCTGAGCTGAGCGGATGCCAAGTGGGAAGCTCCAAGCAGAATTTTCCATAGCGATAGTAAGCCCCAGAAAGATCCAAAAAGGTTGGGAAACTGGGGAAACCTAAACAATATATGAAGTAAAAGAAGGAAATATCAACATGATTATCAACTGTAAATCATCCATCAATGGAGCATTTTTACGTCAGCAAACAGTCACATGGCTTTGTTGAAGGTGATTTGTTTTACGTTTCCACAGGGAAAGGCACCAGGACTGCGGAATCCATAAGGGACACTTATTGTGGTTTCTTTTCTTTCGGGGAGGTTAAACATGACTTGCTAGAAAATTGCGCATTGAGCTCGTGAGTTTCCCCTTTCAATGACCATTCAGGTCGGGGATTTTTCCATTACCATGTTTGATTACAGAGGGTATTAATCAATGAACTTCCAGAGAGAATAAACTAAACACTCTGAGCAAGAAAACAGTGAAAGCACATAAACACAGCATGTATAATCATGATCAATCAATCTTAATCATGTAGAACATTTTAATCATGTATACCATCTCATACTTATCCTAGTAAATTTTAAACATGACGTCTGTCATGTCGCGGTCCTCCGGACCACTCCAGAGCTTGGCGAAGTGGTGCGAGCAGAGTACTTGGTCATGGTATGCAAATATGAGAAGAAAAAGCAGACATATGGATAATAATGATTGTTAATTATGGTTAATAGGTAAAAACATGGATAATAAATGATGATAATGATTATATATATATATATATATATAGATAACAAATATGGATAATATGGATAATAAATATTGATTAATAGTGGTTGTTTTTTAGGTATAATGGTTAATACTGGATAATAACGAATAGTTTTGTGGATTACACATGTCAACGATGGCGAATATGGATTATTTCATGGTTAAACGTTGATAATGTTGATAGAAAATGGTTAATAATGGATGATAGTTTTGATATATAGTTAATAATCCCTTCCATCTTACCCTGCTCAGAAATTCAATACCCCCCCCCATAAATGTAGGGATTGGAAAACATTTTATTAGGACCATAGTAGCTAATGTGAAAGGGGGATTGGATTATTAGCAAAAAATCGTTGATTCCACTGCAATTGAGGGGCACTGAATCACTGCCCGTTTCTGTGAAACATGATCTGGGACGAAAAAATAACATAAACCAAAGTCAGGGTGTGTTTAATCATTTGAATCGTGTGTGCTTTCCATTAATTTTCCTTGTTATTGTTGCGCTCATGGGTGATGAGGGAGAGGATCTCCGAGGAGTAGACTTTATTACCGTCGCATCATGTGTTTCTTTCTGTCATTCTCTCCTTTGTTCTTCCTTTCTTTTTTGTTTTTGTCCTTCTTTCTTCCTTCTTCTAGTGCTTTCTTCCCTTTACTCATCTTTACTCCTTTCTTTCTTCCTGCCTTTCCTTTTTTCCTTTATGTCCTTTTTTCTTTGGAAGCCTTGGCATTCTTTGGAAGTGATGCCAACTAAGATACAACAACTGTAGCCAAGGATTGGTGCCTTGTATGATTCACCAACAAGTTTCCAGGCAGGTCCTTGACATTATTCAATACCATTACAACATTCCCACTATCCAGTATCTGGCGGGTTCTTGAGGCACCCCTCGAGAAAACGTGTGTTTATTTTTAATCTTGAATCTAGTAAAGGACTTGATCCTTTGGGACACCTGGGTATTCTGAGGGTTCTTTAGTGGTGCTAAGTAAGCTACCAAAAAACACTGTTTTATTAAATTAATAGTGATTTTTTAGATGCATCAACCAAAAAACGCAAAACCTTTCTGGAAAAAACCCTCTGAGAAACCAAACCATGTCGTGTTCACCAAAGTGAGTGATGGAAATGTCCGTACAGTACCATCCACCGGCGTCCAGCATGATAATGTACAATATATTTTTAGATATTTTTCTATGTTTATGTTCTGCTATACCAGCCATACATATTATATGATGAGCAACAGAATGTGTGTCATTTCCATGCCGTCCCGAGCACGACTTCACGGCCTCTGGCCCTGGGTTTTTAACGGTTAACCGGGGCCAACAAAGAGTCCCGACTATCCTGCTGACTGGAGATGCTTACGAAATCTGTAACGGTCTGTATTGATGTTTCAGGGCTGTGCGAGAATGTCACTGATTTTGTTGTAAACCCGATGCCACAAACAACTAGCAGCAACTAGCATTAAAAATTAAAATATTGTTTTACCATCCAGTTAAGGTATGATTGGGTGTGGTTCATTGTTGGCTTTGCCCTGGTGTAGCACATTAGTCCGATAGGGCCTCTCAGTTTTGTTTTGCCACTAGCAAAATGGTATCACTGGTGATCTAGCGGTGCCTACATTTACATTATTTTAGAGTCTTGGAGTAGAAAACCCAAGAAGGCTTGGTTTCCTGGAAAAAAAAGGTGTAAGAGCTGCACAATGCTGCAAGTTCAAGGTGTGTAGCCGCATTGCTGATGGAATTCGGAGAATTAGGCATGTTGCAGGCTATGAAGTAGGTATCTCAGGAAGCTGGTCTACATTTTCTCAATGCCATGGGATTTCTCCTTTTCTCTCGGCGCCACCTTGTCGTGTTGAAAAGCGGTCCGGGCAGGTGAGACTGTTATGTTCCCATTGGGAAATCCATTAGACATAGGGAATCCATAAATTAATTTTCCCGGATTTTCCTTAATGAATAAAAACATAGATTAATCAATGATCCATGATGATCTACAGTGATCTATGATGATCTATAATGATCTATAAATTTGCTGTTCTATTGTTTGGAGGTCCCTCAAGCATGCAAATCCAAGAAAATGGTGTGAACGCATGATGTTGCACGATATTTCCCTCTATGAAATGTTTGAAGAACGACCTTTCATTGCTTCCTGACAATGATTTTTGGACAATGCCTATGATGATATGGACGTGCTCGGAAAGCAACACTGGAGGTTCAATCAAGCAAGTAGGTTGAGAATCGAAGAAGCACATTGAGCTGTTGGCTTGCAGACATGAAGCCTGTTGAGCACATCGAAATATCCTTGACTTTCAGACAACACCAGCATGTGTAAGGCAGTTGTTTCTTTGGACCATCTGCGTACCTTGGCTCCGAAGACTTTGCGCTTCTCATCCTGCGGCTCGAAGGTAGGGTTTAGGATTAGCCAATGTCTTGATCGGATGCTATGCTATCATGACAGAGGTCGTACATTAGGAGTTCAACACAATAGGGTATTGTCATGTGGTTTCACATTTTAGGTAGATGTTTTTGCCAAGGACTTCCATATGTTTGGTCATTCATGATGTGGTACATGTTCGACCCAGACTGATTGCTGCTCTCTCAAGAAGCTTAAGGCACAGCGGCATTCTGACATGTATTTTTGCACATCAAAAATCTAACGGACCCAATGAATGCAGCAGCTATTAACGGTTTGCCGGCCCCCAGATACAAACTTGTGAACCACCAGCCTTTGTCGAGGCTTGTTTGTTTTCTATGTGTTTGGACAGTAGGTTTGGCGCTGGGCAGGGTCTTCTCAAATTCTGTAAAACCGCTAGCAAAAAGGACATAAAAGAACCACCTACAGTCCCTGCCACTGTTGGACATCTGCAGAACAATGGCAATCCATGAGGACAGACTCTGCAAGGGGCCTTGAGGTGTTTTACTCTTGCGAAACACTGGAAACTCATTGTGGCCAAAAGATATGTCTTTTCTTGTCCGAAGATGATCGTCATTCCATTTCACTAGTAGTATTTTATATTCGTCAACCGAGGTTCAATCTTACTTTGGAACATGTGGTGGTGTCACCATCATCCAGAGCATCCCGATCTTAAGTGATCTTGAGTGATCTTAAGTGATCTCATTCACGCAACGCGCAGTACACAGTCACAATTCGATGAAGCATGTGATTTTTGGTGGCATCCTGAAGCACTGTGCCAAAGTCATAACAAATCTGAATGGTTTCTCAATCAACTTCATAGTCCAAGTTGTTTCTTTCTATGCATGGTCCCAATTTATTGTTTTAACAAGCAGATGTGTAATTCGATGTAATTACACATTGTGATCTACTGTACATACATATCACAATATATCACATATATCACATAACACACTATGATGCTGACATGGGCTACTTATTTGAGTCAATCAGACCCACTGAAATCCTATTGGGTCAGGAGACGTTTTTGGACCTTCATCCTCCGTCACCGGTCATGCAGCGTAACAGCAGGATCCGTACTTTGTGACTGCAGACCCTTACGGAGGTGTGGGAGGCTTGAGATGCAGAACGCTGGGGACATCTATCTAGATAACCCCATCTGTGCCATGGTCAAAAGTTTATGTGTATATTATATATATATTATACATAATTATATAGACAGTATGTATTATAGATATCATATATGTTCATTAATTGGCCGATGGTCATCAATCCATTCATAGGGGTGATGCATTATAGTTGGATCCCCGTGGCATGGGATGGATGACCATACCCCCTATATCTGCACGTTGTGGTATGAGGACGTCGCGGTCACACCTGCAATGCGGGGGTTATAACCCCAAATAGGTAAGTCACTTAACCAGGTTCACTATGGTTTATGTCTGTGTTGGATATGCCTATCTATAGGTTTACAGGTGGGCACACATTGTAACTCTTCAGTTCAAATCTTAGAACACCACAAAACACCGTTTGCTCGGGATCCTTTGCAAGTGTGGGCATATGTGGGTATCATTTTACCCCGGCCTGCTACAACGAGGTGACCAACACACATGATGTCCACGAGATCCCGAGTCTCCAAAAATTGGCAAAACAAAGTGAAGAAAGATAACATAGATGATATAGTTGGATAATAGTTGGATACATGGAAATCCCATGAAATCCATGAACATCCAACTATCTCATCCTGTTTGGATGGCCAAGCCCTATGTCTTCTACTGCGCGCCCACTGCAGTTAGCGCCAGGTGAAGAGTTCGAGGCTGAAGAGGCCGAAGAGACCTTGGAAACCGAGGCGCGACACTCCAATCTGAGCTTGGAAAAACATACAAAAGTCTTATATACCCGATATATCATGATGATCTTGAAATATCCTTACGCTAGCTATGTATTATTATTATTATGATGTATTTCCAGTTGAAGATCTTTATAATGTGTTTATAAGTATATAAAAGTACCTGGAACTTCGAATGATCCTTGGCCCATCGCCATTGGGCCTTTTGTGCTGAGAGCAACGCTAGGGCTTTGGAGACGTGACGGAAGCGTTGCAGGGTGAGGACTTTGGAGATGTCCAGGCCTGGGAGGGTGTTGGACAAGGTCAATAGCTTGGAAGAATCTGTGCCACATAGAAATATCAAACATCACATTTCAGATTAAGAGGTTATATATTATATTTGATTATTTACATATATATATATATATATATTTACACATGTAACAGCACCATGTTACATTTTGTACCATAGCAAGTGTGGAACATATTTGCAATATGTTTGGGTTTGGACACCGCACAGGATCTCAAATAGTCCAAATGACTGGTTGCTGTCTCCAATATTTGTTTACGTTCCATGCTGGATGCTGGGATTCCTAGTAGCATAGTTGAGATGTTGAGATGGATTTGCCTGAAAATAGGCTACCCTATTCCATTCCATCATGGAAAAGAACCTCGTATTCAGTATTCATACACTTTTTGTAATCTTCTTTTAGTGGATTTGCCATAAATGATATCCCCAAAATGATCGAATAACATTTATATATATATATTATACATAGAGTCTTTTCTATGGTGAGGGACATTCCTTATAGGGACACTCCTAGAACATTCCTTTTCATTCATTTTAATTCCAAATACTTCAATTTCGTTCTAGATAAGTTCATTTCACTCCAAAAACCTTTTCTTTGTATTTCTGGCCTAAGGTTAAGGAAGTCAAAAAGTGACAAGATGTTTTTTGGGAATATTTGTTGGGTTCCATCCACAACCGCCATTGACTCAATATGATTCCAATAATTGATGTTCATTATTACCC
>Ga0126342_10020267_pt1 | contig 11197 bp, 8 predicted proteins | sample Cyp1metagenome_FD_92528 | JGI IMG/M metagenome (GOLD analysis project Ga0126342, IMG submission 92528) | Coral microbial communities from Lord Howe Island, Old Settlement Bay, Australia - Cyphastrea 1 metagenome | ecosystem: Host-associated > Invertebrates > Cnidaria > Coral ...
AGATGGAATGCCAGAACATATGCCAGAAGATATGCCAGAACATCTGCCAGAAGATATGCCAGAACATCTGCGAGAAGATATGCCAGGTAGAATGCCAGAAGATATGCCAGATAGAATGCCAGAAGATATGCCAGATAAAATGCCAGAAGATATGTCAGATAGAATGCCAGAAGATTTGCCAGTATCAAAACGTATAGATGTCATGGTGGGGATAACTCGAAGTAAAGTAATTTCATTTATCTATTGAAATTAATAGTCCTGTCCAATATATGGAGGTGTCTGAAAATATGAGTACAAAAAAAACGTTGGACCGTTGGACCCCTAAAAACATCTGTGCAAATGTCATGAAACTGCAATCTGATTTGAAAGGACTAAACATCGAAGATATATCCAGTCACCAGGATGTTCCTTTCCAAAAAAAATGAACCCAACATTATTGAAGGCCTCCCTTTTCCAAAGATTAGGGTCACAAAGGTCAGATGTCACCAGGTCATCAGTGGGCACCTTCCGTGCCATCGCCATCACATCAAAAAACTGGGTGAATAGAGCTGTAAAAAATGACCATGAAGAAACCCATAAAATGTCCCGCAAAAAGTGGTTATGATTGTTATGATTCACCTAGAAAATGCTTGGAACATGGATTAAATATTCCAACATATCAACAAAATAATTGCCGATTGGGTCTCATCTGGTTTCCAATAGCCGATGGAGTCTTGTCGGGTTTCCAACCGGCTGCAATAGATTTATTGCATTGGCATAGGAAAATATCCAAGAACTCATTCTCACCAGTACTTATATATAATATATATATAATTATATATATATATCTTATATAAATTGCATGGTTCCATACAATCAATCTATGCCTCTCAAGGCAATGACGAGAGACCACTTCAGCTTGTCTCGAAGCACCTGACAGGAAAAAAAAACTGCAGAGACACAGCAGCATCCGGAAGCCAGTTGCAATGGTGGAAGGCAAGAACCTCTCAATGCTTTCTGCTTTAAAGACAAGGAGAAGCCTTTGCTAATCGACATGATCCATCGAAATATCCATTTATTCCAGCAAACTCGGGGATTGATATTCCACCAACATGTCGGGCTAGCAGAGGGCACATCAATTGCTTGCTCAAGCGGCTTGCCGCTTCGCTTGGTCCATGGATGAAATGTCAAAGAATGACTGGCCTCGCAGGGTGGATCTTCAGGTGGTTCTTGAAGTCTTGTAGGATAGACATTCCAATATATTTCGATATATTTCGGGTAAAACGTGGTCATTAGTAATTTCGTAAATAGGATTTGGGCATTGGATAATAACTACTTTTGTAGTGGCGCAATGGCAAATGAAGTAGAGTGAAAGGCATGTACACTTTGGCTAACCGGTTAGTGTATTGTCTGACATGGGATTCCCGCAAGCATAAGTAAGATTCTCGTTGCTTACATGATGATCACATGATTCCAAAAGCTCCAGATGGATTATGAAGAACATAAGCAACACGTTTTACTGCGCAACCACTTTCGATTTCCGGAATGATCCGCAGAATCTTGTCAGTGACTAGTAACTGGGCAAATTATGATAGTTCCCTAACCTGAAATGTTGGACCATATTGGGCTAATTCCCCTTACTACCCATTATTCCAGTGACGGAGATCAGTGAGGTCGTTATAATTGACCCAGATAGATGTATAATGATGTATACCAACAGAATGCGGAGGATGACCCACCATCAACCCATCAACCCTGCAGCTATGCGGCTGAATGAAAAAATGTGAACGTCGCAGCGCTGATTCTCTGTGCGCAAGGGCGTTTGGCAGTACGCCGCAATGCATGCCGTTGAAGGGGCAGCACATTGGCTGGACCTGACAGTGACACTGAGATGATATTCCCGGTTTTTTTGAACATTTCTGGGCTTCCAAATGAGTAAAAAAACGATAAAGACACCCCAAAAGCCATGGCTCAGTATTGGATGTGTTCATTTGGGGGTCCATATGGGGGCCTGCGTTATCATGGAATTGGATTACATGAAACCCGCAACAGCAACCTGTGCTGCAAGTTCTGGCTGCTGGTCAGTGGTTTCACACTTTCCCCATTCTCTCTCTGTTTGCGGGGTCCAAATATGATATATGACCAACTCCTAAACTCCAAATCCACTATTCCATATTATCATAGTTGAAGTAATATTCATATTTCTGGGTAAATTATCATACTTCACAATCCTGAAAAAGCCAGTTGGGGATTCCCCGCAATTCCCATCATTCATCATCATTCCAGGCTTCGGTCTCTGTGAGGTCGTTATATTATGTCGTGATCAAATTTACCCAGATCATTGAATCTGGGTAAATGAAATACCATTTGGTAAATTAACATAGACCCTGAGAATCGCCTATTTTTAATGGAAACTAATCTTCCAACCCCTATCTGCCAGGGTCTATGTTAATTTACCGGAGGGTAATATTTCACTCACCTGAATCTTGCGGCCATTTGGGGATGATTTTCGGAATAAAAACCATGATTCCAGTGAGGGAGATCAGTGAGGTCGTTATAATTTACCCAGATTGAATGGTCGATTTTTTTGGAGGGAGAACCATCATCCTTCCGCTCACGTTGCAACAAGTGGACCCACTGGAAGACTTAAACAGCTCGTCCACCGCCGCTTGGTCGTTGGGATGATGGAAAATGACCTAAAAACGAAACCAGGACGTGTTGCACCACGAAAAAATGCAATGGGTTGCAGCTTCCCAATGTGAACATGACTGGCTGGAAAGAGAACATGACAAATCAACATCAATAGAAATCTCATCGATGATGGGATCGGCAATCGTCATGACCTGCCACCGGAAATCTAAGCTTGAAACAGCTGACTTGGCATAGACTTGTAAGGTGCCCGTCCTGGGTTCAGTGATTGGTTGACTGCGTTGACTGGCTTGATGTTTGCAAAAAGAAATACTCGACAGGACACACATTGGATTTTGATCATCCACAAACAGAGAATTTCTCGAGAGTCGAGACGAGTCGAGACAGGACAGAAATTCTGGGATTGGTTGTTTCAGGATCTACCAGGCGACGTGTATAATGCTGCAAACAAACAGTGGACTCTGACCAACCGAATGCCAAACAACTGGGTGGTTTGATGTTGTTTGAAGTACTTATATAATCTTATGTATATATATATTATATATATATAGTTTCTAACCAAATATACAAATGCTGCAACTTGTTGCAACTTGTTGCTTTTGACAGTTGGAGGTCAGTGGAAAGGAGTTTTAGTGCCCATATCATGGGGATTCCCGACTGAGTTCGCCCAAAACCAGCCAGGTCCGAGCATCTTGAGCTCTTCCAAAGTCCAAGCCAAGTTGTCATCCACTCCTCGTTGAGCTTGAGAGTGAAAACCATGGACCCCAAGAAAAATTCACACAACCCAATCCCATTATAGGATCCATGGTGCAATGGTGCTGCGATTTGTTTGGTGCTCCATGGATCCCATCAACAAAAAACCCCTTTATTCATGGGATTACCCGGCCTGGTAATGACTGTTACACTTTGCGAACTTGACAATGGCCCAGTCGAAATCGTTGATTTCCCTATAGCAAGGTGATGTTCCATAGTTTTTTGTATGTTGACCAGGCCGGGTAAATGTGAATCATATGTGATTCAAATTTGGTAAACAGTAACCAATATGATTCAAATTTCATATGTATCCAACAAATTTGGTCCATATTGAATCATCATCCCAATTTGTAACAAATTTGTTGGATACATATGAAATTTGACACCAGCAGCCTGAATTCCAAGCCTGACTCATAGAGTTGCAGAGCGTGCTGGTGACACTCTTCCCAACCTCGAAACAGCGTGCTGGATGTTGGGAAAAAAGCAGCGTGCGGACTCGACAAACTCCGCAATGCAAACGACAAATCCCATCTAGAATGCTGGGAAAAAACATATAACCCTCTGGTAAACTAGCATAGCTATAGAAAATCACCATGCTATCAATGGGTAAATCCACTATTTCAATGGCCATTTTTTCAATAACTATGTTTGTTTACAAGAGGGTAGTTGTAAATGAAAATCCAAACCAGGTGGAACCAGTGCAGAACATCTTCGTATCGGTCGTATCGGCTGCCACTGAATCATTTTTAACATGAGGATATATGCAATGTGGGGCCCCCGTTCGATAGCTAAGTTGGTGCACATAACTCCAATGTCACTATGGTTTATGGTACGCAAATAATTATAGTTATGGGGCTTTATAAACCAACGTTCTTATCACTGGGGGGCCTCACATTGTGAGGATATGAAAGATCTTAAGACGTGGGATGATGTAGGTAATTATGGCTCATACATGCAGGAACCCAATGGCAACTGAAAAAGGAAGTAGGCATCTAATGTTTAGTTGACAACTTCAATTCTAACTCTAGCCGCATGTCTCTCTCAATGTGGTATTCCTTTTGTGGGTGACATGAGGCTCGGTAAAGTTTATAAGTTTCCCCGGCCTGTTCAATGGATTGGTTTTCTTGGGAAAATCGAAGCCGGAAACCATCGATTTTCCCATGAAAAAAAGAGGGGCTTTCCGGTTTCAATTTTCCCGACAAAACCAATCCATTGACTGCTTTGAAGCCTGTTTTTCCAGTTGATTTCCAAGGATCTACCCAGCCATTTCCATGATCTACCGGGTCTCCCAACTCCGTGTCATGGCGCCTTCCTGGTCATGGGTTTTTACGAGTTGGACATGACAAAACCAGCCATGTCCAAAAGTCCATCACCCATATGCTCCATGTATGGAATATTTACCTATATATTTATGGGCTTCTAATTTCTAATATATGATATAGTTATTTATATGTTATATATATATATCTTGTTGGTGGTTTTTACCATCTTGAATAATATGACTTCGTCAATGGGAAGGATGACATCCCATATATAATGGAAAATAAAACATGTTTGAAACCACCAACCAGGTCTAGGCTAGTTGTTATCTTGACTATAGTCTGGACTTTCAAGATATAGTTCTGAACCAATGTTCAAAGCTTGGACATGTTTGGACTATATATATATAGTCCTATTAAGAATCACAATTGCAAAGCAAAAAAACAAAAATCGTCTGAGTCCAACCCGAAACGACCCACTCACCCAACTGCAGTCTCGTGAAACTGATGACCTTTTTTCTCGATGAGAATTTCAGGATCCAACAGATGGAGGTACGTTAGTACCATATGCTTGGCCATATGAATTGTGGTGATATTCCTTTACATAGCCCTGAAAAATAGGCCTTATATATGATGGTAGGTACCTCCAATCAATCATCAATCGGTTCCTGGGACTGAGATGGCCAGTGATATACAGATTAGTTGCTACGGTCTCAGATTCTCCAGATTTGTCAAGATTTCGAGGAGCTGATTCACGAGCAGCTCATGCTGGTTTCTGATACTCAGTTCCATCTGTCTTGCAATGCCCAATGTCCATCACATGTTTCTGTCACTTGTTCTTTCAATGTCCCTTTCAAAATGCCTTCCAAAGAAGTCATAAGCCACAATTCCACCACAAATCATCTAGACCTAAGTCATGTATAACCCAAAATTTCGACCAGAAATCATCTGGCCCTTCACTTACAGACCTGAATCAGGTCGGTCCCTTGCCAGACCTTGGCGCTATCTCCCCGCAACTGGTGAAACCTGGCCGATGCGAACGACAAAACACGGCTGATTGTGCAATGTGGGACCCCCAAGATAGCTAAGTTGCCTTATAAGTGGCTTAACTATGGTTTATAGTAGATATAACTATAGTTAATAGGGTTTATAAACCAATTTATAACTGGGGGGCACCACTTTGTGGTGTCAACAGTCGTTGACTTAGAAGGGAAACTGGGTAACCATGAAAGTTTATGAGTTTATCCCATATGGGAACCATGGTGCTGAAATATGCACACCAACATTTGCCCTTGCCCTCAAAATCACCCAGTTTTGTAGGTAAATATGCCAGCACCATGGAGCATCTGTGTATTGAAAAATGGTGATTTTCCATAGCGAACCGTTGAATAACCATAGGGCAACTCTCAAATGATGGGATTGGAAACTGCGATGCGCACCTAGATGTTCTATCCCCCTTGACGCCAATATACGCCAATCCTGGCCATAGGTTGTCTCATAACTCCTGAGGGGAGCCTGGTAGAGGACATGAACCGTGAATGTTCCAGCGCCAATCAGCCAGAGGGCCCCTACAAAAAATGGACCAAATTCTTTGCTGGTGAACGTAGATAATCCCATGACAAAAAGACTAGTTGTAGAGTTATAGGATTAGTTTGTACCCATCTAAGATTGACGTCGATTTTCCAAGCACCTAGCTGCTAGAAAAATCAATCTTCTGTACTCACAATCTCATCCACAGTAATCTTCCCAGTCTCCACACCTTTATGCCAAACGAGGAAAAGCCTTTGATAAGTTTCCATGTGGATTTACGTTATTGGTTGAAAGCAAGATTCTCAATAATTTCTGAAACAAACTGAATAATTACTGGATGGGGTGAACGACTAATTATCATCATCATTCATCATCCATAATCTTTCTGAATCATCCATAGTCTTTCATAATACCCTCTGGTAAACTAACATAACTATGGAAAATCACATTTTTTAATGGGAAAACTCACTATAAATGGCCATTTTCAATAGCTATGTTAGTTTACCAGAGGGTAATCATCCATAATCATTCATGATACCGACGCCCATTTCCGCCGGCTTTTTCGGATCTCACAGAGGGGAATGGCTTGGTGCACATGAAACCAATCTTGGCTGGCTACCCTCTGGTAATTTAACATAGCTATTAAAAATGGCCATTTATAGTGGATTTACCCATGAAAAAATGGTTTATGTTAGTTTACCAGAGGGTAATCATTGCCAATCTTAGATACCCTGTAAAAAAAAAAATATTTGCTGGTGAACGGTTCGATCTTCCCATACCAAAAGACTAGTTAGGATTAGTTTGTCTCCATCCAGTCGATTGACCTAGTAGATACTCTGTGGGACATATCCCCAGTAGCAGCTATCATAATCCCCATGAAAAACCAGGTAATATAATCCCCTATAATAACCCATCAACATATACATCCTGTATAAACCTATATAACCCAATAATTAAGCCCATATAACCCATACAATCCCCATTAAACCTGTTGACCTAGTAATTTGTTGGCTAAAAAATCCCAAGATTCTCCGGCTCCACGAAGAAAAAGCAGGTCAGCGACACCAATGGTCCGTCTTGTGCCACAGCTTTCCACCCACGTCACGCACCTTTTCAGCCGCCTGACACAATGACAGGATGACACTGATGACAGCCCCTGGAAAGTTTGTCCGTCCAAATGGGGGAAAATCACCAAAATCGTGCCATTTCAATTAGAAGATTTAAGATAGAGTCTATCGGATGAAAACAGGCTACTCTATTTTCAGACAGTTTTTCTGTGGTTTTTCTGAACTCGGTTTATTTAAATTTCTACAACATGGTTGGTTATTGTGGTTGATTCATGTGGTTATGGCTTATCATACATCTGGGTAAATCATAATATTTCACAAACCTGAATTAAGGCCATTTGGGGATCATTTCCCGAATCCTAACCATGATTCCAGTGAGGTCGCAGTGAGGTCATTATAATTTACCCAGATTCATGTGGTCGGATCACAAATTGAACCCACCAACCAGCAACCATATACCCACTGTATCCCCTTGAACAATCATGTCAGATTGCGGAAAATCAACCAATCAACGGAAAAACACTGGCGAGTTGTAGAGTTTGTACCCCCTATCTTTTTCCTACCTGTGCAGCTTCATTGTGAACACACAGAGACAGACTGTCCCGGGGTAAACCTCAAAAATCGTGCGGAAGAACATGTTCTTTACCTGCAAAACATGCCAAAAACATGACTTATCACATATTCAAATAGCCTTCCTTAATTATCGTTTCACCAGACCAGTTCTGTCTTTAGTTCATGAATGCTCAGTACAGTCCTCTATCGCAACACACCCATGGGCTGATTACCCAATTAACTAATTCAGCTTTCACCAAGGTTAACCCGACAAATCGGGCTTCCACTGAATTCCATATGCTCCATGTATGGAATATTTACCAACATTCACCCTAAAAATCACCCAAATGTAGGTAAATATACCATACATGGAGCATCTGGGAATTACTGCACCTTCTTGCCGCCAGCTTTCAGGTCCTGCAACGCAGCTTGTGACGCTGGTCCGCTGGTCGTCTCGAGGAAACGAAACGCTGGCAGAAACAGAAAGTCAAGCTCCCAAGCTCATGAGGTAAGCTTAGATTCAGCTGGTAAGCTTCCGATTCCATCTAAACACTGGAAAAAACGCAATATAAATCAATATAATAATAAACCACCCATGACTGGGAATGGTGAACATACCACCTGCAAAAAATGGTGACCGGGGGATGGTTTATTGTTGTTTTACCATGAAATAATCCACCACCTCCACACATTTTTGTTGATGATTCGAACGAACATGGGATGAACATTAAACATCTGTGACACAAAATCGCGTGGAAAAAAATAGGTCCTGTACTTTTCCCTTCAGATGCTCAGTTGTTTCCTTGGCCCCAGCGACTGGATGTTGAGCATGGCAAGGCTGTAAAAATTGTGAATAGACGATTTGGACTGGTCACTTTGAGCACTGGAACTTCCGGCATGTCGCGCCATCAGAACATCCGGTTTGAATGGGAACAGCATCTATAAATGGTAGTTTGAAATCTCACTGAGGGGCCCCACACAAACAAAAGGGCATGGAATTGTTGGCCAATGGGATTAGCGTCCCGTCGCTGGAAGACAAGAGTTGTAGTGTCAACAGTCATTGACTTAGAAGGGAAACTGGGCAACCATGAAAGTTTATGAGTTTATCCCAGATGCAAACCATGGTGCTGGTACATAAAAACCTACAAAACTGGGTGATTTGGCAAGGGCAAATGTTGGTGTGCATATTCCAGCACCATGGTTCGTATATGGGTATGGCAAGACTTATAGAATTAACGGACAGTTTGTGGAGATCGAAACATGCAGTTCAACATTTTACCAGATTTTCCCAGATTTTCCAAGATATACAGTACCCTCTGGTAAACATTCACAGTTTGCGACATAGAACATGGCCCATAGAAATAGTGAGTTTTCCCATTAATAGCATGGTGGATCTTTCCATCGTTTTCTGTTACCAGGCCGGGTACCAAGTCGAGGCATGTGGCAGGTCCAAAGAAACTCTTCTTCTCCGCTGCAGCGCTTTCTTCCTCACCTGCATAGAAGAAGTGCTGTGTTTTGCCCTTGAAAAATCACCATTAATCTTCAAAATGAATACAGGTGAGGACGAAAATAACAAAATCTTCAAACTGAATATTTTGATCAAAAAATAAGAACATAAAAAAGAAACAAACAAACATTGTGATCTGCTTCTTTTTGATAGGAAAAAATAAAATAACACAGCAGCCACCCTATGCATTGCTGATCAAGCCTGAATGATCCTGGATCGAAATTTGCGAGGTGCCATCCCAACATCCCACCATAAAATGTGAGCGAGAGAATTTGCGGCACATCCAACGTGTGGAGCCGCACCATCTGTGAATTCCATATGTTTTTCCTGACTTTCGTTGTGTTACCCTCTGGTAAACATACAAAAAACAATGGAAAATCACCATGCTATGAATGGGTAAATCAACTATCAATGGCCATTTTCAATAGCTAACTGTTTGTTTACCAGAGGGTATTTTTGTTGGTGGCCATTGCTGCTCCAACGAGAAAGCACTGTTGACATGCACTGGGAAAACCGGTGCCTGCGCCCGCAGCACCCGCGGGCCTGGCGGCACGTAAAAAAACATGGATTTTTTGAGATCGGACCATCTGTGGCTTTGGGATAAATTGGGTATACCGGAAATGGGAGATAGTTACAGCTAGTAGCCCTATATCTATTCATATCCAGAAAAAAAATCATCCCAGTGATGGTTTTCATTGCCAATCTTAGATACCCTGCAAAAAAATGGAACAAATTCTTTGGTGGTAAACGTAGATATTCCCCTTCATACCAAAAGACTAGTTAGGATTAAAGTACCCACCTAAGATTGACCTAGTTATCCCCAAAATGCTTCATCTAAGGGACGGACTATTGCTGATTGGTGTTTTTTTAATTATCTTGAAAAATATGAGTTCGTCAATGGGAAGGATGACATCCCATATATGAAATGGAAAATAAAAAATGTTTGAAACCACCAACCAGATTGGGTTAACCCCCAATCATCCACTCTTCTGATCGTTTTGATTTTAAAGACAACAGTTGCTAAAATAATGGCTGGCATTGGCTGGGGCTATTCATTTTGAAACAAATGGAAACTGGCATACATTTTTACCCAGGGATGCAACCTCCCAACAAATGGCTTGAGTTCAGATTGTTGCTATTATGTTAGTAAAGTATTCCTTCCCCCTACAATAAACACCCCAAGAAACGCTACTGGAAAGTGGTGAATCTGTTTATATAGACATGGGTCCCATCCCATTTTTTCGGGGGTTATTGTGGTTGAGGGATGGGTTAGCCCAAAATCTCATGTTACTCATCATTTCCCCGTGAACATTGCTATAAATGAGGCCGCATTCCATCATTTCAAAGGACACAACTGACACTACCCTGGTTGGTGGTATAGCTACCCCTCTGAAAAATGATGGACTTTGTCAGTTGGGATACGGTAAAATTATTCCCAATATATGGAAAGTCATGAAATTCCATGGTTCCAGTCACCACCAATCAGTTAAGTATATAAGCCACATCATATTTAACCAATTATTAGAATTACCGAAACACATACAATAAACCCATCATATATTAATTCACCATCATTAACCACTATTAACATCTATTAACCATTACTAATCACATAATGTCTTGGGTTCTGTATCATTTTCAGACAAAAAACCAATGAATCCTCGAGATGCTGACAACCAGAGACACTTCTGGCTTTGGACAAATAACATATGGTTCTCCTTCGGAATGATGCGGACCTACCTCTGGTAAACGTTTACATAACTTTGGAAAACCACCATGCTATTCGAAGGAAGTTTAGAAGTCAAACTTCCGACAATATGGACAGATGAAAAGCAGAGCAGGGAAGAGGCAGAGAGAAGAGAAAGATTAGAAGAAAGAAGAGTAAGAAGAAAGAAGATGCA
>Ga0126342_10020268_pt1 | contig 11197 bp, 10 predicted proteins | sample Cyp1metagenome_FD_92528 | JGI IMG/M metagenome (GOLD analysis project Ga0126342, IMG submission 92528) | Coral microbial communities from Lord Howe Island, Old Settlement Bay, Australia - Cyphastrea 1 metagenome | ecosystem: Host-associated > Invertebrates > Cnidaria > Coral ...
ATGCCCTCTGGACAAGGTCTGAACATGACTCTTTTGGCAATACTAAAAGTAAATGGAGCTAATTGACTTTTAGTATTGGAGATAAAACTGGAGTTGCGGAAAAATGTTTCTACTATTGACAAGGTATCACTATTGGTCAGACAACATTACAAGAGACATGGTCATCAGAGATGTTAGGAGGTCAGGGCGCTGATTTCCTGGGAGGGGTTGCGTTGTGGAGCATCAGATCTTCATTCAGTTTTGGGAAGATTATTTCGTGTGACAGGTGCAACTCTTCGTATGACCTGGCTTCACTTTTTTGTGGCAGGCGCAATACTTCAGAGACATGGACGGGAAAAAACGCAAAACGCATTGGCACGAGGCCGTCAGCTCTGCACTCAACTTTCCATTATTATTGAAGGAAGTCGCGCGGAATTGCTTCGTTTTTGATGTTGCCAAGTTAAAAAATCGAGGAAGTTTCGCAGAATAGCTTTGTTTTCAAACTTGCACAGATAGAGAGATTGATAGATAGATCGATAGATTTTCAAACTTGCGGGTAGATAGATGGATGGATGGATGGATGGATAGACAAATAGATAGATAGACAACCACAACTGCAACTGCAACTACAGCTACACCACTGCTGCACTACAGTACACTGATTACACTACACTACACCAATTACACTACACTAATCTACACTACACTAATTACACCACACTACACTAATTACAGTACAGTACGCTAGTTAGACTACAACTAAAACTACAACTACTAGTACTAGTACAGCCGCAGCTACAACTACAACTACATTACACTACACTACGCTTTTACATTACACGACACTACGCTAGACTGCAACTACAACTACCACTACAACTACAACTACAACTACAACCACATTACATTACACAACACCACGCTACAGTAGTCACACTACCATACAACTACAACTACAAATACAACTGCAACTACAGCTACAACTACAACTACCAATACATTACACTACACTATACTAATTCCACTACACTACGCTAATTCCACTACACTACGCTTCGCTACACCACACTACGCTACACTACGCTAGACTATACACAACACTAGACCACACTACAGAACACAACACTACAGCACACTACACGACACGACACTGCACTACATTACACTACACTCATTGCACCACACCACAACTGCAACTGCAACTACAACTACACTACACTAATTACACTACACTACAACTACAATTCCGCTACACCACAACTACAACTACATCCAGCAGTTGTGGGTGAGGTGACCACTGCAACCATTGCAATCACTCCAAAAAGCACAGCTCCAACCACCTTTCGGTCCATCAGTGGATTCGCTCCGCCATCCATGCATGGCAACAACTCACCTCTCCTATAGTGTCCTAACTTTGAAACTTCCGCCACCGCCTTGTGCGATACTACTGGTGTATATATATATGTGAATGTGTGTGTGTGGGTGTGTGAGTGTACGTTATATATCCAGTATAGTGGGCACTTTAGAAGAAAACTGTAGGAAATCGGCTGGAAGTCCTTTTTCCACCGATTGGTAGATGAAAACAGAAAGTATGGAGGGGTTACACCCGCTTTGGCAAGAAAGGAGCCCAAGCATTTGGGGGGCAAATTTCTCAAAGAACATCCAAGAACATCCAAGAACAAGGAGGACCAAGTTACCTGGGCATGGGTAAGTTGAATCGGATCCCAACCTTCCAGGTTTCAGGGCTCAAAACCAAGGCATGCATCAGTTCAGGAAGCTACTCTGCATCACCCCGCAGATCTCTGCAGATCACTTTTCTGAAAAGGAGCAAGAAAGTCAGGTAAACGCTAATTTTTTTAATGGTGGTGTGTTCAAACATAGGTAACTGGCAAGTAATTGGGATGCCTTGAAACATCTTGAAACCACCAATGGTCAGAAGCAAGGCATCGCCACCTCAATGGCTCTGTGACTCATCTTCCCCGAACAATCCAACATGGAACTATCATGGGACTACAAAATACCAAATCATGTTCCATCCCGTTTTTAGGTTTCAAACTGTTATCCATCAGGCGCGAGTGCGAACGTGCGTGGTCTGCCTTGGGCACAGAGGATCGCATGCGTAAGAAGGAACGCAACACGGTGCGGCAGGCAGGGGGGAGAGCTTCAATGGGTGTGTTTGCAGATAGCCGAGATGCCCGAATTTAGTGATTTATTTTTGTAATTTCATGATATGTCATTTCAGCGCCACCAAATGGGTATCCATTGATGGAAACAGCAGCAGATTTTAGGCTCAAGGCGTTGACCTGCCATGGCGACCGTGAAGGTCCACTGTGAAAATGGTGAGATCCCTGGCCCCCAAGAAAGGTGTATACACAGGGTTTTTTGAAGCACCAACCCCCAATAAGGATCAATAAGGGCCTTAAACAAGCATCTATTATGGGGGCGGTCACCTTTCACGGCGGTGGCTGAATACTCATGATGCGTTTTGTTTTTTTTGGTGCATCAGCCAGACCTGGGGAATTTGAGAGAAGTCTTGCTGTTGTTCATTTGTTTGCTTGGTTTATCTTGGGTTCAATGTTTCGGAGCTGTTCGGTTCAGTTCCAAATGTTTTAAATGTTTTACGGGGTAAAGCTGCCACTGATTTGTTTGACGCATCTCCAGGGTTGGATTCTTTCTCCAAAGTTCAAGGATCTACAGGCTGACACTGCAAGAAGAAGCCAGCTATACCTCAGTGGTCAAACTTGTGGCTGACTGCTGTCCAGATGTTGCGCTGTTTCTTGCGAAAGGAGGCACTTGTCCGCTGAAATATGCGGATGATGAGGGAGATTGGTGCACTTTGGCCCAAGCCACCTTTGATGACTTCATGAATTTGCAGAGCAACAGACGTTTGTTGAAGTTGCGCCTGAAGTCCAGAGAGCCCGAATCCCAAGAACCAGAGACCCCAGAGGCCAAAGCAACAGCAAAGGAAGATGTTCCCGCAGGACCCCCACCTGGCCTTGAAAATGAAAAGGATGAGCTGGGAGAGGCAAGGCTTGGGAGATGGAGATGCAGTTTATCGGGCCGATTTCTTGCGATGAATGGATCGTTGATATAATTACAACAGTAGTTAAACCTATCTTAGCCAGATGATTTCTTGCCATACATGGAGGATAACGATAATACTATACTGACCAGCACAGCATTAGGCGTTTTGCAAGGTAACTACCTAGGATCAGCCATGGTTTCCAGTGGGCCCTCCATCATGGATCGTCACCCGTGATAATAATGAGCCCCCCGCCCGGTGATGTGATTCCTTCAGATCCATAAGCTAAGGTAGATGACTCTCAGCTGTGTGTCAACTCCTCGTCTTTCTTCTCTCCATGTTCTGCTGGCCAACTATATCATGCTCCCCCGAAAACTAACACAGGTCATCTCCTCTCAAGACAAAAACATCAAATCACCTCCAACAAATCCATCAAAAAGAACCTTAACCCCCAACCCATGGTCCCGCAAAAACATACAAAATCACTGTCCCATGGCTCAATATGGCCCCGCCCAGGCCGCCTACGGCCCTGGGGCATGGGGTCCGGGTGGCAACGGTGGTGGTCCCCGTCGCCTGCTGATCGCGCTGCACATGCTCCGCGAGGCGGAGCTTCTCACGCCGGCCATGTTTGCCTCGCTGGCCGTGCAGTGGCTGCCCTTGGTGACGCAGCGAGTGGCGCGAAAGGTGATGCGTTGTGGGGACTTGGGGAACGGATTCACATGGATGATCCAGCAGAAATCAGGGTTGAACATAGTTTAACCATGTTTAACATGGTTTAACATGTTTTCGCCAACAACTGTATGGGGATTTAAGCATTAAAAAATAGGTACACCAACTGGATAGTTTAGGGCCTGACCAGCTCAAGAACACGCTGGGTATCTAGGCTAGGCCATGTACCCAGATCATCCAGGATGCTGGGAAACATGTACCTACATTTCCTTCAAAAATCATCACGTTTTTTGTGGAAGCACTGTGCATATGTCATCTTGAGGGTCGTGAATTTGGGCGTTAGGCCACATCTTGGGCCCCTTGATTTCATGTGTATCTGCAGATAAACATCTTCACATGAGGTTTTACGCCATAGATTTCATGGCCATGTCATGCCATCAAACAATAGCAAAGACATGAGAAAGCCACGTTCAACAAGTCGCAGACCCTGAAGGTGGATAAGATCAATCACATGGCTAGACACGGCCTGGATCACAACATGAAGGCCTTGCTGGAGAACATCCAGGACAGGACCCCGAAATGGGCGAGCCGATTCACATCACATCATGATTTTACCATGGTTTTTCAAGCGATCTAAGTGGCAAAGTCAGTTGACTTAGGCGACTTCAGGTTTCTACACCAGGTAATGTGCATTCTGACTGTGTAAGTGCTTTATAACCAGTTATATATTATTAAGAAATATCGAGAACCATAGGACCATAGTCCATAGTTGCAATCCACTTCAAACATTGCACGGCATGATTTCTTGGGACATCCCTAGCTGTCATTTTTCATATCATTTACATAATCAATGCACTATCATTTGGTATTTTTTGACTGCACCTTGATGATATGATCTCACATATATATATATATTTATTTATTTATATTTATATATATACACACATACTATCACATACTACTTACTGTACTTGTAGTTTCTGTTTCCGACCCACGGATCTCCAGCTGGATGAGCTGGGATCCATCCTGGCAGTTCGGGCAGGTTCAGGCCGCCCAGACCCCGGGCTTAGAAAGCTATGCTGGGCTCATGGCGGAAGCGCTCAACGGCAACGGCAACAGCGCACAACGCCTGGGGGAAGCTCTGTTGGAGCTGCTGAAAGCCTTGAGGGGCCTGGGATTTGAGATTCAGACCCACTTCTGTGAAAGCGTCCCTGGGCTGATTCGGCTGGGAAATCTCTTACCTACCTAAATGGATATAAATGGAGGTTTATAGCTGGGAAAATCATTTGACTTACAGTAAATGGTTGAGTTTCCAGCAAGCCATGTTTGATTGCGGGAGGGTAAGCAAAGAAAAAGAGGAATTGATGTGGTCCTTTTACTGAATCGATGTATTTAACTAATTCCTTTTACAGAAAAGGATTTTTGATGATGTTTTATCTGATGTGGTCAACTCCATGATGCATATAATTGCAAATATATTATAATGTAGTTGCCCTAGTTTACAATTTCTTGAGGTTGCATAAACCGCACGCAACTGGATGTTTTGATAAACCGGTACAGCCCCATGATGCCCCCATGTAAGTATTGACCAGTAGTTGGAGACATTATGGGTAGGCCAGGTAGAATGGGTTCATCATAGTTTTGGAACGTGCCAAGTGAATGAACTGGGAGTTACATTATTCCTCCATATTACTGCCATTGTGTGTTCCGGAAGGCGCAAGATATTCATGGAGCCGGACGTCACATAGCATATGGATAAATATGGATAAATATGGTAGGTTTGGGAGCTGGAACAGCGGTTGCATTTTAGGAGTGCCTGTCGGGTGTATAGTGCCAGATTGAAGTTAGTCAGTCGTGTGAAAAAGTGTAGCTTTTGGGGTCCAAAGGGATCCACCGAAAACCAACTTACTTTTGGATACTTTTGGTATACCAACCCGATGGTGAATTCATGTTCATGAGTTCATTTGCATGTCCATGCGTGGCCCAGCATGGCCAAGCTTAGGTTGCTTCCAGCCTGCTTCCATACTTGGAGTGTGTCACCAGCATATGGTTTGGTGACGACTTGTCGTCCGCCTGCGAGCCTTGTCAACACCCAGGCTCCAGCTGCGCAGGGTGTGGGGCGGCTCCCATTGTTGGCCCGCGCTTCAGGTGTCCACAGTGCCCTCAGTACAGCTTGTGTGGCAACTGTTACCCTCAAAAGATTCAGCTACATGGGAACTGCGCGGGCTGTTCCAAAGACTTCCAGTGCATCATTTTTCCAGCCAAGGGAAAGGGCAAGACTTGCCGTGACAAGACCGAGAAGAGCGAGAAATCTTCGTGTGCAGCTCCTTTTGATTGGACAGCATGGGCTGGGAAGGGTGCCGGAGCAGGAGCTTGGATGGGAGCTGCCGTGGGCTCAATGTTGGCCCATCAGTTTGGTGCACATGCCATGGGCTTCAATCCTGCCTTTGGATGTCCGATGCCATACCCAGGCCTCGATCAGACCATGTTTGAAGAGAGTCAGGAACCGGAATGGCCATGTGCCTGGCCCAAGGGCAGGGGAAAGGGCAAGAAGGGCAAAAAGAAAAAGGGCTGGCAGGCCCATGCGGAGCCGGAAGTTGATGAATTTGAACAGAAAGTGGCCCACTTACTTGAACTCCAGCTTGCAAATGAGGAGGTCATCAGAGAACTTCTGGTGACTCATGACGGTGATTTGTCTCAAGTCGTCCGGGTGCTCACCAATTGAACAGCGACCCCGTCGGTCACACCCAGCGAAAAGAATGCCGCCTGTTCCCAGAGGTGGCCGAATGGCGCCTGGAACCGGCCCGGAGTCCACCATCACACACGTTACCAGGGAGGTTATTTGCGTGTACCAGAGCATGATGAGCATGTAGAAAGCACATAGAAAGCACATGACTCATTATATTGGGGAGAGAATATGAGAGAATCATGGAGAAAAGATTTCAGAGACGAATTGAAACATCCAGCCAGGTTCAGCAGTTCGTCGAATCCGTGGCATCTTGGACATTTGGTCACGAGCTATGGCAGCTATGGATAGTTTGGGATCATGATATGGGTGATGTTTGATGACACGGGCTGTTTGAAGGTGAATAGATTGTGTGGATTGATGTGGGTGGACAGGGGCAGGCAATTTGATCCCGTATGTAATTAATCTATATGATCATGATGGGCCCTGGAGAGAGAGGGAGAGAGAGAGAGAGAGAATCATGATGTGCGTGCCCGCCACCTGATGACGTGCAGGGACATGACTGTAGGGATGAAATCATTTGCTATTTGCGAACCTTTGGCCCTATTTACAAAAGTAGTTGAGTAGTTTGGGGGATGCTGCATGCCCCTCAAAAGGCATCAAGCACTGATCAACCACGCTTCTCTGACATGATTCCTCCGCCGGTTAAACCGCCCAAGCGTTGGTGATTGCCGGAGTCAACATCACCCTTTTTGCACGTTGCTTCTTACATGCCTCTGGGGAGGAGAACTTGAAATGTCCCACGCTGAGGCCAGAGAGCATGACAGACACGGTGCCTGGCTCAGATCGGGAGAGGAGTCCATTGCCAGGTAAGATACAACAAATGAGGTTTGGAAGATGTCTCTTTAAATCCCAAACGTGCTGGGTGTAGCCCATTGGTGCCCGTTGATCGCCGCTGGTGAGGCGACCTGGATTCGGATGAAGAAGAGGACTTCGTGCAATTTGATCAGAGGCGCTTTCGATGACCATCGCTCTGTTTTCGTGGGGGTTTTAAGGTTTTAAGCGCTAAACATAGGGGGTTTTACCAGCAAGTCCATGGGTTGGGTTTATGCTAGATGATCTGCTGGCACCAACTTGTATCATCCGTCTGCTGGTTGCACGGTTGCACCTTCATTTGTTAGCGTTGGTTATGATCCCATGATTTCTGGTTTCGTCATGGAACATGCCTCGCTGGAAAGTTTCCAAAGTTTTCAGACACGTATTTACCTCTTCAAATGTTGATTCTCCTGCCTTACTCTACTGATTTGTATCGTTTCGTATTCACATTTGCCCTATCATTTGTTTTGCATTACCATCTGGATATTTAACATAGCCATGGAAAATCACTATTTTTAATAGGTAAACCATCTATAAATGGGCCATTTTCCATGGCTATGTTAAATAACCAGAGGGTATATATTTTATCGCTGGGTGGTATATTTATTTTGGCTGGTTACCCCATGTCTTGTTGGTGATGCGTTCCTCGCTATTGGCCTTGCGTGCTTGTGACATGGCAATACGGAAATACATGTTGAACAAATCGCCATTTTCTTCGCGGCAGCACAGTTTGCAGCTTGATCGTGCATGTTTTGAGATTAGATCCCACTATTGAACTGCTTAAACATGATCAAACATGCTCAAACCTCGCCAAAGATGCATAAACACGGCTGCCCCAGTGCTCCAATACCCTCTGAGAAGTTATTGGGAGCCCAAAATCCAACCAAATGCAATCCCTCAAGGGTTTGGAGCAGTAGGTTTATGCAATAAACATCAATAAACTAGAATTCTATGTGACAACCACCGATTTACGTCTAATATGTATCCATATATATAATTTATACACATAGAGAGAGAGAGAGAGAATCACCCAAACTGTTTCAAGCAGTTGGTTCAAGCCTCGGTTTTTGCCGCAACGTCTTTTCGGCTGGTCAGGCTCTTAAATCTCAGCGATGAGCGCTTGACCATCGAACTGGCCCAGCTTCATAAGGAGATCGCCAACAAGGCGTGGCAGCAGTAGCCCAGGGTCCTGCACAAAGATGTGGAAAAACCAGCATTTGTATAGGAAATCATGGCTTTTCCACATCTATGTAAACGTTTTACCCTGATGTCATTTCAGACTATATCAATAGCGGGAGAAAAATAACGGTTGGTTTGATTAACTTGTATGAAATTCATGCAATGCTTAAATACCATAAGCCATCATAAGCCTATATTTGCATATAGTACTATACGTTGCATCCAGCAACGTATAGCGAAGGCTCCGCACTTTGCTGTTGCCCATGCCGCTGTTTTATCGATCGTGTCGACAAACGCCGCAGCGCCAAGGAAAAGGAGGTCATGCAAATCATGCTGAACATTGCAGCACCTTGGAGGCATTGTCCCAGCGTAACATCTCCTCGTTGGTTAAAATGGGGAGGGAAGAAGTATGAAGAAGTGCATGTAATTAATGTTCATCAACAACTGGGAAAATAATTGTTCCCCATTGTTTTACATGCTTAGGTTGATAAATGCCATTTCCCCATGTTTATTAAACAACAATTGGGAAATGGCCAAGAATGACCAAGACAGATTGGTCCCATTCATTGACTGTTTCCTCGGCTTCTTGCCGGTGTGCGTGTCTGACCCGCCTTCTGAAAGACTTTATAAAGACTTCCCGGGTACTTTTTTTAAATACGTACCAGTATCCAGAAACACTTGGGAATGTGATCAGCAACAGGCGTCAATGGAAGTTATTGCCCATGATTTGGTAGTGCTTATGGTTTTTCAATGTTTTTCATGGGATGATGAAATGGAGCAAAATGCTTCCGGGATGGGTTGAAGACACCAAGGAGCGAGGAAGTTTCTTAACCGCTTCTTGTCAGCATGAAGTGAGACTGGCATAAAGTGGAGATCCCATCACACCAGCATCACGAATCACCTGGGTAGGTCTTAATGTCCAACTTATAGTCCAAGCCATAAAAAAGATGGTTCGATGTTGTAGATGACAAACATTCTTCGTCCAATTCGTCGATTCATACCCTATAATCGCTATAATTTTGACCCAAAACACTTTGCGAAAACGCGGCCTTTGTGCGTCACCCAGGCCGCAAGCATCGACAGCATCCGAAGTGAGATGGAAAAACAGGCGAGCCACGACAGTGGTGGTTAGGTTTGGGTTATCCTCCAGGTACTCAGCCGTGACAAGGAGACATCCCCTGTAAATGGAGGGAAATACCGGAAAATCATCTATAAATGATGGATGTTCCATTGCAACGTTTGATTAGCGAAAGGTAATCATCATTGAGAAAATCGTATATAGATTATATAGTTTTTCTCTGCGCAGATTGATGTTAGATTTGAAGCCCATAAATTTGATATGCAACACCAACAATTGCCAAATCGGTTTTAAGCCTCGGTTGCTGGGTCGTATTCAATACACTTATATGATGCATCACTCCATCACCAACTTAGCTCTGATAGATTAGCGAAAAACATGAAATTAACTGATGACGTGGCAATTTTTGACCTCCCTTTTGTCACCACAACAGTTTCTCCAGTCCCTGAATTAGTGATCTCATGTTGATTTTTACGGTATGAATGTGCAAGGCTAGCTACCGGCAAGCACTACCTCACACCTACCTTTGGTTTTGTGTGATCAATGATCCATTTCATGGCTGCAAGTGTGCGAACACGCACCCCCAGCAGGATGGAAGCTCGGATTTGGTCGCAGAGCAGGAAAAACTTTGGAGCCTCGTTTGAAACTGGACTTAGATTTTCATGTTGTTTGTGACCTTAGTTGAAAACCAAGAAGGTGAAATTTGATGTTTTTTGGAGTGACCCATCAAAGATTGTATGAAATCAAGGCTGGGATTGGAACAATTGATCGGGAACATGCCCGCACAATGATTGTATGGCATACTTCGCTACACCCCACGAAGAGGGCAATGTGACAAAACAACCTATGATCTGGAACATTCTGGAACATAGGCAAGAAAGGTAATTGTGACACAGGTTTACTGAACATGATTCTTCCTTTAAACCGCGGCCTTGGCGGTTTCAAACTAGAATTTCTCATCACTTTGGGCCAGTGGGGCTGACCAGCAACAATTCGTCAACAGTTGGGTGATGTAGTTTCCAGATTTTCTATGATTTTCACTGCATTAATCTTCATGAGTTTCTGCATTAATCTGCATTAATCTTCATGAAGTTTCCAGAGATTTCTCCATGTTGAAGCCCTGAGAGCTAGCCATCGCACCAGGGTCTTGGCTGAAGACGAGCTTCGGCAGTTGGAGGCGCACAAGGCGATGAATTTGGCAACGCTACGCGACGGTTGGAGTTTATGGTGACTGAAAATTGGCCAACATGGGGATTTTTCCATGGAAGATGAATGGGATATAATGATTAATACAATGATTCATATAATGAATAGTATAATGACATAGAATGACCAATATAATGACCAATATACTGATTAATATAATGATTAATACAATGATTCATATAATGAATAGTATAATGACCAATATAATGATTAATATAATGATTAATATAATGATTCATATAATGACAATCAAAATGATTAATAAAATGTGTGCACAAATGGCTCATATAATGACTAAAAAATGATTCATATAATGACTAATATAGTGACTTATTTAATGAGTAATATAATGATGAATATAATGATTAATACAATGACTAATATAATGACTAATATAATGCTTAATGCAATGATTCATATAATGATTAATAGAATGACTAATATAATGACTAATATAATGATTAATACAATGATTAATAAAATGATTAATACAATGATCAAT
>Ga0126342_10020269_pt1 | contig 11197 bp, 10 predicted proteins | sample Cyp1metagenome_FD_92528 | JGI IMG/M metagenome (GOLD analysis project Ga0126342, IMG submission 92528) | Coral microbial communities from Lord Howe Island, Old Settlement Bay, Australia - Cyphastrea 1 metagenome | ecosystem: Host-associated > Invertebrates > Cnidaria > Coral ...
CGGCCCGTCAGGCCAAAGCCATTTGGTATGAACTTGCTACAGCCTTGGAGCAGTCGTATTTCCATGGCACGAGCCTTCATGGGCTACTGATGGATATCCAGAAAGCTTTCAACAACATCCCACGTGGGCCTCTTTGGTATGCGCTTTCGCTGCTGCACTTCCCTGAGTCTTCCCTGCGTGCTTGGGCTGGATTTGTCTCGAAGCAAACTCGCCGTTTTCGGGTTCGTCAGTCGGTTGGGGCCCCGTTGGCATCAAACTGCGGTCTGCCTGAAGGTTGTGCTTTCTCTGTCTTTGGAATGGTGGTAGTTGACTGGATTTTGGATTTGTGGCTACATGCTCAAAATGTTCCGGTTTGTCTGCGCACTTTTGTCGATGATTGGGGTCTTCTTTTTCATGATGTGAGTGTTTTTGAGAGGGCTTGGACTGCAGTCGAGACCTTTACAGAGCATCTGGATTTAGCTCTTGACCTTTCCAAGACCCGGGTTTGGTCCAATGCAGCCTCGGCCAGAAAGGAGTTCCGGTTCAGCCAAGTCGCAGTTGCCAGGGCTGCACGAAACCTAGGTGCCCATCAAAACTTTACCAGGCATTGCCACAATGCTGAGCTCCAAAAGCGGCTGGTGCAGCTTCCACCGGTTTGGGTAAGGCTCCGGGCTTCTCAGGGACCATACCATCATAAGCTGACTGCTATCCACATGATGGCTTGGCCGCGGGCTTTACATGGGATCTCGGTGGTCCACTTGGGGGACTGTCACTTTCGGGTTCTCAGGTCAGGAGCCATGCGGGCTCTTCGAGCCGATCGAAAAGGAGCTAATCCAATGCTCCATTTGGTTTCTTCTTCGCCCTTGAGCGATCCAGAGGCATGGGCAATCCTTCAAACTTTCCGTGATGCCCGGGATTTGGGCAATGCCTGTCAACTTGAATCCATGCTTGGCTTGTTTTCCCAGGGAGGGGAGGGTCTGCCTCACAATGGCCCCACCTCAGTTTTGTTGTCGCGGCTCCACCGTATCGGTTGGGCTGTTGGTGGTCAAGGTTTGGTTCAGGACCGGTTTGGCACTTTCAGTGTTTCACATGTTGCCTGGGATGAATTGGAGCTGCGTTTCAAGTTTGCCTGGGGCCGTGTCCTTGCTGATGAGGTCGCCCACCGACCGACCTTCCATGGCATTGAGCAGGTGGACTTGCCAGAACTGTATCGTGCCCTGCACAAGTTTGGTCCCGTGGATTTGGTCTACCTGCGGTGTCACCTTGACGGTACCCTGTTTACCCAAAATGGCAGGGCGAAGTTTGATTCTTCGGTGTCTTCCACTTGTCCTTGGTGCCCTGCCAAAGATGGTTTTCATCACCGTGCCTGGGAATGTCCCCACTTTGCCCCCTGTCGTCGCCACTTTACAGCGGAGCAACCTGCGGTGGTTGAATCTCTTCCCTCTTGCCTTGTTGACCATGGTTGGCCGGTTGTTTTACCTGAATGGGAGATCTTTGTTGGGCTTCTGCTTCGGGCTGATGGATTTCCACGGGTGTCACCAGTAGTCCCCCTTGTTGCAAGTGAAGTTTCGGTTGACTTGTTTACAGATGGATCGGGAGCTTATCCAAGGGAACCCAAACTCCGATTTGCCGCCTGGGCAGTTACAATGGTGCCTGGAGGCGTTGGAACCCTTGACAACAGACTGATCTTGGCAGGTCATGTGCATGGGATCATACAAACCCCGTACAGGGCAGAGCTGACAGCAGTCTTGGCCGCTATCACCTGGGCCTCGCAGAGGCAACAACGTGTCAGGCTTTGGTGTGATTGCCAAGGAGTAGTTTCAGGGCTCAGGAGAATCTTGCGCCGATTGCCGCTCAAGCGAAATCGGCCGCATTCAGACCTTTGGAATCAATTGAACAGTTTGGTCGGTTCTTTGGATCCAGGCATGGTTCAGGTTTTCAAAGTGGTTTCGCATGGGCAGATCTCGCAGGCAACTGGCCCAATTGAGGAGTGGGCATATTGGCATAATCATCTCACGGACATGGCGGCAGCAGAGGTGAATCACCGGCGCTCTCCTGATTTTTGGGAGGCATGGGCGGGACTGGCTCAAGCGCTTGCATTTCACAGGTCTCTTCATGGTGCAATCTTGAAAATGCTTTTGATGACGTCGCGAATGGCAGCGGCTGATCAGACAGTGCCTCCGAAGCCGCGGCCTTTGCAGGTGGAACAGGCCATCCCAGTCCCGGTGGCTCCGCTGACGTGGCAGGTGCCGCCGAAACTCATCCAGCGCTACGGCCACATCAACATGCAACACCTCCATGCGTGGTGGAGTCAGACTGGAAGTGCTATGTTGCAAGGCGATGGACCATTAGCTTTCATTTCGGGTATTCAGATCTTCATGGCTTTCAACCTTCACACTGCATTTACAGGTCCCTGGTGCCATAAGAAGCGCTGGTATGGAACAGAAGAAGCAGCTCCCATCACTGCCCGGCTCCAATGGGGCGCGAGGTGTCAGTGGTTCTTGCGAATGTGGAAGTCTTACATGAAAGCCAATCAGGTTTTGATTCCAACCCGTATGACAAGGCCTTGCTCGGCATCAGTTTCCCGATGGACAGTCTGCTACCGAATGAAGTGGAGTCAACGATTGCTGGATGGTGTGGACGAAGCTTTGCTCGCCCAAAACGGGCGACAAATCACGTCGACAAGTGATGTGATGGGTCTCAGTGCCGCTAAGACCGGCTAGGCGCAGCGAACATGAGCGGGTTTCGGGGTCGCTTGGCAGCCCCGAGGCTCCCCAATAAGTGTCAATAAGTGTTAATATTTTTCAGAGGGGTTGAAACCACCAACCAGATACAATCCTAAAGCAGCCCTTCAAGGCGCTGAATCTGTAAAAACTTGTAGAAACCCCACGCAAACTCCAAAGCAATTTAGATAAACCCTGAACCAACCCTAAGCAGGGCCTAAACCAAGCCTGAACCCTAAATCCCTAAACCAAGTCGAAACAAACCCTAAACCAATCCTAAAGAGACACCCAAGCAACCCTAAACAAACCCTAAAGCAACTGAAATAATCCCCGAACTATCCCCAAAACAACACTAAAACAACCCTAAACAAACCTTGGAGAACAGCCACGTTCAATCGCCAAGATGCTCCAACTAGTGTGTTACCAACAATGGGAAAATCACAATGAACTAAATAAAAAAACAGAAAGGACGACAGACAACTATCCCACGACTTGCACGCAAAATCAAACAACACCAGGAGCAGAAATCTGATCCACAAGTGCTGCAAATACCATGTGACAAGAACAAACCTAGCTGGAACATGCCATTTTTTCCGCTGCATTTTTTCGCCGCATTTGCTGCGCTGCACATTTTTCATACAGCGTCAATCATGCATTCAGGCTCGCATATGCTAGAAGCACAGGTGCAACTGAATGATTTTGTTTTCGAAATGCTGCAAGATTTTAATGCAAGCAACACATTTCACTTTGAAACATGTAGCATTTTTGCAATGTAAATGGCAGATTTTATCTGGTTCAGACATGATCCAAAAAACACATGAAAGTTTTGAAGGTCCGATATGCTGCAAATACCATGTAAGTTGCAGATCTTAGCCCCAAAATGCTACACAAATGGAAACGCATGCCGCATTCTTTAAATGGTCAGGGATAGTCAGGTTTTCAATGAGGGCACTATATGGCACTTTTTCAGTTTCAGTTCCATTGGTCGTGGAGCAATGAGCTCAACCCCATTCAGTGGAGTCCTTACCCGGTCCAGCCTCGAAATAATTCTCGATTCCCTGGGCGATTGTGCAGAGCTTGTGCCCAGCAAACTTGATGAACGGATCGGGTCTCCCAGCTTCATGCGGGATGGTACAGAAAAAACCGACCGGAGAAAAAAAGCTGCGGGATGTTGCCGGGGCCACTGGGGGTTGCTGTGTTGACCATAGTAACATGTGTAACATGTGTAACATGTACAGCGAAACCAAGGATACTGTGGATGGTGGCGAAATCCTGCACCAGTTGGTGGTTTATCCATGTTTATCCCATGATTTTGTAAGCTTTCTACCATCCCAGGCCAGTATGATATACCGATCACACCACAGAACTTGCGAGCTCGGGCAACTTGAATCTCTCAGAATCGCCCTTTTTGGTGGAAAACAGCCGGGGAAAACCACCATGCGATTTGTTGGGTTTTTCCGTAAGACCAGGGAGCCGGCACGGGATTCTTCCGCTTTTTGGTTTAAGCTTTTTTCACAAAGGGTCAAGTTCCAGCGGATCGATTTCACCCAAAGTTGGGTTCTATCCCAGCCCGGGAATATTTCAACCGGAAAACACTGCAGAATCCCAACTGCAGCTTCCGAAGGGTCGATTTCGGACGCCAAAGATCAAAAGGGCTGGAATGTACAGCTTGATGTGGGACTCTGACCTGTGTTGGTGACAGTGTTTTTTCGGTGATACAGGTCCTAGGTATGTAATGGTGTATAATTATCATATATACATATCCTATAATCCTATATATATATATGTAGAATACCAAAGCAAGCCTACATTCGAAAAACGCTCGTTCCGAGCAACTAAAAGCCCCATTCGCTGGCTCCAAAGTGAGTTCTGCGGCATGGCGCCGCGTCGTGATGCCATCCGATCCCTCGCATCGTTGATGTCGCTGACGGCGGCATGTTGGAGCTTTAGCATTTCGGATCCACGCAGAGGCGACCGAAACCGACCGGGCTACGCGGAGGTGGATTTTTTGCTGTTCAAAAACACTGTTGGCTGGTTGGTGGTTTGGAACATTTTTTATTTTTCCATATATTGGGAATAATGATCCCAACTGACTTTCATATTTTTCATAGGGGTAGGTATACCACCAACCAGTTGGTGATTTGGGAGTTTTAGGGATTAGACTGATTGGACTAGCCATTTTTTGGGGGAGTATTGGAATACCTAGCAACCAGGCAGTATAAAGGGTGCTCACTTGACAAAAAGGAATTTCAACAGCTTTCAAGGAGAAGAGCGAGACAAGCTATTGCGATCTGATAATGATCGTTTGATGGCATATTGATTAATCAAGTTTGATCTGAATCGTTTCCATGATATTCAAAAGGCCCTTATTTTCTTCAGCACATTGAAAAGTAATGATTACCATGAGATGCTGTTCAGAGATCGCTTTCCTCCAGCCCGCATGGTCTGCCTTCATGGTCTACCCGGCTATCAAAATGGAGTTGGGAAGCAGAGGGACATTTTTTTGATGTTCCCTTCAGGATGAATTGAGCTGAATTCCTAGGGGAATTGAAGTGGCAGCCGCCATGGGTCAGTGCCTATAATATTTTAGATTCTATTTTATGGGACATCCATCGATCCTAGCAATTTTTATTGAAAAAAGGGCCCAAACACCAATATTTTTTGGGCCCAACTGGCCCAACTGGCTGTTGGTTTTCGCAGCTCAGCTAGGCCCGATTCGACGTTCACAGCTCTTCAGCTTCTATGGAGATTCCATTCCAATGCCTCCACCTGGACATCCAGATCATCCAGTTGGTGCTGAGGTGACCCAAAAAAACCAACCAGGAGTATGATCACTGTCCCTTGAAAATGGTCATTTGAAGGGTATATATGATATATATATAACATATAATAGTATAAATAAACAGATATTATAATATAATATAATATGATAAAATATAATATGATATAATATAGTATGTTATCATACATTATAATATATTATATGATATTTCCCTATATTTTCTTATATTTTCTTATATTATATTATCTTATATTATATTGTATTATATTATATTGTATTATATTATATTGTATTATATTATATTATATTGTATTATATTATATTGTATTATACTATATTATATTATATTATATTATATATATGCCATTTTGAGATGAAGCCAGATCTGGACTGTACCTCAAATTTCACGTATGAAACCATCATGAAACGCCAAAGCATCACAGGGCCCCCACTTGGGCTTTGGTGATTTTCACAGACCGCCAGACAGCTTGTATCGCCATCAGGTGCAACCTTTCGCAAATCAAAATGGTGGAATAGATGATACCCTAGGCAGACCTGGGTTCCCTGATGGGCTTGGGTTTCTTCATGTCTCTTCTATGCAACCGCACGGGTCCGAATCAATATGAGATTTTGATGAACTGATTGTGTGTGATTGGATGTTTGGAAAGCTTCATGCGGTCACTTGGTTGGATTCAATAGGGATTGTTGCACGAAAAATGACCAGGATCAGGAACTATGTCCGCCTGGTGCGTTGATGAATCACAAACTTGGTGATCCAAAAATTCAAAGCCCAACTGTCAGTATGCAATCAAGACTTCCCCCCTTGCCGCCACACGCTGAGCTGCAGGTCCACCAAAAATTTATATGTATGGTCCAGCGGCCAGCCCCTTGGGCCGTTCCTATGCGGTGGATTGCAATTTATGGCATTCTGCTGACAGAATGGAGCGGCAACAGCTGGTAGACCAGGTCCTAGTGACTTTGAGAAGATACTGGGCCTATTAAAAAAAAGGGCCATGTTGGTGGAGCCGCTAAGCGTCATGCGAGCATCAAAGCACAGCAGACATGAGGAACATTTATCAGCAATGATGGGGTGAGAGGCGGGCAAATATGGAAAGGGCATGAAAGGCGTTAGTTCAAGGTAAGAACCCCTCGATGGTGGACAATGTGTAGAATCGATTTATTTGGAAAACGTGCAGTCTGAGTTTTCACTATTGTCAAGCGGACTTGCCTTCACATTGGCATCAGCCGCTTTCCTTTATGGGATTCGATGGCTGAAGGCCTACCAGTCCTAGGCTGGTCCCGGGGTTCCTGCCATTCCGTTCCTGCCGTTCCTGCGGCGTCTCAGGAAATGGTTTCGTAGTGCTCGAAAATATGGTTCCACCACAGGAGCAGTTCTCTATGGAAGCAGCTGCCATCAGGCATTTCGAGCACCTGAGCCAAGTTTGTCGGATTGTCGACTCAGGAGATGTTGGTGGATATTGGTTGTGCAACTGAGATTCGGCAAACGCTCGAGGTTTGAATAAGCAATGTACAGCTGGCTGGATGGAGAAACGTTGTTGGTTTTGACTTGTGAATTCTGGGTGAAACGTGGACATCTCGTTGCGTTCTTGATTTGCAAATGGATTCGGCAGATAGACGTGGCTAGGCGAGATCGACTAAGTGCTAGATGCTTGGTGCTAGATGCATACTCAAATATAAATCATACATAAATAAATCTAGACACACAAGATATGTAGGCAAAGTAGACAACTTTTTTTTGCGTTTCAACGTTGAAAACGTGAGATGAAGCTGATATCATGACAAGGGCCTTTCTTTTCAAAGACAGATGAATTTATGGCTTCACATCGCATCCTAACATCAACAAAATCAGCACCAGGATCTAGTGCTGGGATCCAGGTCGCTCGAGCGGATCCCTGATTTTTCATGGCAACTATAATATGAATACATCAATGACCATCATGGGGATGCATTACCGAAAAATCATCATGACATTTACCCTCTGGAAATTTAACATAGCTATTGAAAATGGCGATAGAAATAGTTGAATTACCCATTAAACATGTTGATTTTCCATAGCTATGTAAACGTTTACCAGAGGGTAATCAACACCAATCTTTCAGGGGATTATGGAAATCCCAACTCATCAGTATTTTGGGGACCACCCCAGGCAGCTACCAGAGGGTTACTTCACTTCGCCTCTACGTGCGGATCGTTCGCAGGCGGCCGTGTTCGTAATGGAATGCTTGAGGGGTGGGGATCCGATCGTAGCTGTGGATTTTGCTCAGTTTTCTTTTGAACAAATCTGGGTATGGATCAATACCTATAGATACATTTTTAGTGGGATGAACATCCATTTACCAGCTATTTTGGGGTTCACTAGGTACCAGGGTTTTGACCCATCCCCATCTGAAATAGTTAGAATCTTAAGGCATCATCCGAGTTCTTAAATGTTTATGCTGATTTATGCTTCTTGAAGAGAGATATTTTATCGTGATATATCGTGAGTAATTGTCCGCAACATCCGAAGAAAAATCTGCCAACTTTTTGGGTGAACCTTTTGGAGAAGAAACATGGGAAGTTTCGGATATCTCCAGCCATGTTTGCGGTGGCTATGGCGTTTCTCTTTATGTTCCATAGGTCTGGGCAAATTGAATAACGACCCAACTCTGTGTTCTCCCGAAGCCTGGAATCATGGTTAGTAAGGGAAATCCTCTCCATGTGAGGCCTTAATTCAGATGAGTGAAATATGATAATTTACTCAGATAGTTATCGCTGTTGACTCTCTCAGGGCCCGGTCGACTCCAGGTGCATGTACCGTATGAGGATCCCTGGTCTGCCGAATGGTTGGTGCCCAACGACTTAGTCCTGCAGGTGACTGCTAGGCGCCAGGGAGCTGAACTTGGCCAAGCCTATCATGGGCGCCAATTGATGGCTGTACCAATTGGGGCCTGAAAATGATGGATTTCATGAAGGTTAACGGCTAGAACAGATGAATGGAAGCGCATGTCTCAGGGGACATGTATTTGAAACTCTAATCTAGATGTGATCAAAGCATCAAAGCCTTCGGCAGAATTCTATTCAGATTATTCAGCGTCCAGGTTTTTGAGAAACTATCAATGGAACAAAAAAACAATAATCATTGAGGATTCAGGTCTGTTTGAGGTGTACTTCAGGTGATTTGACATGAATGACATGAATTTCTCACGGGTTTTTCAGCCTATTTTTTTCTGCAGGTATGTGATCAACAACATGGCCTGTGGACGATCAGAGGAGGAGCAACAATCAGCTTGGTGTCAATGGGTGATGCAGGGCTCCTCCGTCGAATGGTTCCATTCCGTGCCTCCGCAAGGAGGCGTCACCGGTTTCCGGTTTTAAAGGATGGATTTGGAGTCCGATTTGGATGTTGAAAGATGTTGAAAGATGATGAAAGATGATACCCTCTGGTAAACGTTTACGTAACGAACTGGAAAGATCCACCATGCTATGAAAATGGGGATTCATCCACTATAAATCGACTGGGCCATGGCTTCAATAGCAAACTGTTAGTTTGCCAGAGGGTATCCCATGGATCTCCAGATATCTCCAGATATCTCCAGGAACAAGGAGCTAGTCTGACTGAGTCATAGATTTGAATCACAGAGTTGTATACAGACTTGTATACGAAGTCTGTATGGTGGTGTTTTTTTTTCAATGTTTTTTTTCCTTCAATCTTCTCTATGGTTCTTTCATATCACAGTAGATTGGAAGGGCTCAACACTTTGCTGGCTTCCCCACTTTTTTTCTGGGTGCGTCGGTGCCCAAAGTCAAATCGTCACAAGAAGTCTTGGCCAACTCCAGTGGTTTTCTTTCAGTAAATAGTTTATAGCCCATTTTTAGTTTTTCAACTCATCTTCCAACCTCTATTTGGCAGCCAAAAATGACATAAAATGACCAGAGGCTTTTGTCACCACCCTGTAGACGTCGCCCTGAGGGCCCTTAGCCACAGATCCACCTCATGGTTGTACGAATGTGGGCGCCCCTGATGAGCTGGGCCCCTGGCTGGGTAGGGTGATGATCACCAAGACGCCTCCGCAATCGCCCTTGATGACCCGACACCGGGAGACACGGATTTGAAAAATGGGGCGATCTTTGGGACGACCATGGGATGAACGATGCTTCAAAGGCGATGAAAAAAGATGGGACACATCCACGAACAAAAAGTGGGTCAAAGTCCAGAAAATGCCAGAAACTGGGAGTATTCTCTTCTGATATTTATTTGGGATGTTCAGCAGTAAATTACCACCAAAAGCCACATATTACATCATATTACCACGTCTTTGCCACGTCTGAGGACATCATTCTTCCTGGCCCTTTTGCGCAGCTCACAATTGGTGTCCCCCTGACGCCGCTGTCTGCAAACAATGGCCCTTTAGCACTTCGACCCGGGTCACATGTTATGAACAGCCCTGGATATGAAGTGGTCACTTGGAGGCAAAAAAGCGAGCCTCCAATGTGCCCCCGAACTGTGATATCAGTGTGAACTGTGAAGCATGAACAACCAAAGTATCCCTACGTCAAATCCACGTTAGCATTCGGTTAGCTTCACAAAGAGGTGTAAGTCTGATAAGTCTGTGTTACCCTCTGGTAATTTAACATAGTTATTGAAAATGGCCATTTATAGTGGATTTACCCATTGAAAATGGTGATTTTCCATAGTTATGTTAGTTTACCAGAGGGTAGTATTGGCTCGTGTTAGTTCAGGGTATTCGCTAATTTCACCAGTTCCCTGGCCACCCGTAGCATCGTTCCCTTGGAGAGTTCCTGGTCGCCGGTCAACAGGCTTTTGATGACACCCAACAATACACTTGGTGAGTTGCGGTGCTGTTTTTGGGCAATATGAGACTACTGAGATTACATGGGTTTGTGTGAAAATCAATGAACATCACCTCCAAATGTCTAAAAAATCGTTCCATCTACTTGTGAATCATCATTCTCCATACATTTTCATGTCTTCAAATGGTGTTTTTTTGATTTCATGGCTATTTCTCAAGGCCATCTTCAAGGAATGTTCCGTCGCAGGGCTGTCGCCAGGTGACCAACATCCCACATGGATCCATCATGCTCTACGATTCCTTCGTAGATCATCGTGCCGTCGAACATCGTGGTGAAGAAGACAGGTGGACAATCACCGGTGGCCGATAAACATATCGGCAGAATTTTGACTATTTAGAGCCCTTTTGGATGAAAATGTATTGAGACTATTTAGACTGTTTAGACATGAAAATTACAATTTAAGTTATTTTACCTGATTTTACCTGATAGCCATTCTGATCATTCTGGTACTTGGGTGTAAACAAAAAGGCCCAAAAAATTCCAAGCACTTTTTCGGCCCCTCCTAGGTGTTTCAATTTTTTTTTGTTTCTCACCAGGCGCCCATGGCAGGTATGTCTTGTACTATGAGTTCGAAACCCGTGGCATCTTCACTGGATATGTCGATGGACACTTCGGACAGCAGGCGACTCAATCTGCTTCTTGGTTTTGTTAGCCAAATTTTAGGCTGTTTTTCTTGGGTGGAACTGCAATTTTCCCATCCCTTTAAGGTGCATCTGGGAGATTTAACATAGACCCGGGCAAGCCGGCGGCGGAAGTTTCCCAAACATAAATGACCTATAGTTCAAAGACACCCTGTCCCGACCGTGTCCTTCCCTCGACACTCCACACCTCACACTGCACA
>Ga0126342_10020270_pt1 | contig 11197 bp, 10 predicted proteins | sample Cyp1metagenome_FD_92528 | JGI IMG/M metagenome (GOLD analysis project Ga0126342, IMG submission 92528) | Coral microbial communities from Lord Howe Island, Old Settlement Bay, Australia - Cyphastrea 1 metagenome | ecosystem: Host-associated > Invertebrates > Cnidaria > Coral ...
AGCTACAGCCAAAGTTTACCGTAATGGAAAGTAGTATTCGAGACATCTTTACTGGTTGGTGGTTTGGAACATTTGGATTATTTTTCCATATATTGGGAATAAGGTGAACAACTGACTTTCATATTTTTCAGAGGGGTTGAAACCACCAACCAGTTATTTTTGGACATTGAGCTGGGGCTTGGAAAACGATCATACACTCTGCAAAAAACGATAACATTTACTATATTCCCAAAACCCGAAAAACGCCAATACAGTCTTCAAAAATTGATGATTTGGAGTTATATACTAAATATTGACTGTGGCCCGTATCAGCCCAAAATTCTGGAACTGGGCAAACATTTGCGTCCAAAATGGCCCACATCAGTTCACATGCCGTACATGGATCATGGAGCATTTGGGAACAAGATCCAAGAACAAAAAATTGAAAGTTGTGGATTGAAAGGGAAACTTGGTTTGTTTGGCTTTAGTGGAAATGGTTTGGTTGCTTTCATGGCCCATTTTTGTGATTAAACCAAACACTTGCTTTTCTTCCTGGGCTAAATTGTAGCCCTGAAATACAGAAGTCTAAGAATAAATGTGTCCATGTTGAATATGTTTCATGTCACTCAACAATGGCATAAGAATGTCGGCATCATATATGATTCAAAGCAACTGAGCAATTGGTAGCTCCCACGTCGCCGGATGGCCTGGTGATTGACCCGGGTGATTGTCCTATGGTCATCTACCCAATTTGGTGCTTGATTTTGACCAATTTTGACCAATTTTGACCCATTGCCATGCTTTATCGCGATTTGGTGGGTAAAACACGGTAAAACCCCGTAAAAGCCCATGAATTCTGTAAAAACTCCGAAAGTGATCGCTACGGCAGGAGCCAGAAGAGGCGGGGCTGATGAAAATTGTGCTGTCATGAAATGCAGTTAGTTTGTCCTTGAGACTTATGTTAATGTCAGATATATATATATAGATAGATTAGATTAGATTAGATTAGATTAGATTGATTGATAGATAGATAGATAGATATATGATACATTAGATATGGTCTGGTAATTGTATAGTCCTTGGGATCCTGGGGGGAATATGTGGGAATCATAGATCCATTTATGAATTAAGGGGTAAAAATTAAAGCCATTACCATCTGGTTATGACTAACATAGCCATGGAAAATCCCAACCATAGATGGAGGTTTCTAGCTGGGAAAATCATCTATCAATGGGCCATCTATACCATCGCGAACTGTTAAAACCAATACTGGTTGGTGGTTCTAACCATCTTGAAAAATATGAAAGTCAATTGGGATGATTATATTATTCCCATATATTATGTTAAATAACCAGAGGGTAATTATCTCCATTACTGTAGTATACGAATGCCCGTGGAATGGGATGGGAATCATGTCAAAATGGCCGCGTGCGCACCGAATACGGAGAGCTTAGGAATTCGATGGAAATCTAAGAAGCAGCCAGGCAAACCACAAGGCAGTTTGTTGATCAATAATTATATATAATATATCATAGATAGTATTCGAATGTATTATATATATACATATATTATTGTATGATGTTGTGTATCTATAATATGGTGTGTATATATAATAATAATAGCATATAAATAAAAACCAACCACAATCGGGAATATTTGGGGACTGAACCAACACCAGTGCGGGATTAACCAAGAGATGGTGGATAAACCAACTAGCAAATTGTCGGGTTTTATAGGATTGTTTAAAATCATGTTTGATCATAATATGTCATACCCTCTGGTAAACGTTTACATAACTATGGAAAATCACCATGCTATTAAGCTGGATAAATCAACTATTTCGACTGGGCCATGTTCAAGTTCGCAAACTGTAAACGTTTACCAGGCCGGGTATATTCCATTAAGTGGATTATAATCCCATTAAACCCCATTAAACCCCATTAAACCCCATTAAATCCCATTTTATTAGCTATGTTTCATGATCCCAGCCACAAAACCAGACCCGACCTGTGCACAGCTTGATCCGATTGCGCTGTCTCCCAGGACTCGCGGAGGCGACGGCGTGGACGAAAGAAGGCGCAGCTGGAAGACTGGTGAAAGCTTTCATGGGTACCCTCTGGTTATGTCAAACATAGCTATTGAAAATGGTGATTTATAGTGAGTGTTCCAATTGAAAATGGTGATTTTCCATAGTTATGTAAACGTTTACCAGAGGGTATAACCCCTGTAAATGTGATGTTGATATAACTGGTGGATATACCCAAGTCATGTGTTGTTGATATAATTGATGTTGGGATATACCCCTGTTATATACTGGTGATTTTCTCCATGTCATGTTGTTTTGCAAATGCCTAAAGGCAGAGTTAAGCCTGATAATGCAACAGTGGTTTGAAGCAGGCAAACAGAAATCGGAAAATTTTGGAAGGGAGGCAAACACGCATCATGGTACCAACACAAGCACAGACGTTTAGGATCAACCAGAAGCCCACAACAAGGCCACGTAATTTCGAAAAAAAAAAAAGTGTGGGCAACTAGACCAATGATGGAACTGGTAGCGATATCATCCTAATCAACTGACAAGTAGTAAGGGGAGTATGTAGTGGGACTTGCTAGGAGTGTATAAGGTGATTAAAGAAACAAAGATTGATTTCTTATCATCCCAAGTGTTGGCAATGGTCCTTTTGCGCATTGAGCCTTGATTTTGAGGTTGTCTTGGTGTGTCTTGGTAGTTCACGGGAGCTATTGGAAACCGATCATAAGATGTGCAGTGGGACTAGAGATATGCTCCACATCAAAATAGTCACGCCTTCTTGCCATCTTGCCGAACGCTCTCACAGGCTGCGCTGGACTGACACACTGTCCACCTAGGATCAATGCATTCCCGCAATCAATAGAGAAGGTATATGATGGTATATGCTGTATCAAGAATAGTTGATTGAACTGAGGGATCTCTATGAACTTCTGAACCCTGGGTTGACATTGAAAAAGACACCAATTTCTGGGTAAATTTCATCACGACCTCACTGTTCTCCCTCACTGGAATCATGGTTAGATTGCGGGGAATCATCCCCATTCATGGCCCAACTATTCAGGTTAGTGAATGATTATCACAATTATAATTTACCCAGACCAATCCCTTCCTATGAGATACCACCTTGAGACCTTGGGGGATCAGCTGACAGGAACGCGAACGCTTACCCTCCAGTGATGAGAGGCGGCTGGTTGAAGCCTAGGGAGGACAGGTCCTTCAGGTCTGAACAGGTCCTTCAGGTCCTGCTGTTCCATGGCTGGCTGGTGGTTTGGAACATGAATGGCCATGGAAAATGGTCCATTTATAGATGGTTTACCTATTAAAGATGGGTGATTGTCTATAGCGAACTGTTAAATTACCAGAGGGTAATGGGAATATATTGGGAATTTCATCATCCCAACTGACGAAGTCCATCATTTTTTCAGAGGGGTTGGTTGAAACGATCAACCAGATGGTTGTGACGTGTGCAGTTCTGCTATGCGAAAGATAAAGCTGTTTGAGACCACAGAGACCAGGTGCTTCAAAGTATTGAGACTTGTGACATCTTGTGACCATGTAAGGCATGTTTACTGACCTCACTATCTACTGTTCCGTGCGTGTCTCTTGGGGGAGTTCTCCAGTCATCACAGCTTGTCCCTTCTGTTGGTTAGTTCATCTGGGAGTTCTCAGTTTATGAACTATGCGATAATCCGCTCTGATGTAAACCACTTATTAGATCTTATTAGTCCTGAACAAGCTTGGGCCCGGCCATCCACCAACTATCATTCTTATCTCATGTCCAATTTGGTTTTTGTTTTGATTGAAATTGTGCTGGTGGAATCACCACTGTTTGTTCATTCTCACATCGGGATGGGTCAAAACCTATTATTGCCACATTTGGAATACACATCCATTCACCATGAATTCTGAGGTATCTAGATGTACTTGGTGCGTTTTACGCAGGGAATTTTCGGGAATGATCCGTAATCACCAGGCTAGAATCATCCCATTCCAACCCCCAACCCATTCCCATTCCCTACGTAAAACGCACCAGTAATGTGTAGGGTACCGAGGGCTTTCCGACAGGTCGGGCAGGTCCGGCAGCCGGCGGAGACGGAAGGCGGCTTCGCCGGACTTGTGGTATTCCGGCAGAAGTCCAGGTCATATGGTAGCAATAATTACCCTCTGGTTATGTCAAAATAGCTATTGAAAATGACCATTTATAGTGGATTTTCCCATTAAAAATTGTGATTTTCCATAGCTATGTTAGTTTACCAGAGGGTACCTGGAGTAGTATTCATAGCTCATTGAATTAGTAATTATTGGCCATATTTTTAGGTAATTGAGTCATAATCTTGGAGATTAGTCAATTAGTATGTTTATGAGGTTGATTATCTAATTAGTATTATTATTGATGGTTAATAGCAGCCCATATTATGCCAGGGATAGTATTATTGACGATGTGATTGGTTATTAACCATTTGATATGATCCTTGGTATCATTGACTTAGGTATATTGGTCTGTGTCCACCTCTGCAGGATATTGATGCGACGAATGGTTTTCATACTGTAACACTGTTAGTGAAATTAACGACATTATCAAGAATACATACAATTTTAGTAATTAAGAACATAACGTTTGTAAGAGTACTGTTACCCGCAATGGGTCATATCATAATATTCCGGGTAAATTATAACGACCTCACTGCGACCTCACTGGAAATGATGCTTAGGATTCGGAGAAGTATGCCAATATAGCCCTATTTCAGGTTTGTGAATATATTTTATTCAGATAATTTTTGCTTTATGCCACTTATCATACTAATGTAGTACCCTCTGGTAAACTAACATAGCTATTGAAAATGACCATTTATAGTGGTTTTTCTCATTAAATATGGTGATTTTCCATAGTTATGTTAGTTTACCAGAGGGTAAGCCCAATAAGAAAGCCATTCCCAATATTATGACAATGGATATACTGTGGTTGGTAGAAATCGTCCTGAAATGGTGGGCTTCATGGCGGGTGAATCCCACATGAGTAGCTATGATCTAGGTAAGGAAAAAAATGCTCGGTATTTTCATGTATTTTCTATACCATAATCAATGCTTGGTATAACCATTTAAAAAACAAACCATAAAGGATTTAACCATGAGATGATGAGGATACAGGTGTTTTTTCCCGTTTATCCCATGACGATCTGATGACGGTGGTTTCACATCTATATATATATATATATATATTATATATATATATATATATTATATATATATATATGTGTTCAACCGTATCTGGGCGAACATTCTTCCACGGGGTTGAAACCGTTGAAACCACAAACCACTTAGTGGGTTGTTATCTTGGCTACTTTGATAAGACAATAGACCATGTAACCAGCCAAAAATCAACAAATCGTGGGTCATTGTTGATTATCCTTTGGTTTTCTTAACATAGCGAACTGGAAAATCACCATGTTCAATAGGTAAATCATCTATCTGTATATATATATACTACTATCATGTGTATATATATATATTTGATATATATATATATATATATATTTGATATATATATATATATATATATATTTGATATATATATATATATATTTGATATATATATATATATATATGTGGGCCATTTTCTGTAGCTATGTTAGTTTGCCAGAGGGTACCCAAGGTAGTAAGTAGAACCCTCCACAGCCAACGACACCAGGACGAAGCAAAGGAGCATCGTTCAAAGAAGGACCTGGAGAACAGTTGACACAGTCATGCCGCATGATGATGATGGCCAACCACGAGGGTGTGTTTGAAGATATACTTTATACTGTATACCCAGTTATGATCTGTCGTGGCTATTCTGATAAGGTGATGATCAAGCATCATAGTTTTTGTTGGGTACCCTATTTCAAACCCAAGAATGCCAACAGGTGCGCATTGCCGAGTTTCGGGGAAATGATGGGGAATGTACCAATCTTGGAATTATTGCTGTTATCATTCATCATGATTATATGAACTTATATGATAACATTAAAGTATAAGTTCTTTCAGCACTGATTTGAACATAATGTAACATCCAGTTACATAATATTGTTGTTATTACTCTTGAACCTATAATTCTGAGCTTTGCAACGGGCACCGTGGTACAAGGAGCAAAGACCTATGGCACCCATGGCCGTTCAGCAGCACTGTGAACGGAGAATTCAGATGGACATTGCGAGCTATACATATTTATCTGGGCAAATTATAACGACCTCACTGCGACCTCACTGGAATAGTGGTTAGTAAGGGAAATCATCCCCAAATGGCCTTAATTCAGGTTAGTGAATTATAATAATTTACCCAGATTTATTGTTGATTGGTTGTACTTCCTGGCCTAATGGGGAGAATAAGTTATAGCATATCATATTATAGCCTATAACTAATGGGACTGACCAACCAGTACTTCATTGAATGGGATATCGGTATTGTTCATATGGCTCATGTGGGGGGCACTATGACAATTCTGGGAAAATTCGATGTTTAAGCCATTTATAGATGGTTTTCCAAGGAAAATCATTCATGGGGATTTACTGGAAGATTATTCCATGAAAGTGGCAGGGTTCAGCTTCTTCCATGTTCAGGTAATTGATCTCTTTGTACTATTATTTTGGGTGTGCACATTTATGCCACCTTCATAGAAAGGCGAAGAAAAGAGCCAACTTTCTTACCAGACTCCTTATGCTGGAGTCTTGCATTTTCAATCAAGATATATAGATGTGGTCAGATTGAAGAAGACAAGAACTCCCACAACTTGCAGTCTGCAGAAAGTCTGCAGAATGCACATCGTCATTTCAAGATACCCCATACTTTTGCCAGAAGCAAGGGATATCCAAACATGGGTGTGTCTAAAAATTGTTTACCAAAATCCATTGTTGATCAGAATTTCTCTGTAAAACTCACCAGAATTGGGGATACACCCAATTTTCAGACACACCCACATCACATTTTTCCACTGGTGTCCACCATCCTTTGGTCTTAAAAGGGGCCCCCTGAAAGCCAAAATTTGCATCGACGTGCACTTGGGGATGGTGAAAAAATCCAACACATAAAAATGATGATATTGGGCATGGTTTATGATGGTTTATGGCATTGGGTTTCCCACAATATCTGTTGTTCATGATGGTTTAATCCAACCCAAAGCAAATCTGTTGTTGGTGTTCACTGGATCACGTCGCTTTTGGGTCTTGAGGTTTGGTGAATCGTCAGGTGGAGCACCGAAGATTGCTCGTTTGATCGTTGTCTTTTGGATAATGTGACTAAGAATGGTTGATGATGTGCGGTTTCTTGATTGTTGCTGTCTCATACCAGTACCCGTGTGGATCTTGTACTTGTTTGGTTGGTTGATTTTTGATTGCATGTCCATTGAAACTAGCTAGCTTGTGTCAAAACCATCCAGTGGCGTCGTGCTGGTGAGTTCCGAGGACATATTGTGGATTCGTATCCTGCTTGCACATCCCTACTTGTAGGTTTCCGTTTTGGGACCATACATTCCCATTATTCTCATGGTGTTCTCATGGTTTTCTCATAATTAATTACTATAATCTGGAAATTTAGATGACATATCAATCAGGAAACATCGTGGTAACCTCTGTTGGCTATTCAATTATGGTGGATCCCTAAGTAACCCTGGGTTAACCTATACTGAGTCATGGTCATGACGACTGGATAATGACTGGGGTATCCCCATGACAAAACGGAAACCTCCAAACGAAAAAAAATACTTACTTGGGGATGGGTCAAAACTTAGAACGAAACATATTACTATCATATTTGGGGTAATAAGCATCCATTAACCAGCTATGACCATCCGGGTACCATCCGGGTACCAGGGTTTTGACCCATAGCCAAATGACCTCCCAATAGCTACCCCAAAATCTCAACCCACAGGTGGTCACGACCCACAGCTTGGATTCCGAGCCCCACCGCCTCTAAGGCTTTTTTCGCCAAAGCCAAGGAGAGAACTGAGAAGTTGGGTCATGGATACAGCATGTGGGATACGCAAGGGTAGTATGTTTGAGCAACTGTAGTTATTGGGGGGGCATACAATAATTACTATAGTATGTAGGGGCTATAAGATGGTATAAGTATATATACTTATTGGGGAATATAACTATAGTTATTGGGATATAAGGGATATTCAACTAGATATATAATTAACTTCTATAAGCAACAATATTAGTTAGGAAGTGGTGAATGACCCATCTGGATGAATTTGATCATGATCCTACGTCGTGACGTCACACTGATCTGAATTGGGTTGGTGAAATCATCTCCTAGACGGCCGCAAGTTGGTAGAATTCGAGGTGTAACTCACAACATGATTTCTGGGTGTGTCTTTCAAAAGAGGAAATGAGGTTTATCATCAGTTTTTTGGGTACCCGACTTTTCAGGCACACCCATGTATGTATATAGATTATATATATATATATACATATGTATATATGTAATTCTCTTTGGAGCTGTTTGTGGTATGACCAGTGATTTCGCTGCAATGTGACCGAACTCGCTTCCTAGCCACGAGCGACAAACCCGGAATGACAAGTCAAACTGGGGCACTCCGTGACTCGATCCATGCGATGTTTGGGATTTATCAGCCGGCTAGAGCTATCTACTTTACCTTGGGTAGCATCCCAAGATGGCAATATCTGGTTGGTGGTGACTGGAACCATGGAATTTTATGACTTCCATTTCATATATGGGATGTCATCCCAACCCCATTGACGAACTCCATCATTTTTCAAGATGGTTAAAAGCACCAACCAGATATGGTGTTCTCCATTCAGAGGTCGTTTTCTCGGTATCGACTTTGCAGGCGCTCCGCATGATGCCAGCGCCCATGGCAAGGGGCTGAGTCGACTCAGTTTTGCAGAGCGATGCTTCATGGGGATACCCTCTACGAACCAAACATGGCTGGGAAATCGCGGAACGAAATGATGAAATGGAGGTTTATAACTCGGACAAACATTAAAAAGACTGGTTTTAGCGGAGGGTATTTTTGAGAGCTGTAAGATATCCATTTTGTTTGGATGTCTAGGCAAACTATGTCCACTGGCCTCTGTCAGATTTGTTTCTCAGACCATTGGGGTGGCGAACTCCAACAACTGTGGCCTGTGTTGCTTGGGATTTAGCAATCAAAGTTGCAAATATAGATGAAGTTGGAGGAAGCTGAGAACTCTGATCAAGGATCTTTTCATGGATCTTAGAGATTGAGATTAATTTGAATATGAAGATGATTGAACATGTACGCTGCAACCCCTAGGTTTGCCCGCGGCCAATCCCTCATATCCTTTGACATGCTCAAATCCCTGCGCAGGGTTTAAGTTTTTTACTTTCCAAAACAACAAACACCAAAACCCTAAAACCTAAACCCCTAAACCCTAAATTAAAACTCTAAATCCTGAAAACTTAAAGTCAAAATCACTGCGTATAGCCAGTGTTTTCATTCATCCTCTGGTGAGAAGTATATCATATTGTTTGGATGTGTTGTTTAAGTGTTGGCGAACTAGGGGGTTGCGGGGAACATGTAGTATAAAGACTGGTTAGTGGTTTGGAACATGTTTTCCATATATTGGGAATAATAATCCCAACTGACTAATATTTTTCAGAGGGCTTGAAACCACCAAACAGAAGATGTGGCATCAAGATAGCAAGAGAGCAAGCGAAAACAGTTTATTGAACTACTGTAAATTGGCAGTTTCTTTTGGCTCCGGCACATCGCGCGGAAAAATGATGGTTTAACCATGTGAAATGAGGATATAATGGAGATATAACCAATGATGATTCGCCTGGTGGTTTCAAAGATGTTTTATGTGCAATCCTGGAGATGAGATGGTACTCCCAACTGGCTAATGTGTTTCAAGAGGGTTGACACCACCAACCTGAGAGGGAATCTGTCACTGCAACATACTGCAACGTTGTTTCGTCAGTTGTGTTTGTCAGTGTATGTACCCTCTGGTAAGTGGATTATAATCCCATTAAACCCCATTAAATCCCATTAAATTAGCGATGTTAGTTTACCAGGCCGGGTAAGCATTGCAAATTCCATGGGTTGTGCTTTTGGGACGATGATAGGACGATTTTGATCTTGGTCAGAGCTGAGCGCCAATTATACTTCTCCCAAGCATCCTACGACTTGTCGATCCATGGCAAAAGCTGCCAGCAATCTTTCACAAATTTAATATAATCTATGTATATATATATATATATATGGCACATATGTAATCATCTATACACCATTTTCAACCCCTAAGATACTCATCAGAGGAATACTCTTTGGTTGTACTGGATTGTGTGTTTTCCGGGAGTTGTTTGAAATGTTTGAAGTTTCGCTCGCACATTTTAGTCCACCACAGTCCGACCTTTGAGCCAAACCAGCAGCTGCCTGTTTCATTGCCAAGAATATTTCAGATATAGCTATTGCCCACATAATCTTCAAATATATTGGTGATGAATGTCGCAAATTATGATCAAGATAATCCACAAGAATCCGACAATTATCCAATAATCATCCAATATCATCCGACCAATTTAATGTGGCAATCACATGTTCCCATTATGTGTCGAATATATACAGATAATGCATGTCAGTGCACGATAATCAGTATTTATCCGAATAGTATCCAATCATCGTTTGAAACTAATATAGTAAGTAAATGATGTAACAAATATGGTTGTATCATATAGATCATATGTAAATAGCAACCATACTCTATTTACATCACATATAAAACATATGTCCAATACTATCCCATAATCCCAAATAAATATCCCAATAGCCCCATCAATCATTATATATTTATATATATGGTTAACCACAAACCAACCATAATCAGCCTCTAGCAGCTAGGTGTAGTGTAGGGAACCATATACTGTATATATACATATACATATACATATACATATACATATACATATATATATATATGGTTGAGCTTAGATATCATATCATATATATAATATAAACAGATATAGTTACCCATATATATATCATATATATATGATATATATATATACATATCTCAGATATATGTATATATATATGATATTTATATATACATACATATATATATATATATAATATATATATATATATAATATATATATATATATATATGTTATATATATATATATATTTTTGTTTATATATAATATCTTATATATATATATATATAA
>Ga0126342_10020271_pt1 | contig 11197 bp, 22 predicted proteins | sample Cyp1metagenome_FD_92528 | JGI IMG/M metagenome (GOLD analysis project Ga0126342, IMG submission 92528) | Coral microbial communities from Lord Howe Island, Old Settlement Bay, Australia - Cyphastrea 1 metagenome | ecosystem: Host-associated > Invertebrates > Cnidaria > Coral ...
CACAGAAGCTGCTGCACACGCAAACCGTTCTAAGGTGACGCTACATAATCTGGAAGGTTCTGCTCACTGCCACAACGTTGTCAGCAACAACTCCATTCACACTGACTTACTAACGTCGACCATGACGGTGATGATGAGCATGATGATAGTGATGATGATGATGATGAAGAAGAAGAAGATGCTGATGATCACGTCGACCATGACAGTGTTGATGAGCATGATGATGGTGATAATGGTGATGATGATGATGATGATGAATATCATGAATGAAGGTGCATCCCGTGCACAGGCGAGTCCGGCCATCCCGTGCACCAGCGAGCCAAAATCCCGTGCACAGGCGAGGCGGTTACCCCCCCAGGGTAACAGCACCCCAAAGCGCACGCAGCACTCTGACAACAACACCCTAAAGCAACACCTCCAGCGACACCATGCCCAGCATCAAGGTGCTGCTTGAAGGTGCTGCTGTCAGAGCAGTCTGTGCACTTTGGAGCGGGCATGCTGGTGCTGCTGTCTGTATGTCTTTGCTGTTGCCATTGCAGGGTGACGCTGCACCGTGCTGGTGCAGGGTGCTGCTTTAGGGTGCTGCTGTGTGCTCTCTGCGCTATGGATGGGTCTTGTTGCCGCTGCAGGCGCTGTCAGAGCGGTGTGTGCGCTTTGGAGCGGGCATATGCTGGTGCCGCTGCAAGGTGCTGCCATCAAAGTTCTTTATATTCTTTGTGCTTTGGAGTTTGGTTGCTAGTGCCGCTGCAAGGTGCTTCTGTCAGAGTGCTGTTTGCGCTTTGGAGCTTTGTTGCTTCTGCCGCCCGCTGCAAGGTGCTGCTGTTTGCGCTTTGGAGCTTGGTTCCTGGTGCCGCTGCAGGGGTGCTGCTGGAAGGCTGTGCTGTCAGAGAGCTGTTTGCACTTTGGAGCTTGGTCCGCTGCAGGGTGCTGCAGTTGGAGTGTGATGTGCGCTTTGGAGCCGGCATGTTGGTGCCGCTGGAGGGTGTGGGTACAAGGTACTACTGTCAAAGGGCTGTCTGCATCTTAGGAACTTGTGTTAGAGTGCGGTGTGCGCTATGAAGCTTGGGTGCTGGCGTCGCTGCGCGGGGTGGCTGCGAGATGTCTATGGGAGTCTGGGCATTGGGCCCTGATAGAGATGACGTTTATGCAGTAGCAAAAAACCAGCAAACAAATCTTTTGCTATCTGGGGTCTATTCTGGTGTAATTTACACTCAACTTGTTGTGACCGTGATGGGACGTGGCTAACCCAAGAACCACCTCACCGATTTTGCAATCAATTTTCCATGTCTCGCACGTTTGCTGCAATCTGGTCTATTTTTTTTGGGTTACCTATTTGGATTTTTCCACTACAAGGAAGGGAAGGGTCGACTCCAATCTTGTTGACAGCATATTAACGTCGCTGAATACAATTTGTGGACCGCAAATACTCAACTTAAGATGCATTCCAACTTCACTATTCGAAAAGCAATTCTGAGCAAGTCTGTGTGTGCGAACACTGCTAGTCACATGCAGCTGCAACGCAGTTTCAAATATGTTTGATTTCATCAACATGCAGGGGCCATCCATGTACTGTGAGCGATGGTCCAACAAATCGGCCACAGTACTTGCGGATATCACGGCTGATCACCGTGACGTACCTGCCATTTGATGTTTTTCTCTGACATGGCGTGGGGCTAAGCCTAGAACCCCTGTGTTAGTTGTTAGTGGTTGTTGATCAGAACTTTCACCCAGGATGCTTTCCCAGGTTTTGTCGTTAAAACGCTCCATTACTTTTCTCATACAGTGTGTGTCTGTGTGCGCGTTGCCCCGTCACTTGGAATATTCTTATGCATCAGCCTTGTCGTGAACCGACACAAAATGAAAACGCCGCAGGTGAAACAGCTGAACCGTCACAGCTGATGCCACGTCACTGATGCCATGGCTCGATCGCATCCTTTGCAATCGCTGAAGGTCCCACGCAGTCGCAAGTCGAGCAGCAACGGGTGCACCATCTCTACCATCAACATACTCCATACCGTCATCACCAGGAAGCAAAGCAAGAAAGACCATACCAAGGTCTTCGCACATGTAGCCTCAATGCATCTCAAATGCAAGCAATGAAAAGGCGAGACGTTTGCATGCGTGGGTTTTCCGATAACGTTTTCAGGTGTCATGATATGTCATGATCAAGCGCAGGCGATTTTTGGATTTGTGGCCGATGCCCTGTATTCCCTCAATATCATTCAATATCAATGGTATTCAATGGTCCTTTGGGACAATGCAATGACCAAGCGTGACTTTATGCGACTTGACTACGTCACTGGAGCTCTACAATTCTTCAGTTCGAAGCGGTTCATGCTTCCTCACTTTTCTGATGCTTCTTTCGGCTTGCATTGCTTTCGTGCAAAAGTGATGTAAAAAACATGCGAGGGAAAAAGAGAGGACACACTGAGACGGCCTGTAAAGAACAACAAATCACTGAATGAAAGCTAGTGTAGCCATCATCGTTGCCAATTTGTGCAACTCTCGCAATGTGCGGATCTTCCTCAACAGTCGGATCAGTCGAAAGATGCGAACAAGGCGAAGTGCCCGGACCACGCCAACCCGAACTACAGACTCACTATCCATGAAAGCGTCCAGGAGCATCTCAAGATAACCGCAGACTATGATACCCAAATCCATGCAAATCATCCAGTCACGCAGAATGCCAAGCCCTTGCAAAGATATGTGAAGGAGAAGTTCCACGGTGTAAAGCACCAAACACAAGTCTGAGAGCACGAGGAAGGCTTCTGGTGTAGTCTGGCCTTTGGCCCGGGCATCTATATCTCTGCAAGTGCTGTATGCATCGATGAAGACCACGATCACGATGAAATTCGCAAGGTACACGCTGCTTAAGAACTTGGAAGCCTCCCATGGCATCGCGTCACTATCATAGTATCCAGCGTACCTAGCTTAACTACTTATCATGCAATTCCAAACTTGACACATCTTGCACATTGTTGCACCTACCTTATAAGCATCCCTTGACCAACCATGCTGGGGAACCCCAAACGGCTGCAGGCCTTCTGCTTCCAACGTTCCCAGACACTTCCATCGCTCTCGTCATCAGGCGCGCGCACAAAATCTGCAACCACACTGACCCCTCGACGTGACTTTCCATTCTTCACAGCATCATCAATAGTTTCTGAACGGGTCCCTTCGGAGTCACTGCGGCCGCGTGTAAGTCGCGATGCCATAGCACCACAATTGCGGGAAGCCTATGAGAACCCTTCTTTGAGAAGAGCCTGGTAACTATAGCCAAATCTCTTGCGGCAGAAACATAAACGAATAACATGCCCATGACTGTCCGCTATCTAGCCACCTATTATCTTTTCAAATATGACCGCAGCAGCTTCCAACAAATGGTGACTGAGCCTCTGTGAAAGAATTGCTGGAACTACAACAGCAGCGGCAAATACCGAACTCTTTTCGCAATGTCTCCACTAGTTGCGGCACAGAAAACGAAGGGAAATCAAAAGCAATCTCTTAGAGATCCTTTGACAGTTCTATGCTCGGTCTTGGGGCCAAATGAACTTGATTTTGTTCGTCATGTAGTGAAGAAGACCCGCTAACTGGAAGGGTGCCAAATTGAAAGCTTCTGGTCGGCGCGTCAGCCTCAGAGGTCCGGCGTCTCGAGTCATGAGGCGCAGAAGGCCGCAGCGCTGAAGAGTCTAGAGATGCTAGAGAAATTCGCTGACGGCGGTTTATGTACATGCTCCTGCAAGGGTTGAAATCTGAAACCCACAGCGCGGTGGCGGTTGCTAGTGCTCAAAAAAAACAATTGGGTTATTTTTCAAGGAATAGTCATGGGAACCTGCGATGGCGTCCCTTCTCTTGTCACTATCATTAAATAATTTCTAGGCCTTAAGTAGGTCAAGTTTAGATCAGCACCACCCTTACGTATTATTGCATTTTATAGCATATTATTACATTTTATTGCATATATAAACCAGAAACCTATTATCTATTTTATATGTTTGCATTTATCAATCAATCAAACCTACTTGAGAATTAGTCAGCTTGATTTTTTCTCATACTTCGAGTCATCCAGGACAAACAACATGCACACATTTGAGCTGAATTCAAACTTGCAACCTCTGACAGTGATATGACACTGACATGACACTGACAGTGACATGGGAAACTTTCAACATAAGCGGATACGACCACAGTTTGCTGTTTTTTTCTGGGATTTACTGGGCCTTCTTTACTTGGCCTTTTTTTTTATTGCCTGGCGCTGGTCGGCCTAAGGCTTTTCTGATTTTGGAAAGCCACAGGGGAAAGCTGATAAACTGGATAAGACCGAACAGATCGGCAGGGTGTGCAAGAAACCGGATTAGATCGGCTGGACTTACGGCTTCTTGTTCGAATAGATCGGCTGGGTTTACAGCACAAACCGATTATATCGGTAGGGGTTTGGAAAACACAGGTTCAACAAATGACAGAAAATGCATTTAATATCTCCATCTGTGTCAAACTTCACCCAAAACTCGCATAAAAAAAACATAAATATATATCTGATATATGTATATATCTTTTTATATCTTTTCAGATCCTAAGAAAACAGACATATAGGAAAAACATGAAACTGCTCAAAAAAAAATAGAATCGCATTTTTTGGTGTTTTTCTGTGATTTACTTGCTTGGCTGGCCGTGCAGCGCTGAGAGCCTGATTTCTTTTTCACCTCCACTTGACCACACCGTTGGAGTGACTTGAATGTGTTTGTGGGATCAGGGGGGTATGGCATGGGTCTTTAACGAATCTTAGTTCGAAATGTTTCAAGCCAACCGATGAACATTCATGCAACCGTTGAAAGACACAAGAATACGAAAAATATGACTCTCATGAGCTGCTTAGGTGGAACATGGCCTGGCCGCAAGACATTGTGCAACTCCCTTGTAAAATCAAATCAAACACAAAAATCCACGGCTCAGAAAAAAAATAAAGCAGTTTTTTTCCGCCCTGCCCTCCTGGATTCTTTCCACTGGTTCATTTCTAATGAAGGCCAAACATTGAAAAACTAATCTGCGCCAACGTTCCCATGTTTATTCTTTCGTTTTTGATTCCAAACCTTTCATACAAGGCCCCTTGCATGGATCTGATTCGCTGACGGGTTTTCAAGTTTGTCATTGTTCAAAGATCAAGCATGTTTCCATGGGTTCTAATTGTTTTTATTTGTTAGTTTGTTTTCTTGCTTTTTTGATCATCTTGAAACATGGTCTTTATATGTCTTTATTACTGAGCTTTTTTCATTCTCACATTCCCTTTTTTCATCTGTTTTTTTCCATGTTTTCATTTGTCATTTTTTCCCTTGTGCCAAAACCCAGCTGGTCTAACACCGAGCTGATCTCATGCCTAGAAATGATTTATTGACATTACTTTCAATCGCCGGAAAACAACATTGGAAATAATACGAACTATAATTAGCGGTTGCTGGTAAATGAAAACATCGAGCACGAACAAAACAAACTGCTGCGTCTATGCAAGAGTGAACTGCCACCAAATTAGGGAACACCTACAAATAAAATACGATCAGGCACGTGCTAAGCATGCAAAAACTGTGGTTGGCATACGCCGTATTTTTCTTGAAACGTGGGCGCGTGTACACGTGCTGCGTTGCATCCAAAAATTTGCGCGTCGTCTTTAGACAAGAAAACAACTGGAACCTTTCAAGCTCTCCAAAACTGCATAAATTAGAGAACGCTCCTTTCCTGAAAGCTTCAGGGTGGAGCATCGGAGCTTTCCTTCGCGATCTTGGCCCCGGTCCTCCTTTCCAGGATTCTACATCCTCACTTCCCAGTCCGACTTCTGGGACTTTCATCCTGCTTCGGTCCAGCAGAACATCCAATTTGGATTCAAGTTTCGCCATCGAAGATTCCAAAAGGCTTTCAAGAAGATCAAGATCATTCATGTGGTTCTTCTCGGCTTTGGACGTTTTGGGCGAAAGGAACTCTCCAACTGTAGATGTTCGAGGTTGATCCACTTGGTCAGCCTCTTGCTGCGTGCTCTTTGTTGAAGCTACCTCTTCAGTCGCATGCCTAGTCCACAAACCCAGGTTGGAACTCAGAATTCCATCAGACCCCACACAGGTTAAGGGCGTTGAGGGTGAGGGATTTGAAGGATTCGAAGGCCCAGGTCCGCCAGGCAGCCCCGCAGGTCCCCGTAACTTGGACTCATGTCGGCTCTCGGGTCGACTCTCATTCTGCCGGGTTCCATACCCAATCTTTCCCAAAGCCGAAATCTGAAGTGCCAAATCATCAACCCTCTTTGCCAAATTCTCAAAACAATCCTCGGAAAGCGCGTAAAGATCTTCCTGAAGATGCATAGTCTGTAGCATGTTGTATTTGATGAAACGGGGGGCTGTCTTGGAGTCGTGAGCCCATCTGCTCAAAGGCCCAATAAACTCTGCAACTTCGATGGTGCCTAGCGGGTCCCCAGAAACCAAAACAAAACGTTGGAAAAACAAACTTGCTTGCAACCTTGCACCATCCAACCTCGGCTCCCTTTTAGCTTAGAGTAGATCTCCCGACGCCCGCACATGTGAAAAGGCAAGAGCCCAACGGAAAGAAATGATGTTCAGAAAGTGGTTACTTGGATGAATCTACAATCAATTTCTTTGGTGCTGGTTTGGTGGCGTGTGGGCGCATCATTCACAAAAAACAACAAGGCGCTGATGAACCATTGGACTTTGGCTGAAATCTTGGGGGTGGCTGTTGGTTCCGGATTTGTTGGGGCCCCTCGCCTGATCGATCCATATCAATCATCTGGAAAAGTTGGTGCAAATCATTCCTTGGTGGAACCACCATGTGCCAATGCAGCGAGCAAGACATGTGCTGACCATATTCTTTCAATCCCAAAGTCTCCAAACACCACCGTGCAGCGCATCTTTTCCCTGTGGTGCTGGTACGATTTTCGCGTGAATATGAAGCACTCTCACAAGCACTGGCACTAGCACTAGCACACACAAACACACACACGATTGAAAGACCGCATGTCGCATGGAGTCCTGATTGGTCCATCGAATTCGTTTGTCTTCCTTGCCAGTTCTATATGACATCTGGAAAACAAATTCCAAAAAAGCCCCGCAACACTTGTTGAACATGATGCAGCCACCCTTGAGTTCCGAAGGACTGTGTTCCGTAGACTGCATCGAGCACGGCGGCATTAGCCGCCGTTTTCTGTTCCATAAAGGTCCAGGAGCACATGCTCCTGAACCAACGCCAGCCAAGTCAACAGGCGTAGATGTTGGACCTTCGTCACGTCCCAGGTCGGCCAAGAAAATCGCCAACTCAAGAAATTGCCCGGCTTGGCCGGCCGGCTAACTGCACCAGGGAGTCCTCGGCACTTCCAAGCCAAGTGTTCAAAGGTTGCCAATTGGAAGTTGCACCATGGACACTTCGGGGACTCTTCTGGCTTCATTTGTGAAGCATGGCCGGACTGCAAATTGAATCAAGCATGATGGCTCTGCCATTTGCTGATGTAGATTCCATTGCTTTCCGCGCTGCTTCCAAATCAATTTGTTCCAGTTCTCCTCGCATCGGCAGTGGACTACTTCGCCACTGCCATTGTTGTGCCTCATGTCGGGGTCCCAAGCCCCACTTTTGCAACAAGGTTTGCCGCCAAACTTGTGTCTGGTGGGCCTGTGAAGTTGTTTCGGCACTCGCCCGCAAAGAAAGTTGAAGACTACCCGGTCTCCAACGCCAAGGTGCGATCTCATCCCATTTGAAGTCTGTCATCCATTTCCGAAAAGCTTGAATAGGAGTACCTGGTTGATTGCTCCATGTGATGTTGCCCTTACACCTCATGCAAAATCTCTGAAGCATCCTCGCCGCAGCCAAAGGATGAGCATGCGTGTTGCCTCCATACAAGACTGAGCGAATCATTGGGTTGGCCAGGCGGTTTGTGCCTGTCATTTTTGTCAAATTGCTGTTGAACAAAGCATTAGACTGTGGTTTGCGTCGGAAATCTGCTGATCCATCCAAACAGGGCCTGAGGCCTTAGGCACTTTGTATAGCTCCAACTTCCGTCTGATTGACACCGGAAGGCATCCCAAAAGCTTGGATCTATTGACAGCAGCTGCAATACGTTGGTTTTCAGCCGCTGTGTTTTTGGAGGGCCGGGCACGAATGCTGACCCCCAAGACCTGCATTGTTTTCTCCTGCGCCCATTGCGGTCTGTCAACAACGAGTTTGTCTTGCATCGCCTTGGTTTTTGCCAAGGCCTGTGCTGTCCAGACATCTCTGATATGCAGCATCTACAAATGTTTTGTCGTCCATGTAGATCTTGGTGTTGGCCATTTGGGTTTCTTCGATTGAATATCCGTAGCTGTTGTGAAGATCTCATTGACAGAGTGGCGACCACATGCCATGACACATGCCAATGCCATGGGAGCGAAAGGGCATCCTTGGGGAACCCCGCAGCTTGGCAAGGTTCGTGGATCAATGTGTAATGTGCCTGTCAAACTCAATGTACCTTTGCGCTGGCCACACCTGTTGAAGAATGGCAGTGATATGTGATGGCCATCCTGCATTTGAACTGTGGTGTGCGAGTCCAAGCACCGGCCCAAGATCTGTGGAAAATGCAATAAACCGCGATAGGCTGTGTATGACAAGCTTTGAGGTAACCCTTTTGGACCTTGTGTGGCTTGGGCAAGTTGGCTTGTCTGCTGAAAACAAGAGTTGCTGGGACCTGCTGAGCTTGATGCAAACGGCTGGAAAGCTTATAGAAGTGCTGGATGGCTTCCACGGACATCCAAGACTGCTGCAGTGAAGGTGGCAAGATCTGCCGGTTGCCAGTTGATTTCTGTTGTGGCTTGTGGTCTGCCAAGGTTGAAGTTGGCCGCCATGCGTGTAGCCGTAGCCTCGCTATCCAGTGGAATAAGCTGCTGCCAAAGGTTCTGACAATGTTGGTAGATGCAAGCTGCTGCTTGGACGTTGTTGTCCGCCACGTCATCATTGTGAGTTTGACCCTTATGCTTGGGTATTCTTTGTGCTGAAGCCATCGGCTGACAGCCTTTGTGTTGGCACTTTGCATGTTGTCTTTCCAGTGGTCGAACCTCTGCTTTTGCTTATCACTTTCAAGTCTGCGACGGTCGGCCTGCAACTGTTTGACCTCTGCCTCCCCATGCCGGAAGAGGAATCCAAGGGTGGTGTCCCCAGTGTCATGCTGGGGCCAATGTTTTTGCACACGCGATCTCAGCTGGTTGGAACACTGATAGTGAGCATCTTGCACTTGAATGGCTCCGTGCGCAGGACGTCGGGACTCACGTCGGCGTGCCAATTGCTTAGCCAACTTGCGACCCGAAAGGCCAGCTCTCTCAAAACTAGCAGCTGGTTGTTGTTGAATGGTTGTGGCGAAGGTGATTGAATTCCTTTGCCATTGTTCCCCCCCGATTGTCGAAGGGCTTTGTTGATCTCTGCGCGCTGCTGCTCGTTGCTAGCCCGTGCCATGGCAAGAGTCGTGGCTTGCTTGTAAGTGTGACTGAGGATCTGCATGACGTTGGTCCTTTCCTCATCTACTTTGATTTCCTGCTTGAGCTGGAGAAGGTGATACCAATCCTGGTGATTCGTTCCATTCCTCGTTGGTGAAGAATGTACATTTGTTCCACCTGGGCTGTCGCTTCTACCTGTATCGCTGCGGTATGTCTTGTGGTGTAGAAATGATGATGGAAATTGCTTTGTGGTCAGATAAAGCCAGTGTGCTGTTCACCTGCGGTTGGCTGCACCAGCTGGATCTACTAGTGGCAAACCAGTCAAGGTCTTTGGCTCCTTCCCAGCGAGTGGCTTGCTGGGTAGGAAGCAAGTTCCAAGTTGTGAAGCACTTGCAAGGATATCAGAAGATTCCTTCGGCTCCTCATTCCAGCCACCTGCCATCACCCACGCATAGGAATCAAGGTTTTTGCTAGTAGCCAGTTCCAAGAGAGGTTCTGCCATGGGTTGTTGTTGTTCCCCAGGTGGAGCGTAGCAGTTGATGATGACAAGGTGGTGGATGTGCACTGCAGTGATGTAGGTATTAGGGTGATCTCCAGGAGGACATAACAAGGGTCGTTGGTACAAGTGCTTTGGAACTAAGGTTGTGACTCCTCCTGTTCTTCGAGTGCCTGCGATGTCAAAAAAGCCTTGCACCACGTGACGTCACTGATTGAAAAACAAACAATTGGGGTTCTTGGCTTAGCCCCTTGCCATGGCAGAAAAGATAACAAGTGCTGACCTAAAAATCTTGATTCGGGAGCGTTGGCGTCTGCCAAGGATGCGAACTCCTCAGGAAAGCTTGAAAACCACCGCTTGGCAGTAGTGCCCGGAGTGCGCCTTCAAGAGGACAATTCCTGAGGTTCCTCGTGGTCAGGGGGAATATCGTCACCTGCTTCAGCATTCTCTTCTGTGGTAAGCTCATTGGCCCCAGAGGCTGAACTCCAAAAACGGCGAAGTGGGAATCAACAGTTCCAGAAGTGGGCGTTTTGTCTATTGATTTTGCCCTGGTAGGCTGATTCACGGAGATGATGGCACCGGAGTGCTGGCAGCAGCACCAACTGACTCTTGACTAATGCCAGCGGCAACCAACTGTGGCCAATTCAGCTTGAACATTTGCAGGTGACGAATTGCTGACGTATCCGAATGTGGTGCTTGAATACTCTTGCAACAGATTCAATAAATCCCTAACTACAGGCTGCATGAGTTCAGTCGGCGTGTGCAACTTGGACGGAACTGCAGCAGAATGACAAAACATGTTACTTAGGGGTTCTTGGCTTAGCCCCATGCCACATGAGTAAAAATCACTGGAGTCTTTGACATATAAACCAACAGCGTTAAGAATACAAAGAGCAAGTACGTCAGTGCTGGCCGGGCACTGATGTCACATCCACTTGGTGCGGTCTTTGGTAGATGAGGCACACCAAGGGGCCCCCATCCCCATGCATATGTGTTGGGTTCACGACGGCGAGACACGAGGAATCGCCATTTTGTTCATTCAGGCGAGACACAAGGAATCGCCATATGGTTCACTGGGGCGAGACAGCCAGAACCGCCATAGGGTTCATGGAAGTTTTACATCTATACAGATCCCCCTTTGTATTAAGTGAAAGGGTTGGTGTTGACAATTTTATAGTGATAAATCAGGAGGACATGACCCCCCTTTCCGAAAATGCATCTATAGAATCAGAGACCCCAAGGTATTTTCAAG
>Ga0126342_10020272_pt1 | contig 11196 bp, 8 predicted proteins | sample Cyp1metagenome_FD_92528 | JGI IMG/M metagenome (GOLD analysis project Ga0126342, IMG submission 92528) | Coral microbial communities from Lord Howe Island, Old Settlement Bay, Australia - Cyphastrea 1 metagenome | ecosystem: Host-associated > Invertebrates > Cnidaria > Coral ...
CCTCCTCCGCGTCCTCCTCCTCTTCTACCACCTCTGCCTCCACTTCCACGTCCACTGTTGCCTTGCCAACTCTTGGCCAAGCTCTTCGCCAACTTCGGAGCTCAGTGCGCACCGCTGGACCTCCACCTAGGACCTTCCCAGCTCAGGGCGCACCGCTGGACCTCAACCTGGGACCTTCCCAGCTCAGTGCGCACCGCTGGACCTCAACCTAGGACCTTCCCAGCTCAGGGCGCACCGCTGGACCTCAACCTGGGACCTTCCCAGCTCAGTGCGCACTGCTGGACCTCAACCTGGGACCTTCCGAGCTCAGTGCGCACGGCTGGACCTCAACCTGGGACCTTCCGAGCTCAGTGCGCACCGCTGGACCTCAACTTGGGACCTTCCGAGCTCGGCGCGCACCGCTGGACCTCAACGGCCAAATAGAATGCCAGAAGATATGCCAGATAGAATGTCAGATAGAATGCCAGAAGATCTGCCAGATAAAATGCCAGAAGATATGCCAGATAGAATGCCACAAGATATGCCAGATAGAATGCCAGAAGATATGCCAGATAAAGTGCCAGAATATATGTCAGATAGAATGCCAGAAGATTTGCCAGTAACAAAACGTATGAATGTCATGGTGGGGATAACTCGAAGTAAAGTAATTTTATTTATTTGTATCCATTGTTAATATTGTACTAAATAAAAGTTGTGAGGCTCAATTTCCATGTGTTATATTGTTCATTTTCGTTACTAAAGTCCTCGATGATCAAGATCAGACCCTATGGGTGTAACCCAAAGATGCCCGGTGGAGAGCCGCCCGCGTTTGATATCGGACACCAAATTTTGAAGCGGAGTTAGGAAATACCGCATGTCTGAGTTAACTTAGCTGAGCTGATTAGTCATATACATATATATATATATATATATATGTATAATTATGTTTACATATACAAATATATATATATATATAGTCCATTCTATCTCATTATTAAATTCAACAAGTGGGTTCTAACTATAGTTTGATGAGGTCCCCATGGTCCGTGCCGATGCGGAGGGGGAGAAGAAAGAGCCTGAGGCGGGTGGATCGCTGAATGGAATTCGATCAACCCATACGGGAAAAACATGGTTTCCCTCTGGTAAACATACAAAAAGCTATTGAAAATGACCATTTATTTCAAATTGTGATTTTCCATAATTAGTTATGTTAGTTTACCAGAGGGTACATTGGGTACATTAACATAGATGTGGAAAACCATGGGGAAACTGTTGGAAAATGATCTAGACATGGCGGGTTTTACACATCTAGGTTTACCAGAGGGTAAATGATGGTGTCATTTTGGGATCGTAGTTAAATGATGGGAACATTCAAATCAAGTGAACAATGTGGCAAACCCAATGCTCTTTTTGGGATGATGATGGAATGGGATATTACCAGCGAAGAATGCGGAAAATGCTGACCTCCTAAAGTAGACCATCCATTTGTGCCCGGACAAAATGGTACGTCACCCCATAATTTATAAGTACGTTTAATATAGATGACTCGTTTTTATGAGGGTCTAGGTGGTAGGGTTTAGCAAGATGTCAAACAGAAAACAACGGGGTGCAAGACACAAAGTGGACATGTTGAAAACCCTAATGAATTGGGAGGATTGGTATGGCTTGTTTGGCAACTGGGTCTTCTCATCCACCAGCTACACTTAAGGCCCTTTAGCAGTTATAAATGGTTATATACATATATATATATATATACATATATATTAGCTGTAAATGGGATAATGGGCTTGTAATTCCATAAATGGGCTTACAACTGACTTATAACTGACTTATAAGTGGTAAAGGATGATAAAGGACCATAACTGCAGAAGCCAGTTCCTCACCAGTTCCCCTGGCGGATGCTCACGTGCTAGGCGGCGCCCGCCAAGCGCCGGCGCAAATCTTCCATTCTGCCGGGAGGCATGTGCCAATGGACCCAAATTGACCTTCAAATAGGTTTGGGTTTTCAACTACCATTTTTTTTTGGGCGGATCTCCAGTTTCCAGGCAAGAACTTGAGGAACATTTGAAGCATGAGTTAAGGTAAATTTACCATAGCCGGGGATTCAATGTGAATTTTAAGCATTGGAGGCCTGGATTTGGTGATATTTTGCCAGCAGAAGGATTTCACTAGCAGCAAGATATGAGGTCAAACTATCGAAACCTTTGGTTGAACCATACTTTGACCCTTATTAGAGCATGTTGAACCATATCAAATTGCACTAAATCATATGAAACTACACTAATGTTTGCTACTGATTAGTGTGAGGGCCCCCCCCCCATCCCCCTCAAGCAATTTGAGTATACTGAATAACTCACATTTTTGCGCCCCCCCTCAACAATTTTTAGGATAGTCAACTTAAGTAAGGCTTTCAATTGAAATCAATTTATTTTCAATTGATTTCAATTTATGCTTCATTGATTTTCAATTGAAATCAATTTACTTTCAATTGATTTCAATTTACGTTCAATTGATTTCAATTGATTTTCAATTTACTTTCAACTGATTTAAATTTACTTTCAATTGATTTCCAATTGATTTCAATTGTTTTGAATTCACTTTAATTGTTTTGAATTCACTTTCAATTGATTTTCTATTGAAATCAATTTAGTAGTGGTTTAATAAGGCAGCTAAGTATTTGGAAAACCTTGCACTTTAAAGCTTTAACTAACATGAAGAGGGCTTTCTAAAGTAAAGGGGCCAGCTTTACCCAAAGAAAAGTGGAGAAAGGGTTTTGTGCACAATAGAGTACCATCCAAACAATTATATTCTTGAGTGTCTGGGCCATTCATAGGGTACCCCCTTGAAAAATTGTCTGGATGCTGTTTTCTTTTTTAAATAAGAGTTTAATAAGGCATCTAATTATTTGGAAAAAAATGAAAAATTGGATCTGAGAAAAAAATGAAAAATGAAAAAACTGAAAAAATGAAAGAATGAAAAAAATCTGAAAAATCACAATAGAGTTCCCCCCAACAATTCTAGCGAACTGAATTATTTTGGAAAAATTCTCACGATAGGGTATCATGACACTAATCGGTAGCTAACACTAAACCATACTAAACCATATCAAACATATGATTAAATCACAGTGAAGCACCATTTCCCACAGCTCCATCACCCCATGATCTACGCCAGGCGACACAGAGGCACGTGGTGAGAACGGTGGGGTCGCCCCTGGGAAATTCACCATTTTTCATGGATAAATCAATGAACTATCCATGGCCATTTTCAATAGCAAACGGTTAAATTACCAGAGGGTAAAACCATATATATATATATATGTAACAGTTATCATAGCTACACCTCCTCAATCAGCCCTTCACCATAAGTTGTTTGCAACGCTATCGAATCTCGGGGCCTCACTAACATAGAGTCGTTTACCCCAGGGTATTACTTAGATGTAGACCGGAGTCTCACGGATGTTACATGAATTTGACCAAATTACAAGATTGCACAAGAATCCTTTATGGTACTAATAACATCTAATAACATATGGTTTTGGCCACTCATCCACCCACTCCAGGCTGACTCCAAGTTCCTCTTTTCTCACTGTAAACGTTGCCTCGAACCAACCGCGCACGCAGGCACCCTCCAGTTCCGCCAAAGCCAAAGTCGGGGTGCTCGGTTCCATATTGGGCGGTTGATGGGGGTTACCCAAATAAAAACAAGTCATGGTCACGGATGACATAGTATTGAAACAACCATGGTGACTTGGGGATCCCCATGACTTACGACCCCCCCAAATATGGAACCATTTTTTTTCTTATTAGGGGGATATGATGATCCATTGTTGTCTCATGTTTGTTCAATGGTTCCTGTGACTGAAAGCCGCCGAGGCTAAGGCCAAGGCCAAGGCGAAAGCCGAAGCCGCCCCAAAGGCAAAATCCAAGGCTTCTAAGGAGGCCCGCGGCGACGGCAGGTGTGGCCTTGCAAGAACTGATGAAATTGACCAGTAAACTGATGGAGTTTGAATGAATTTTTATAACCTGCAAAAGCTAGGGAGTTCAACAGTAGGGGCTTCCAATTACAAATTGGATTGTAGGTGAGTTAAATCAGCAGCAAAGTGGTTTAAGGACCGGAAATGGACGCTCGAGTCAATAAGCAAGTGGATTTGTCCACAGCAAAAAAAACAGCCAAAAACAGCCTTATCCAGCAAACATGACGGGTTCCACCGGCACGTTGGGATTTACCGAAGGTGGTTTTGGTTAATGTTCACTGCTTTTCCCTGTTTGGAGAAGCTATCTTTTTGGTCAGACAGCCAGACACAAAAAAAGTTGAGGATTTAGTCAAGCAAGCTGGGTTTCTGGTTCCCAAAGAAGACATGCTGGATGTTAAGCTCGATTTTATCATTGCCATGTCAAACTTGAAGAGGCCCCAGGTCACAGTAATCTTCAAAGCCAAGCAGTTCTGACCCATGCCCAATTGCAACATCTCAGGGAAGGACATTGGTGATAAGTATCCACAGAAGAGTATCCGCACCTTAGCTTATAATGGGATACCCCAAAACCATGGGCTTCAATACTAAAATGGTCTAATTTTGGATGATATTGGGTACCCTTATTTTAGGAAACCTCCATGATAATTCCTATTAATTCCTCTGTTTGTCACGAAGCAACTCACTGAAGCACGATCCAACTTCTAGCCGACCTTAGTGTAATGGTTTGTCTCAGAAAGTCTACGAGTCTACGACAAACTGCTGCGAATTAGATGGGGCTGTCAGTTGTGGTTGTGGGTTTATAAGCCCTTGAACTCTACAGGTAAACCACAGTTCTTGGAGTTATGTCCGCAAGAACTTCGTTTTTTTTTCGCACTGAATCCCATGAAATCCCACAAAATCCCATTAAATCCCAGTAAAATTGGGAGATTATCCAACTTATCCTCATCCTTTTTGGGCGGTTCTTTTCAGTGCCAGGCGGGCTCCATGATGGATGCTTTGGCGGCCCCTTGGATTCCTTGGATTCACCCTGGATGAGTTTACCATGCTTTCGGTGGCTTTTTACTGTAGACGTCCAAAGAATCGGATATGGGTGGCTTATGACATTACTAACATTACCTGGTTGGTGGTTTCAAACATTTGTTGTTTGCAATAATATATGGGCTAATCCTTCCCATTGACTTTCATATTTTTCAGAGGGGTTGAAACCACCAACCAGTTACTAAAAGGATGAAAAATAAAATTGCTGGTTTATGACTTCACTAGATGAAAACATGCTTTCTGCATGATGATGCATGATGCATGCTGCTCTGGGATTGTCGACTCCAGGAATTTCTGGAGGGCTTTAACCAAGCAGAATTGGGAATCAATGCCCTGGGACCGGAGTTATTTTTCCAGACGGTCTCATTCGCAGGGACATGATCTATGGAATATATTGACTTTCTATGGTCAGATGTGGTTATGTTTATCAAAGGTTTCAATTTCCACTAGAGAACTATGCATTATTGGGACAGATTTGGATTGAGACTACATATAGTAATAGACAGTCAATGTGAATCAATGTTATATATATATATATATATTTAGCACAGAATTACATATACATTCTAACATATATATATATAATATTGTGTGCACACATATTTACATTGATTTGTATCATACTATATAAATATAGCTCTACAATTCTCTACATATAGAACAAGAACACGTATCATTGCTATAGCAAAGACAACAGCAATAGTGATTATTATAAGTTCAAACACACTGGCAATATATAAAAATAGTCATAGTAATAAGATTCCATAGAGCCTCCAGATACCTCTAACGCATGTAAAATTACTGAATTCATGGGGTAACAGACCTTTTTTTTTTCTGGGGTGGTGGTGGTGGGGGGTACTTCGAGGGTCTAGGTCACCAACATATTCCTTAACAAAGGCGCATCCCAGGTAATAGCCTATTATAAGTATACCATGATCCATTGTTACTGTATCAACGGCTAGCCATTATTCGCCCATTATCGTCCCATGTTCAATAACAATAATAGCAAAATAATCATCTTATCTCTAGTGATAATCATAAGAGTAGCAATAATACTGATAACACGTTCTATTAAGAATACTACTGTAATATTGCAACGCAAATCGTTATGACACACACAATGACCTAATGATTATATAAATATGATCAATATCATTTAATACATCCAGAATTACAATACAAGCATCGCCTGGATTAGTACTGTAATAACATAATCATTAATACTATTATCTTCATATAGCACTTATAATGAGGTTTCCTAAAATTCAAAATGGGGATACCCCCAAGTGATCCAACATTAGACTGCTTTAGTATTGAAGCCGATGTTGAAACCTATGGTGACTTGGGGAGATGCACCATTTTCAGAACCCCTGCCAACAACAAGATTTGGGGATCCCCTCCAAAAAAAAAACTCCCTCCATATTCACAGTTATAGCCCTTGACAGTTAAAATTAGCGAATCAAAAGCTACAGAATGTTAGAATTTAGTAATTTCAATGACATTAATCACCTTAGTTGCAAGAATCATTTCATCGCATTTATAACTGTTAACGGCCAACACACATGAGTATTAACATATTATATTAATCATTGATAACCATTGATGAACCACAAGAAATGATCAGCTTATGGTTAGCATGGTGAACACACTAGTAATCATTATTTAGCATAACATGATATCATAACATAATCATTAACACATTCTTCGTATTACTTCCAGTTTTTTGTGGATATAAATATATATATATATATATCTCTTCAACAAAAAAAACACTCATATTCACTATTATGATAGTATTAACTTACATGAGTGTTTTATAGCCCATAGGATCCATGGTGCTATATATGGTAACATGGATCCCATCAACAAAACCCCCCTTTTTGTTAGCATTTTTCTCCCAGCACCATGGATCCTATGGGTAGGAGAACCATAGTCAGTTAACATCTGATCTTCAACAAAAACACTGATCTTCACGAGCTTCCCTGTTCCACCGAGTCCTGTCCCATGAGTGCCGCGGACGTGACGATCCAAGCACGGCCCGTGATCGACCAAGCCTCGGCCATCGTCTTGACCGAGGCAGCAACAAGGGTTGTTGGGGATGCACCCAGGTCAATGGGAATTCCAGGATCCTAAAATGGAGGTACTGTACCATATTTCTGGCCATCTTTTGGGGGGATATTCCCTGAAATTTAGGCCTTATATAGGCCTTATATATGGTAGGTACCTCCAATTTAGGTTCCTGGAATGGCCATTGACCAGGGGGAGGATCGTTGAAATGATGGGAAAAATGGGGTATGCTTGATGATGTTTGATGATTTTTGAATGGCGAAATGATGGGGAAATGATGATGGTGATGATGATGATGATGACGACGATGATGATGATGATGACGATGATGATGATGATGATGATGACGATGATGATGTTGATGATGATGATGACGATGATGATGATGATGATAAAAAAAATGGCAAGCATAAACATATTGTGTTTAGTGGCTTTAAAATGGGGAACATATGTGGAAATGATGATGAAGCAGCAGATGTTCCGGGGTATCCTCTCAGTGATAATCCCTATTGTCGTATGGTTCATATCCACCTTTTTTTGCTGTTGCCGGGCTACCCATAATTCCGAGATGGGATATGATCTTCATTTTGGTGAACATATCTATTGATTATGAGTGATTGTATATGCCACCACTTTGTTGGTCTTACTACATTGACTGAAGGCTATTGTTGGGTACATATCATGTATATATATATATATATATATATACACATATTGATGAAATAAACATTATTTTTACAACTTCAGAACTTTGATAAAGCACAAGTGTGATGGTCAAATCCCACTTTTTGGATGGTCAAATCTCATTTTTTGATGGTCAAATCAAATCCCATTTTTTGGATGGTAAAGTCCCAATTTTTGGATGGTCAAATCCACGCCTTTTTTGGTTAAATCACCTTTTACAGGTTTCTGGGTGAAATGAGCCGCCACTTTTTAACCGTCAAATAATCTTATGTCTTTGGTTGGTTCAATGGTTAAATCCTAATTTTTATCGGTTATCAATGGATTGGGGACAAAATCTACAGGTGGTTCGATCCCTCCCCATGGGTTTCCGTCGAAACTTGGTAGGGCCACATCCAGCGCGACGACAAGCTGGCAGAGAATGCCAAGGCGGATGCCGACGCTGGGCCAACAACAATAGGGACCTACAGGATGGTGCCCCCCAGTGATGTTTGTTGGTTTATAAACCCCAATTAACTATAGTTATGTGATATTATAGCTACCATAAACCATAGAATTCAGCCACTTTTTTCAGGCAACTGAACGCGAGCTCGACTGGGGGCCCGATCCTGTATAGCTTCAAACAAATAGTTGTTGCTTCACCCACCTGTTGGTGAACCAACAATAGGAATCTACTTGCAACAACACTGGTATTTTGTAGAAATCAAATAGCTCCAAAAAATATGGTTACAGTACTTGAATTTTACACTGGATCTACAGATATCTACAGTTTGGCCCGAAAGATGTAAGTGAAATAACCCCATTCATGGAATGTAAACACTTGTAATTGGTAAATGGCTGTAGCTGTAGGGATCTATACCTAGAGCCTAGAGCCCTCAAATACCTCCAAAAAATGTCAAAAGTATGTAAACGTACTCGAATTTTGGGGTTAAACGCAATTTTTGATGGGTTCTTGGAGCGTTTTGGTCGGATTAGGTCCAAAGATTAGAGAGATCATGGGAATGTCATTGGATATCATGGGATTCAGGAGCCCCATTCATAGCACCCCACAGAAAGCACCGTAAGGCAGGATCTAAATACCTCTTTGGGACCAAAAAAATGGGAGGTGTTGGATAGGGGGATAGGCTTACCCCATTTTATCCACTGATGAATTCTCATGTTCCCCATCAGTTAAACTATCAAGAAAACCAATATAATTATGGATAAATTATGGGAGTTTATCAACCAGTCTCACACACAGTCAATTGGGACATCCACCAACAGACATACAAAACCTGGAGTTTTGGCCAGAAGATTGGCAGTTGACCCATCAAATTTCTGAATTTTGGGAAGAAATGAGGGAAGTTAAGCAACAGATGATTGGAATTTAGGCAAATGACCTGTATTAAAATGCAGCTTGAACCAATGACAACGGGGGATGTCAACAACAAGATACAGAATATGCTGAGTTTTTTGCGAATAAAAACATCGTAAGAACATGTAAGAACCTTTTGCACCTCATAGATTTTGGGCAGTACATGATCATCTGTCAGTAGGTGATGGCCAAAGCACATATTTTGCTATATCTTGTGGGGAGAATCATCCAGAACTTCCACAACTACCAGCTGATATGGTGTAGAAGAGAATCATCAGCGCCTTTAGTCGTATCGATGTCTGATGTTTAAGCTCGTGCCATTGGGGAAAGCCGCTTTTTTGGGGTCAGTCGGAGCAATTCCTGCTGTACCATTGGGATATGAATGATTTGAACAAATTCAAATCAAGTTTCAAGGATTCAGGCTGCGTATGATTGCGATACAATATATATACTGCAGCTAGACCCTCCAAATACATCCAAAGTGAGTCAAAGGTACTGTAATTTATAACCCCCCTGGTAAACTCACATAGCTGTTGCAAATTACCATAGAAATAGTTGATATAGCCATCTAAAAATGGTTGATTCTCCATAGTTATGTCCATTATGTAAACGTTTACCAGAGGGTAACTAACTCCAATAACTATGGTTTCTTTGGTTTATGATACTCCAAACTGAGTAAAAGTATTATTTTTCTAGACAAGCACCAGAAATTTCAAGGATCCTGGTGACTAAGCCGAGGTCACAGGATGGCCCATATGGCAGTGTCAGGCTGTGTCTGAAGATGGGGTACCGCTGTTTTTGGTATTGAATCCACTGGTTTATGCCACCATAATTGGAGGTACTGTACCATATTTCTGGCCATATTTTGTGGGGATGATATTCCCTGAGATTTAGGCCTTATATAATTATTATATATGGTAAATGGTAGGTACCTCCAATTTAGGATCCTGGAATGGCCATTGATCATGTTCCCTCACCTTTCCACCAGAAAATCCCTGTTTCATGCCACCCAGATTTCATGCTGTGATGAACTGCAAAAGCCGTCCAAGGCCATGGAAGGTATGACCGCCGGCAAAGAGTTCAAAGTGAGAAAACGTACCTGGACCGTTTACGAACCCTGTCCATTCAGGTCAATCTTTGCTGGTTAGTGGTTTTAAACATTTGGATTATTTTCCATTTCATATTTGATATACATGGGATAATTTAACTTCCCATTGACTTTGACTCCATGATTTTTCAAGATGGTGGGGTGTCACCATCAAGCAGTTTTCTGAGTCGAGCCCAGGGCTGGACCCATTTTCGCTGGTAACACTATATGGTAACACCTGTCGAAATTTTCCTTTCAAAAAAAAACAGGAAGTCAGGATTTGTGTCCTGGTCCTACTTGTTGCTTCACTGCAGCCTTGAAAAATGCAGAGTTAAGGGTGGACTTAAACTGATTCGTGCTCGCTACAGCAAAACCCCATGTCTCGCGCAAGCACGCCGCGATTTTGCTGCGGGAAAATCTAAATGGAACAAAAATTGCCCCCAAAGCTTCGCGAAAGTGGCTATTGTAGGTGCCAAGACCCTCCAAAAGTACTCATAGGAATGGTGGTTTATCCTATAATATCTATAATCTACTCCAGGTTTTTAGATGGTCTAGCTGCAGTTATGTTTCTGTAGATCCTCTAGAAACGGGCGTTTCGCTCCGCAAAAAACTCCGCTCAAGTGTGATTTCTTCAAATTCACCAGTATATTTCCCATGATTTTCCATGATATTTCTGATACATCCAGATTCCTCTAGTTTTAGCTGATCACATCAGCTCCAGTTTCGTGGCCTTCTCCGCTGAGTTCCCAGCATGAGAAGACTCTTGGATTCGATCGGATGGCTGGTCATTGTCTTGAAGTGCCTTGGCAGATCTTGGCAGGGCCAGAAGTCATCCAGGGCCCGAGGGCCCAAAACTGCCGTGTTTGGATGTGTTTGGAGGGTTGGATTGAAGTGGGGATAGTGGGGGTAAGCCCCAAAATCATCCAAGTCACCATTTTAATATGCAAAGGTATGGTTTGGGGGATCCCCCGTTTTAGGAAGCCTCCATATTGTGTATATTATGTATAATATATA
>Ga0126342_10020273_pt1 | contig 11196 bp, 13 predicted proteins | sample Cyp1metagenome_FD_92528 | JGI IMG/M metagenome (GOLD analysis project Ga0126342, IMG submission 92528) | Coral microbial communities from Lord Howe Island, Old Settlement Bay, Australia - Cyphastrea 1 metagenome | ecosystem: Host-associated > Invertebrates > Cnidaria > Coral ...
AGCAGTGCGGTGGCCAGCAGTAGCCAGCGGCAGCTGATGAGATTGGGGTTGATTGGGTTTCTTACCAAATTGTTTGGGTCCAACTGCCATGAAACTGGCCCCAGATACCATGAAAGTTACATAAATATATGTACACACATTATACAGATGGTAATATACATAATATAGATTTATCACATATCCGTATACAAAGATATGATGATGAAATAGTATGTATACAAAGAAGTATATCTATATCTAAATCTATATCTATATCTATATATATATATATGATTTGAAAAAATACGCATGGGTTGATAAACAACACACCAAAACCGCCCAGGACCAACCACCTTGTGGAGCAATCCCTCCTCCGCTCGCCGAACCATGCGCAACAGGCGCCTGGCCTCCTGCTCCTCAGGAACCGGCCAGCAAATACTGGGTCATTGGACAGGTAAAAGAAATACAAGACACGTAACACACCATCATCTTTGCAGAATTTTCGAGAAAAAATAACCAGAACGAGAAAAAATATCCAGGAGCAGACATCAATGGGGAAAGCGCGAAAACCGAGTGCGTTCACTTTTGTTCTACAAGCACTAGGGGCTGCGGAGTATATATGTATCACCCGACTGCACATGGTGGCACACTTTACCCATACACTAGGCTGCCATATCATGCATGAGAGGCATATCTTCGTTGCACCCTCCTTGCTGTTTGGCGCATTTGTGCTGGTCGGTACTTGTATTAGGCTCATTGTACCTTGGTCTTTTCGATCACCAGAAAACAATTAGCACACGGCTGAAACTTCTTGACGTCAGTACTGCCACGCAACGGTGGACAGTCACTTGCCACATGCACTCCCTCACCGAACCTGGTGAGATAGTAGCATTCTTCTTTTGCCTTGCGCTTGCGCGACTTCCCTTGCAAGGCATACAATGCAAATCACATCACAGTACAGGCTGCAAAATGCAGCCATGCAACCACACATAGCTACCAGATTGAAACTCAAGACAGCAGCTCAAACATTTGAAGCCCGGTGTTTCCCGGCGTTACAAGGTCGCTCAGCACTACGGGTGTTGTTTCTGCAAACATAGTTTCGTTTGACCCCGCTATAGCCTACTGCCTAATGTTGAGCTCTGAGCCTTGTTGTTGTTTTCACCTACCGATCCTACTGCCCTCATGCTCATCTTAGCAACATGTCTGTTAAGTCCTTTTTCAGCAAGTCCACCAGTCCATCAGTTCCACTTTGTGTTTCATGTGTTCGCCCGTCTTGATATGAGTAATTATGCTTGCCGGGCTCCTCTCTCCATCGAATTGGCCGATTATTGCCTCTGTTTGCCTGTTCGCTTTTCACCCAAAACCTGTACGTACACGTGTGGCACAGCAACATGTCTCACCTTTCCTACTCCATCTTCTCCAATCTTCTTCCCCCCTTGGAGTGCTGCAGACGAGTCATACCAACGTTCCTTGGTGTTTCAACTCTCAGACCGAAATCTGATTCCACTAAGTTCTTGACGAGCTTCTGATCATGAGGCTGGGAAAATACCAGAAAACAGTCCCAAAAAAGCAGAGGCACAAAGGCACAAACCAAAGCACAGCCCAGACTGCTGTCTGCCCAGAATGGGTCAATGACCTTATCTTGCTGAGCTTGCCACTGGAGTTTCAGGCTGGGCGACGATGATTCCACCAGCGTCTCTCCCAGGAATATTGCTTCTCCACTGGTAGAGCGTCGCGTTTCCACGTCACCGGCGCAATCACTGTCGCAGCAACGAGGCACTTGGATTTATTATAAATATTTGACCCTTCGGTCCGCTTCCTGACATGCCCATATACGTTCCTTTCAAGTAGCGACCTAAACTTTCAAGTTAGCTAGGTCACATCCCTGAGTTTACGTATCCGTGTGGCTAACTCCGTCACAGTAAACTGTATGTCAGGTCCGTCCTGTGACAAGTATTATTGCACTCCTCACACAACTAGCGTAGGCATTGCAAAGGTTTGTCTTGATTGAGATCCAGCTTCCTTCCAGGTACTGGTCCGGGCTTCGCGTCTTCCGACCCAGGTTGTATCAAGATTGTTTTTGATATGCTTAGCAATCGGCCGTGTAAGTGCAGCTCCTGCGACCAAGATTCTGACGTACTGCTGCTCCCAGCATTGAGAGACTCCATTTCTCCAAATTTGAGCTTACATCTTTTCTTTCGAAAGTGAGCTGTCAGCAAAACAAGCATCACTGATTCTCTGCCACATATGTCGAAGTCACCTATGTGATGTACTAAGACGGTACCTGTCTTTTCACAGGTGTACACAAATGCATCAACCGATCCCCTTTTGAGATCATAGTCTTGGGGTAATTTCTTAGCGACGACCTCTTCCAAACCTATCCCTGTACTTAGCAGCTGCGGGCTGTCTGCCGTACAAGTTGCCATCCACTTGCCATAGACACATTCCTTAGGAACATCTCGCAGCTCTTCCTAGACTTTTTCTTTGCATTGCAAACAGTACCACTCATCGTAATCCTCCAGCCACTCTTTGGGCGGTCGCATCATCACCGGTTGCCACACTTTGTTTCGTTGATCGCTTGCGATCAGAAAGGCTGAAGTCAAATCTGCTTTCGCTCTTGGCAGACCTGTTGCCATGCTGTACACTTCTAATACGTTCCTTGATCACTCCATGTGATGTAGGACAGAAATTGCTCGGTGCTTCTGAGCTATGCTTGTCCTCCTTCTGGCCTTTCTTTTGAGATCCTGACATGTCAGCCTTGATCTGGCCACTCCTTTGCTCACCTTGTCATGTCGACCCACTTGTGTCCAAAGACTGTGATCTCCTTGGCTAGCAAGCGTCCGTCACGAGGAGTAAAAGCTCCAAAGTCATCATTCAACATCTTCAGGGTGTTGGCCACCCTCTCTGCTTCAAAGTTCTCCTCTCTCTCATCCATCCATCGTCGGAAGTAGTCAAAATTCTCATCAGGCATCTTGTATCGTTCTTTCATCTTGTCTGCATCTAAGACTTATTGCTTCATTGCTCACGGCTGACACCATGTCCTGGGAACTTGTGACCCCTTCTCCCATGGCATCATCCGAGGAAATATCGATTCGAAAGAGCGGTGGTCCTCCAGTCGCGGGAGCGGTGCCACCCGCTGTTTGCGAGGTGATGCCTTCCTCGAATCGCTCCCTCCTGTGAGGTGATCCTCAACTTCTACGGCTTCCCCTTCCCCATCAACTCTTATATTTTCAATTTCGGGGGGCGTGATCTTTGCTGCCTTGCTTGTCTCTCTCCTTTAAGGCAATGTGCTGGACTTCTCGTTGCTGGAGATGTTGGTGCCCTGGTAGCCGCTTTGGCTGCCGCTCTTTCCGGTCGAGGTGCGCGTCTTGGTACGCTAGCTAGGAGCTTCCGCTTCTACTCCTGGCCGTTCCACATCCTCCAGATCACCTTTCTTTCCAGCTTCGAAGTCAAACATCTCCTGACCTTTCGTCTTGGTATTGTGATCCCACTGGAAATCTTCTCAACATCCTGAAAGTCCGTGTTCCGGTGCTTGTCATTACCAGGTGCTCATCCAACTTCTCTGTGTTGCCTGGATAGACACGTTTCACCCACTGTCTTTTGGGTGAAGCCGGGTTGCCGTCCAAGCACTGTATCTCAAGATCCAATGGAACAGGTAGTGCTCGGTTCCGACTTTCTCCTTGTAGAACTCTTCCATCTCATAAAGCCATGTCCTGACCTTTCCTGCTGCAATCAGGCCTTTCACCATCGCACCGTCAGACAATGACTACAAACTGTATCGCGGCGACTTTCTGACACTCACTCTTCCGAGCATCAGGTCTCTGACCCGTTCATACAACTTGTTCGCGGAATTCCCTGTCGTCTCTCTCTATATCATCACCTTTACACATCCAAGTTCTCTGATCCATTGGCCAGAGCATCTCTGGCATGGTTGGATGGAACCACCAGCGCAAAAGGATACAACTGTCGTTCTTCCCTGGCACATTCCACACCTGGCGGTGGTGCATCTTCTGGATCTCCATATATCCAATTCTCGAAAAAATCATCGATGGACTCTCGAGGATCGAACAAGCTTGTATCTTTGGTTTTCTTTCTTCTCCATCACCTGCATGTCCACTTCCTGAGGCTGAGGCTTCCAGGCTTGCCAAGTCATTCCTTTCCCACATGCTTCGTTGCCATCTTCTTGTTTCTCCACATGCACTCATTTTCCTGGCTTGACTCATCTTCTGAGAAAATCATTTTGGTCAGCTTGCCTCGCAAAATTCTTTCAATTGCCACTCGTAAATCTCCGTCTCTTTCCGGTGAACAGTTGAAAACGAGGTGTGTTGTGGACGCGAATCAAAGTCCCGGTCCTCATTCACCTCTCCAAGTGTCTGGTTCGCTCTATTCTTCGGCTCTTTGTCCTTTGAAACAAGTCTTCCTCGTGGCTGATTGTAACTGAATGTTTCTTGTCGCCTGACTGCTCATGTCGTACCTTCAGGAACCATCTCTTTCATGCAACTCTGAGGGAAACTTTCATTCTGCGCTGCAACCATGTGACAATCACCTTGTTCAAAAGAACCTTGTGCCCTCTATCAGCCATGTTGTATAAAGAAAGTGAACTTTCAGCTGCATCTGTCAGGGTCATGTCCATTCGTAGGGCTGAACTTCCAACTTCAACATGGGGATATTGTATCCCATACATTTTCAGGCGGTATCATACAAGGGTTTCCATACAAGGGTTTGCCTTTTTGAGGTATCAGGTGATGCTTTGAAATCCCCATGTTTGGCGACATTTTCACTTGCTCCTGAACCCACCTCCTTAAAAGGTACTTGAAATCCCCTGTTTGACAACTTCCACTGACAAACGAATCCCAGACTGTGCGAACAATGTGGTCATGGTTGGCTAAACTCCCGGCGATTGCACTTACTGTGCTACCGGCTCCACCACCTGACATTACACCTTGCCTGTCACTGCTGCTTGCAGCAGCGCTTCGGTGTTACCAGGATCGGTGGTGTGCTCCACAGAGCCAACCTTCCAACAGCAGTCTTTTGTCACATGCCCATACTTATGACTTATGACACAGCTGACATTGTTTGCCTGCATCAGGATTGTTGACCTGCATGCCTTCGCCTCCAGGTCTCATTTTCCTTTTCCTTGGGACGACTTGCGGTCACCCTTACCGTACCTTTTGTTTTGTTGTCTTTTCCTTTTCCTTTCGGACCTTTCTTTCCATACCCTTTGTCATTGCTACGGTTTCCTGAGCTTCCTTTCTTTCCGATTTGCTTTCCTTTTCCTTTTCTTTTACCATCTTTTCCTTTATACGTCAGTCCTGGTTTACTGCACCGGTGTCCATCGGTTGGCCTCCACCACCATAAGCCATTTTATTGGTCACCTAAGTAAGTCCAAACTGAGATCCCTGTTGCCTCTTCCAGGCATGCTTCTTAATGAAGTACTGTCCTATGTAGTCCCTCATCCTGGCATAGGTTCCGAGTGCGTCGCTGTGCATGAAGATACTTTGCTGCAACTCGCCAGTGCAACATGAGCAAGGATTGAGATCTTCTCTTCCTCACTGCACAAACTCTTTGATGTTCTTTCGGGTTAGTTCTCCCATCTCTGGTTCCCATTGGTGTAGAGCCTGGCTCCAACTGCTGATTTCTTTAGGAAGCTGCGGGTTGCTTGAGTGTCGTCTCCACACCCAAGCCTTTGTTCTGCACGACGGTTCTGAAAGTTTCACTAACCGTCTCGAAACATCAAACCGGACCCTTTTGCTGTGTGAAGCGCTTGGCCCACAACGTTCATGGTAGGCTCCGGACAGTACTGCGCCAAGAAGGTGTACATTGCCTTAGCAAGCGGTCAGAGATTCATCTTCTAACGGATCCTGCTCGTTGCCAAACTTGTCAAGCAACTCTGGAAAACGTGGATGCACAGTTGAACTCCATGCCATGAAAACATGCTGAAACTTTTCCCAGCCTTCTTCCTTACCACCATACTAATGGGGTTTACGAACAGTATTGGGGTGAATTAACCTAGTTACATCAGCCTCAGTCGTTCTTTTTTGCTGCTGCTCCAGCCTGTTGTGTTTGTTGCGCGTGCTGTGCCAGCGTTTGCGTTTGCATTGCGAGTGTTGGGGTCCTTTGGTCCAACTCAGTCCTGGTCCTAACAAGTTCGTCCTCAGCTGTTTTCCAGCTTCTGTTTCAGCTAACATGTTCAGCTTGACTTTTGAAACTTCCACTTGCTCTGGTCATAAACCCTCTAGCAGCTGACTTTGCTGTGCCTGCATTTGTGCAAGCTGAGTCCAACCGTTCTGGCGTAGCCATTGCTACAGCTAGTGTGCAAAAGGACACATGTGCCCCAACAAGAAACCAACCCTGGAGTTCTACCTACTCCAGTGGTGTTTCCCGCCACTTGCCACCAGCCCTGTCGCCAGCCTCGGTGCTAATTTATCTTCAAGCCCCACTACTCGTCAAACCGCTGCTAGACTAGACCAAGGCAAACTTCTGCTGGACGTGCTGCTTGAAGCCTGTCCGCTCCAGTTACTCTGGTTGTCCTATTCTTCGGTGTTCCTCTCACCACAGCTGCGAAGTTGAGTGTTTCTTAGTGAAGTTCTGCCACACTCTCCCCTTCGTAGGTGGGAAGTCCTCCAATGACCACGTTCTGCTGGTCGAAGAACTCCGGCACTGCGGTCTCAGGCACTGACTGCAGCCGAAGACCTTCCACGTAGTCGAGCCTATCTGCGTCAGGCCTCGAGACTCTTCCTCTTCCTGATTGTCAACCAGAAAGGAGTCTGCACGCCTCGGGGCGCCACGCGGCAACTCTCTCAGTTGCCGCAGCTGACCTCGTTCGGAAACCCTCTGTTCTTTTTGGCCCTTTCCTTTGGCCTTACCTTTTCCCGTGTTGGCCGGGGTGCACTGCCTTCTGGGGCAGTGAGCGACGCACGCAGCTGCCGTGGACTTGTAGTCCAAGTAATTCACCACCAAGCGCCGCTCCTCACACAGCTGCTTGCGGTGTTACCCGCCTCTCAAAGACGGTGTGGCCCACCAGTTGGTCCTGGACGGCTAGGAACCATCATGCGAAAACCGTGTGCGTTCACTTTTGTTCTGCAAGCACAGGCTGCAAAGTATATGTATCACCCAGCTGCACATAGTGATGCAGTTTACCAATACATACACTAGGTTGCCATACCATCCATGAGAGAGGCATCACTTTGCTGCAACAAAGTCCAAAAGTCGCAAATCTGAAAGCTTGCCATTTTAGGGATATTCTGTCCATGAACCAACATTTTGGGTGAGGTGGGTCAATGAAGTCGTTGTTGCTTGTCCAGCCAGGCCGTGTGGAAAACACATCAAAATCATTAGATAGCTTCATGAAACACAGCCAACATGGCAATTAGCAGCAATGTAGAAACTGTTTCCAAATGCTTTTCAAACTTAAATGTGCCGCATGTCCGGAATCCAGTACATTTTTATATCAGCTGAACCCTGCCAATGCAGGACAGGCAGCAGATGCTGAGATTGCACCCAATAGTTCTTGACACACGCCTGGAACGGGATTAATGCTGGATACTGATTGGTGTGGCCCCCCCCACAACAATTACTCAATAAATCGACATTTAAAACGCCCCCCTCAACAAGTTTCGGATGGGTAACTTAAGCAAGGATTTCAATTGACATCAATCTACTTTCAATTGATTTTCCTTTTAACTCCGAAAAAACATGGCCCCAAAAGTTTTTGTGCGCAATAGCGTACCATCGAAACAATTACATTAATGCGGATCTGGGTCACTCATGGGGTACCCCCTTGAAAAATTGTTTGGGTGCTGTTTTTTAATAAGGGTTGAATAAGGCATCTAATTCTTTCGAAAATCTGGCATTTTCAAGGCTTTATCATCGATATAAAGTAAATAGACCAGCTTTATCCAAAGAAAGGTGTATAAAGGTGGATAAAGCTCCTCCTGAAAAAATTGGATCTGAGAAAAAACTTCTCACAATAGAGGCCCATCCCCCATTCACAAAATACTCATTTTTGAAAATTGTTTCACAATAGAGTCCCAGGACACTGATCGGTATACTACATTCGGTTTGATGAAGCAAGGGGCAGAACCGAGTAAACAAAGGCATCAAACAGGTGTCTAACAGTTCTGTTTCGTGGGATTTGATGTGACGTTGATGAAAAAAGAGAAGCCCGCCTTACGCTCTTCAGATTGTACAGTCTCATAGCATTGCATCTGTAGAAACACCAATCAGGAGACTTGGATACTGGAGAAACTAGACTCCTGTTTTGTCATTCAAATGTTTTCATGTTTCTGCACGATTAACAACATGCGAAAAAAGTACATCCTTCGGACGATCACGGCGATTACTGGCCAGCACGTTTTTTGTGTGACAAAAGCTATGTTAATTAGGTGTGCTACGATCTTGCCCAAACATGTGAAATCACTTCGACACTGCGGTTTTAAGGCGTGTATATGTATACATGTATGGGTTTCCAGCTGTATCTGACTACTTTCCCATGTGCAACACCACCACCACCACACCACCACCACTACTACGACGACCACCATCACCGCCACTACTAGTGCTACTACTACCACCGCCACTACTATACTGCTACCACCACCACCACGACGACGACTACTACTACTACTACTCCTCTATACTGCTACTGCTACTGCTGCTGCTGCTACTGCTACTACTACTACTACTACTACTACTTCTTCGTCTACTTCGTCTACTTCGACCACTACTCCACGACTTCTACGACCACTACTACCAGTACTTTAAACATTTATAGTCAAACTATGGTGTTTGGTGGGAACAATGGAGGATTTTTGGGGACCCGTAAAAATTAAGAAATGCGTCTAAATTCTAACAAGAATTGATCTAAGCCGCACGTTGATCACCCTTTTTTGTGTGTAATCAAAACTTCCAACCCCCAATTATTATTTAATTGGACTTGAATCCCTATAGGCATTCACAAGTGGCACCCTGACACCCTCCAGCCTAAGGCCCTCAGTGTGTCGCGCTTCTGCAGCTGTCCCTGGCCCAGCTCCAGCTGAGCGCTTTGCCAACAACGCCGCAGCGCGGGCTGAAAGCTGTGCACATCGAGGTAGGCTGGGCGGGCACGTGGAAACGTGAGAGAAATGGGGGAGAAAAGAGGGAAAAAACGGGAAGAAAGGTGGGCGTCGAGAAAATATCACCAACGCAGAGTAGATCATAAAGAATCACAACCCTTGCAATCCCGTCGAGCAGAGATCAACATGTGCATCCATACTCTGACGAGCAAAACTGGGGGTGTCCTTTTCAAAAACCATGCAGGGCCCTTCAAACCAAAGCTGACATGGATCTCGCATTCAATTCCAATGGTACTTTGGTCGCCCAACATGAACTTGGGATAATGCTATTTCGATTTCAAGGCTTTTCGTTTTTGGCAATGCACCATAGGGATCAACTGTGCACATATTTGTTCTTCAATGTGGATACATGTGAAGATTGCATCCTTTCAGAATGGTCGGTAGGGATGATACATGTATGGTGAACAAAACATATATGGATTAAAAAACAAATGTAACAGGCAATTTAGTGGTGCGGCTTGGGTTTTGAAGTTTGAGGCTGCAATTTTCCAGTTTGTTCTTATCAGTATGTTCGCATGCAAGTGGAAAGTGTTGCTAAACAAATTGCACCGGCAAGAGACCCCAAACAGTATGGGGGGTAGGAAGTCAATGTGCCAGAAACACGCAAACGGTAGCTATGGAACAGTCACAGATGAGGTTAGGCGCTATGGCAGCTGCAGCAAAAACTCTCATACAAGCACCAATGCAGAAGATCTTCAAGGTCTTAATGCGAGGACCTGCTCAGGAGCATTTCAGCAGGATCTCCACAAGATCTTCTCACAAGGACCTGCGCCAGATCATGTAATGACACCGAGAGGACTTCACCAGGACCTCTTCAAAAGCGTCTCACAAGGACCTGTAGAGGATCATGCAAAGGCCAGGGGCCACTGACAGCATTTCACTATAGGATCTGCCCAAGATCTTCGCACAATTGAGAATAAGATTTTCACAAGATGGTCAAAAAAGGACCTGATGCTGCTGGAGCGGATCTGAGAAGATCTTGATACAAGAACCTCCCAAGAGCCTAGCTTTCATACAAGCACCTCGAAGACACGCAAGGACCTCTTTGAGAGGAATTTCGCAAGATCTCCGCAAGAGCCCGTCTATGCGAGAATATAAAATGAAAATGCCGCAGATCGACCCAGAGCTTGAGAACCCCGCGGCGCAGACTTTGTGTGCGAGCCTGATCACTTGACATGCACATTGACATCTCACAAAAGCAATTTCATGTCATGCGAGCATTTACAGGAAAAATGCCGCGCCCCAAGATCGGGACGCACATTGTGCAAGCCTGCAGTCGAAATGCACATGGACATTTCACAAGAGCAATTCCACGCGAGAATTTGCAGGAAAAATGGCGCGCCCCAAGATCGGGACGTCAAACTTGGTGCAGGCCGGCGCAGTCGACGTGCGTGCACATGGAATCGCGTTTTGCAACTACCGTTTGGCACTTTTCCTCCTGCGGGGCCCAAACTTGAGGCTCCAAATAAACTGCAGTGGCGGTGTTGTCAACGTCTGACCCCCGGCCCCCTACTTGAAGAGGGGTTGGCGGCACCAGGGCATTAGCCATTTATTGTCTACACTGACACCTCACAGGGGGGTGCCCTTTGTGAGCTCGAATTTTTGAATGCGGTGTAATAAGAGGTCGACACTTAGACTTTTGATGTAAGAGCAAATTTTCTGCGAGAATTTACCGGAAAAATGAAGCACCATAAGGTCGGGGCGCGCACTTTGTGCGAGCCTGCGCAGTTGACATGCACATGGCTGCGGAGAAGCCGTTTAGGCGATACTTTCCAATGAAAATGGTCCAGACCAAGATGTGCGAGGCTGCGCAATCGAAATGCACATGGATATGTGCGAAGAAGCCGTTTAGGCGAGAATGTTCAATGAACATGCTCCATGCCAAGACTGGGGCAACCTTTTTTATGCGAGCCTGCGCAGTCGAAATGCACATGGACATCTGCGAAGAAACATTTTATGCGAGCATGTTCAATGAAAATGTTTCAGACTAAGACCTGGAAAAACTCGCGTTGCAGACTTTGTGCGAGCCTGCGCAGTCGAAATGCACATGGACATCTGCGAAGAAACATTTTATGCGAGCATGTTCAATGAAAATGCTTCAGAC
>Ga0126342_10020274_pt1 | contig 11196 bp, 6 predicted proteins | sample Cyp1metagenome_FD_92528 | JGI IMG/M metagenome (GOLD analysis project Ga0126342, IMG submission 92528) | Coral microbial communities from Lord Howe Island, Old Settlement Bay, Australia - Cyphastrea 1 metagenome | ecosystem: Host-associated > Invertebrates > Cnidaria > Coral ...
GGCTCTCCACCAAAGCCTCCCGGAACCTTCACCGGAACCTTCTCCGGAACCCTGTTGAACCTGACCTGGCTCTGCACCAAAGCCTCCCCGACCTTCTCCGGAACCTTCTCCGGTACCTTCTCCGGAACCTTCTCGGGAACGCTGTTGAACCTGACCTGGCTCTGCACCAAAGCCTCCCAGACCTTCTCCAGAACGTTCTCCGGAACCTTCTCCGGAACCCTGTTGAACCTGACCTCGCTCTGCACCAAATCCTCCCAGACCTTCTCCGGAACCTTCTCCGGAACCTTCTCCGGAACCCTGTTGCTGGCTCTGCACCAAAGCCTCCCAGACCTTCTCCGGAACCTTCTCCGGAACCCTGTTGAACCTGACCTGGCTCTGCATCAAAACCTCCCAGACCTTACCGGAACCTTCTCCGGAACCCTGTTGAACCTGACCTCGCTCTGCACCAAAGCCTCCCAGACCTTCTCCGGAACCTTCTCCGGAACCTTCTCGGGAACCCTGTTGAACCTGACCTGGCTCTGCACCAAAGCCTCCCAGACCTTCTCCGGAATTTTTGGAACCTTCTCCGGAACCTCGTTGAACCTGACCCGGCGCCTGCACCAATGCACACCGGAGCTATTCTTGGCTGAAGACCCCATTAGCTTACGCTGTTGGGAAAAAAACTACAAATGTTGTCTTGCCAATAATGATACCTTGTCAATAGTAGAAACTTGTTTTCCCAACTCCAGTTTTATCTCCAATACTAAAAGTCAATTAGCTTAATTTGATTTTAGTATTGCCAAAAAAACTCATGTTCTGACCTTGTCCAGAGGGCATGGCCAATTGTGGACCCAACATGGCAATAGTAGAAACTTTTTTCCCAACTCCAGTTTTTTCTCCAATACTAAAAGTCAATTTGCCTAATTTACTTTTAGTATTGCCAAAAAACTCATGTTCTGATCTTGTCCAGAGGGCATGGTCTAGTATCCAGACAGATTCCAAGAAGAGCTTCAGAAATCCAAAACCCAACCAAATCCATTCAGAATCCATCAAAAACCCAACAAGACCATGGAGAATCTATCAGATACATATCATGATCCCAGCCATAGGGTTCCAGGAATTTACTATTGGAATGCTGACCCCTCCCCTAAGAAAAAGGAAAATTTTCAAAAATTTAGGGGGGTGGTGTTTATTATTGGGCAGCCTACATAAATGGTGATTAAGTCCAAATGTTCCAGCCATGAATATCCGGGGCTCGCCCCGAATCTGGCAATGAAATCACCGGAATTCCTGGGACTTAACCGACTTAACCCATCTTTCGGAGCTCAGCCGCTAAGACCAATGGGAAGCTGAAGAGCTCACCCCCGAAGGTATGGGTGGACATAAATTCCTGGTAAGGTGGGGAAGTGCTTACCTGGTCAAAACACCCCAAAACGAACACAAATCGAAGGTATCTTGGGAGAATGGGCGACTCTGGACTCATACCGAATTATGAAGATCCTGTGAAACATACCATTGAATCACTGCGGGGGCAGTGTGACTCTCCGTCAGCCGTATGGACTGAATGGGATACTACATGATACTACCAAAAGCGGAAAGTTATGATCCAAATATAAGGCATTGTGGCACTTGAGATATGTTGGAACTCAAAACCTCACTTGAGGGGTAGATGATGGTAGATGTAGATGCGAGGGATGAAACCGGAGAATTCATCAGAGAGAAGGTCACATCTGCCCGTCCTGCAGGAGTGTGTACACCAGGTAGACAATGTGGATGGCCGTCCTTGCCGTTTAGAGTATCCTTTTCGATTTGTCCCCATCTTCGCAGGACTTTGGAGAGTATACTACTGTAAGGACACTTGAATTCTGCTTCACAGTGACAGACCTTTGCTGAAATCATTTGCCCTTACAGGGGGCAAAATCGCCAGCAAATACCGCAAAAACAGCATCTCTTCTGGCCGTCGGATGTGTGTTTCATTCTCATACTGCCGTACTTCAGGAAGTAGGAAGCTTCCTGTCTAGGTTGGTTGCATCATATTCACAGCCGTGGTAACGTGTGAACGAAGGGAACTGTCTGTGTTAACACAACGATGCAGATCCACACGGCTTCCCCCATGCGAGAACCAATCCCATGAGTCGCCCAGGCGCGTGCAAACGAAGAGAGGTGAGAACGTTGACAGCCTCGGTCTCAGATCCCAGGGCGACTTGGGTTCCCAGCCCCACGTTGATGCCAAAATGAAGATCTTGTTTTGATGTACAAAGTACAAATACCATCAAATACCATCAAATACCCACATCATGGCCAATCCTAGACATCTCACAAAAGACTTCACAGTTGGTGACTTGTTGTGGAACATCAAACCCTCCAATCCTCATGGAAATGGCGAAAAAGGAAGCCAATCAACAGTGGGACCCAGTCACCCCGCTTCCCAGGCTTTCGCCGAGATACTTCTCCGAGAAGTTCAACAGTGGAACCCGCTGGTAGTCCTGAGAAAAAAATAAAAGGACGCATAAACTATGGCAACATATTATATACATAGTTTGTATGGTTTATGTACATATTATATACATTGTCTATATTTATATATTCATTTATATACATTTATAGACAGTATCTATGTACATTGAATTATAAAAACATGGAATACACACATACAGAGAGCCTGAGGTATCCGTAACTGCGGGGCCCCAAAATGGCCCCCAGTTAATGGACAGAATATGTTTTTCGAAAATCCTGTTAGCATGGATAATGGTGGTGGTATCTCTCTATATATATATATATACATTTGATATGATATTGCCATATATTGCCTGTATATATTGTATATCAGAGAAACACCAGTCCCGGCGAGAAATTGACCCCAAGCTGCGCAAGCGCGCAATCTCTCGGAGTTTTTTACTAGCAGGACGGAAAACAAAGATACACCGCCAAAGACCACCAAATTGTGATTTTACACAAAAAAATATGGATTCCATGGTGTGTCATCATCGTCCCCTTCCACCTCCAGCTGTTTTGGGTGCGCTGTCGTGCATTCAGGCTGCTTCAGGCTCAACATTCTCCAGCTCCTTGTGATCCTTGGCCAGGGGCCTCAAAGCACGAACCATCAAGGTCCCGAACATGATGCACATCGCCGTCATGGCCAAACCTGGTGACTGAGAACAGGTGAAGCAAATTCCGAACTACTCCTCATCTGCCCAGTGAGTGGAGGGAGGATAGAAAAAACATGTGATGTATGATGTATATCATATATGACTTACATGACCCTATGATCGAAAATACATGGGATGTGCCCAACAAATGTCAACAGCCATGCGGATCTGCAGCATGCACATGGGTGTGAAGGGAGACAACGGATGAGAGCAGATGGCCAGGGCCCCCTCAATTACAACAGACCCTTCAACAGTTTGCTTTATATAGGTCTCCAGTCTATGGTATCAGGGGATGCTTTTGATGAACTGGATGCAAAGACATCCTTCCATGAGCACACAGCAAAACATGGCAATACCATGTTCAACAGAGTCATGAAGCTTGACTTTCAAAAAAGCAAAGAGCCGATCCCGTGCAGACCCCAAGGAGATCGCAAATGATACCAAGAGCAGCATGGCTATGTCACGTCTATGACATATAATAAATATATATGTGTATTTATGATATAGATAAATATAGATATTTGCTAGCTTTGCACAATCCCAGTTGTATGGAGCCAGTTCCATTGCACTTCCCTGGCCCTAGGTAAAGTTGGATCGCAGAAGCCCCCGGCCTGACATATGATGGCTGAAAAGGACAGCTGAAATCAAGACGGAGATCACTTGTCGGGTCGACGAGATGATGGTAAAGACCACTGGCCCAAAATGCCTCAGCCAGAGTACCACCATGAAAGCCTGATTTGAGATATGGCTATGGATCAATACCTATAAAAATACCATTTTTAGTGGGATGAACATCCATAAATCCCAGCTATTTTGGGGTTCACTAGGTACCAGGGTTTTGACCCATCCCCATATTTGAGGAAATGTCTCAAAAAGTGTTGGTGTACTCCCAGCGGTCGTTGGGACATCGAGGATGATCTGCCCATGGCACCGGCAGCACTATCCAATGAATACACGTCCCGCTGTGCTGTTTCGTTTTCGAATGAAAACCAACTAGTTGGTAGGCACTCACCTGCTGCAGCTACCAAGACTGAGCCATTTTCCTGATCTTCCTATTAATTGAAATATCTTATGTACGGTAACTGCAAACAGCCATTGCATGATTAGCTCTTCCCATCCAAAGCCAGTCGCTTGATGGTATACGAGATCATGTACTGCGTCAAAGTGGAGGCCAGGGACAGCACCGTCATGTGCAACAAGGCCTGACAGCCCAGCACAGCTGTTTCAATCTGAGAAGGACATGGTGGCTGTTGATGGTTGATTGAGGTTGATTGTTTATTGTGGTTGATGATGGCATGGCTGGTGATGGCTGATGAGTGGTTGATAGTTATTTGTTGGCTGTTTCTGGTTGGTGACAACTTCGTCATCCCCAAACAGCCACGGTCGAGCACCTCCGGGCATTGGTAAAGAAAGGTGAAGCTTTGAAACCTGCAGATCTTTCCAGTGAGGAATTGACTCAGAACGAAAAACTAGAGCTGATGCAAATGCAATTCCTTGATGTTCCTGGACTCATTGTGGCACTGCAACTATCACAACCTCTGGGTGACTGATATCTCTTCACATCCATGAAAGGTTGATACTATGGTCATGCAATATTGGACGAGAGGCAGCTTGAAGGTGACAGTCATCCTTGGCTCTCAATGGTTCAGGTCTAGACGTCAAACAACGGTTGAAACTCCCACTGGTGTTTTTTATTGTGCCGCAACCACGAGACCCCAAGCGCAAAGCATGCCTGAACAGTTCCAGTCGTAGAGTCACAGAGAACACGGAAACCCTTAGAAAGGTTGGTTTGAACATGGCACGATCATGTTCCTCCTTAGACCCGCAAAACTGCGTGGACCACCTAACAGCTGCAGCTGAAGAACTCCACAAGCATCATAACCACTGCGATACTGGACATGGCCAGAGTTGCTTGTACCACATCTATATCCTGCCCAAAGCCAACAGCTTTAAAAGCATTCTGCAGCTGCCTTCTCAGCCTTTCTGCAAAGTCAAAAGGTGACTACTGACTACTGGGTAAAAAAAAAAACAGGCAGACGTTGGGCTTCTGCCAGGAGCTTTGATGGCTGAGGTGTTGAGCTGCCGTCTTCAAAACCTGAATATTCAAACCTGCCAAAAATGTCACAGCGAATGTCCTCATGCTTCTGGAAGAGCATATCTTGAAAATGAGGTGTCAGAGAGTCGCACAAGAGGTAAGCCGCCAACAGCACGACACCTGCACAAGAACTCACACGGCTTCCAATAAAGATCTGAGCAAAATAAGACTCTAAAATGCTTGGCTTAGTCTCAAGGAGTCACCTGGTTCTACCCCACCCTTTGGATGGCAAAATTCCCCATCAACTTCTGCTTGTTTTGTCAGCATGGCTGCATCCCATCAGCATGTCTAGGTAGTAACTCATTATCTGCCCGTTTTCAAGGATTTACCATGATATGCCCAGCTATATTTGGGATATCCAGCCGGATATCTCCAGTTATACATGGGTTCCATGCCCTTCCAGCATCCGCCTGCAACGGTCGTCATGGAGTCGGTCCCTGCTTCACTTTGCTCCCCAAAGACGAAGCAAGCGCATGCCAGGACCATGCACTCCGCGTAGTCTGTCAGGGAATGCTTCTTCCCCCGAAGGGAGCTGATAATCACCTACAGCTGGGCTGTAAAGGGCATCTAACCAGACCTTTTGATTGTTGGTGAAATTCGAAAAATAGTGGTAAATGACTTTACCTTTTTGGGTGGTACTACAAGGTGAAGATGAAGCTGTTCTTGGCATCTTCTAGACCACGCAGTAATCCCTCCTGCCCAAATGCGGTCAAACCAAAGGCCGACAACCGACCAGAGTCCAAAGTCACCACAGCTGTCAGGGAACACAAGTCATCTACCAGGTGATAGTCTATGTCTTCTTGGAAATAGAACATACTGGGGATTTTTCCTTGGATGTGTTGTCCACTTACAGGTTTTCTGAAAATCCGGGATATCCCAAAATATAGACTTTCATTTGGATCGCTGGGACCCCGAGGGAACTGGGATTCATCTCAGGGGCTACGGGCAGGATCTTCACGCTCTTCGCGGTGGTCTGCAGTCCGAAGGAGATGTAGCCCAGACCTGACGGCAGTGGCCGCGACCTGCCCTGACAAGGTTGGAACCATGCAACTCAGATACAGCTAAACGATTCCAAACATACTTGAAGGGAGATTACCTAAATAGGGAGAGTAAGTCCACATGTTTTTTCGATTGCGGCTGACCACGCCCTGGGTACCACACTGGAGTACTGAGCCCAGGATGCACAGGTATTGCTGACCTCAGTAGCCCCGGCCAAGGATGCTACACCACAGCCATCCGCCCAGCTGCAGTCAAGGGGCAGCAGGGGGTAAGGCATCGAGGCTTCCAGAGAACCAGAGGTTCTGCCCACGAAGCCACAAGAGAAGGGCTGAGTAGATCATGGTGACCATACCTTGCTGGGCAAACATAGGGTGCTGCAAGTCCCAGTCAGTTGCTATGTTTTTCCGAGTCGGCCATTTTGGCCGTTGATAATTGTGAATCATAGCCACTTCACAGCGTCAAACATTCATACGTTTCGCGGTTTCATCTTATTCCAAAGACGTGTCACCTCTCCTCAAGCATTCCAAGCATCATTTACAGTATCGTGGTGGATCTAGAAGGCCAAGATCGCATTCGCTAAGAAATCCAACCCGAAAAAAATATGAAACCGCATGGGCTTGAAACTCCTGATGTGGAGATCGCCAAAGTCCATGTGGCCCATGTTCCTTTGAAATGTTAAGTGGCTTTGCTGCCGGCAACCAAATCCACTGGCTGTTTTCAGCCCTACAAATTCCAGTGACTGTCGGAACCAAGCGTCGATTGCAGAGTACCAAGAACAGCGGCGATGGCAGCTGCAAGACACGGCCGTCTCTGGCACGATAAACATTGGTCATGATGAATTCCTGCGAAACATCTGACGAAAATCTCCCTCAAATATTTCTCCAACGCACAAGCCGCACAAGCTCATCGCGTAAATGCAAGTCCAACATCCAGTGGGAAAAGAAGGCTTCGGTGCGGGAAAACAGTACTTACAGTACTGCAGCATGTACAGCAACCCGAAAACGTCGAAAACATACTGCAGTCATGAAACGGAACATATCCACGGAATAAACGAAGTTTTCAGCAACAGCTCTGTCCAGGATCCAATTGGAAAATACTGGAAACCCCTAAATCTCCACCATCCCAAGTCCACGCCCCGACCTGCGCAATACCCCAGAGGATCATGCTCGTGTTCAAGGCCTCATCAATGTCAGTGTGTGTGTGTGTCAAATTCATTGAAGACCCATGCACCAAAAAAATGTCTGTTCATTCTCAAATTGTGATACTCCCGAACTCCAGAAAACAAACTTATGTTGACCCTGAACCACATTGATTTTGCCGGAACATCGAGAGTGTGCTACTGACTATTTTATCCGTTTCCGTGCGTGGATTGCAGTCCTAAGGACCTCTCAAACAATCGAAATCAGACAAGCTGCTGCTTAAAGAGAAACTCTATAGGACCTTACTATAGGACGCATCAGGAAACCATAGTCTTTACAATGGACTCTATATGGGTTTCCTGCTGAGTTTCGCTCAAGCCCATTCTGGGGATTTCCAGGGACAATCTGACTGACTGAGGGCCAGACTATGCAGCAAAAGGCGAACTTCTGCAAAGATTCGAAGGAGTAGAACGCTTGCATCTCCTGTACGATCAATTTTGCTTGGGTCAGGGCTGGCTACGCAAAAATCCGTCCTTGACCTTCAACGTCTCCACCTCCTTCTTTTCCTCCTCCTCCTCCTCCTCCTCCTCCTCCTGCTCCTCCTCCTCCTTTGTATTTTCCTCATTCTCATCCTGGTCCTCATCCTGATCCTCATCCTCATCATCATCATCATCATCACCATCAGCATCATCATCATCGTCATCGTCATCTTTGTCGTCGTCGTCGTCGTCGTCATCATCATCATCATCGTCATCATCATCATCAGCAGCATCATGATCACCATCGTCATCGTCGTCATCATCATCATCACCATCATCATCACCATCATCATCATCATCATCATCGTCATCGTCATCATTATCACCATCACCATCAGCACCATCATCATCATCATCGTCATCATCATCATCATCATCATCATCACCATCAGCATCGTCATCGTCATCATCATCACCATCATCATCACCATCATCATCATCATCACCATCAGCATCGTCATCGTCATCGTCATCGTCATCATCATCACCATCATCATCACCATCATCATCATCATCACCATCATCGTCATCATCATCATCATCATCAGCATCGTCATCGTCATCTTCATCGTCATCGTCATCATCATCATCATCATCATCATCAGCATCATAATCCTCATCGTCATCGTCATCGTCATCGTCGTCATCATCATCATCATCATCATCGTCATCATCATCATCATCCTACTTGACTGACTACCATGGAGGCCACTGTGTCATGGCAACCCCATCCCTGCAGGTGAGCCTTGCCGAGCGGTGAATTTGGGTGGTCTGATTTCACAGCCTGCGGGTTCGGAATGGAAAACCAAGGATGGTCGTTGTTTTGGTATTTAAGCAGCCACTTGGAGGATTTCACCATTTCCAGCCAAAAAAACTTGTGCCGGCCAGTTGCTGCGGCACAAATCAAGCACAACAAGTTTCAGAGTCCGAATCCAAGATCAGCAAAGGAAAGACCCAGTGAACGAGGCCAGCGTAGCATGCCAACAGTAAACTCAATAAGTTCTGCTTTTTTCATGCCATATCCACCTAGACCCCGAAGCTGAGGCTTTTCAAAACCTTTGGTTTGCCTCCCGGGCAGTGAGGTTCCTGTCCGAGTCTGAGGCCGGTATAGCCGGACCTGGTGGCATCGCTGCTTCCACGTTCTAAGCCATGACAAACAGCATGCAAAACCAGCTCAAATTGCTCCAGGTCACTACATCAACTGGTCTCTCCCCAAAAAATCCAAAGGAGCAGTTGTGTGTGTGTGTAAATATATATATATACGTATGTGTTATTGCACCAAAACCAGCAGAATATCTTGCAACCGCTTTACCGCTGCAGAGTTTAAAAGCGCACATGCGGACACACCTGTGAATCACCGATGCCCTATAATATACCCATTCAGCTGTTTTGCATCTGTAGGACACAGGGTATGCAAGCTTGTTGGTGTTGATCTAAGAGTCTAATTCCCTGCTGAAAAATCATAACGGTTTATAAAACAATGTATCCCCCAATGGCAAAGACACCCCCAGAACCCGTGCTTCAGAACTTAGTGTGTTGGGAGGTCGTATCATTCACCTATTGATCTGGCTGAATTGTCATCATTCACCTGAAATGTTTGATGAAATGCTTTGTAATTTTCGGATGCGTCCCCATGCTAGCCGTATCGGTATTGGTCAAAATTGGGTACCCGAATAATTTAATTAGATGGTTAATATCAAACATATAAACTAAGCCATCTCTGGTCCCTTCCGTCCAGAGCTTAAATTTTGACCTATCCCCATATCCTCCAGGCATAGTGCCCATGGGGTCCAGGCTTTGATCTGCTTCGAAGGTTTTCTCGGGCCGCAAATGGGCAGCATCCTGTGCAGGTTGGGGAATTCACCAAGAATTACATGAATTGAATACGGGAAAAACTGGGAGGTATACGGTATAATGGTGGTACAATGGGATGTAAAGGTTGTGATCCAACCGATGGATTGATTCAAGGGGGAAAACTAGTTTTCACCCTCAGACATACTTGTTTCCAGTGGATTTTCCCATCATCCAAGTCGAATGACTGGTTTAGAGGTCATCTCTGAAGCGAAAAAAGTTCGCCAGCCAGTTCAGCCAAGTTGGAGATGCAGGCACAGCCAAAAATTCTCTACACATGGAGGTTTCAATGGAAAAATCCATCTATAAATGGGTGATTTTCCATTGCCATGTTTGATTACCGGAGGGTAATAGGAGGATTTTCTTCCCTTGCCATTGACTTTTCTGGGATGTGATGAAAGTTTTCAACGAGAGTCACCACTACCGGCATGGCACCTGTCGAAACGTAGAAACCGAAGACTCTCGGAGGGTACGGACTCACCGCATATTTGTTGTTCTGGGTTAGTATCAAACCGCCCGTTCAGAGGGTTTCCCACGTGGTTTATTTCATGTTTCCGCAGCCCAAGGGGGTTAAAAGTTGCTCCACCAAAGTCCACCGAGATGTTCTCCATGCGCTGTTTGTTTTGAAGCATGTGGAATTTACCCTCTCTGGGATTGTCCAAAAATAGGGAATACCTTACTTTATGTAACTTATGTATGTCAATTCTTGGGGAAATGGTGGAGGATGACACTCCATTTACCAACTGCTCATGTGACCATATGGACCATTTTGCGGTTGCGCCCCTCCAAGGTTTAGACGACTCTTCGACGCCAGTCTAAGCGCATGGAAAACGAAGAGACTCAATCTTAGACCAAATAGACCATGACCAATCTAGGAAGTCCCTGGACAAGGCCTGTGTGTTTGCTGGTTAGTATCATCCTCCATTCATAACAAAAAAAACATGAAAAAAAACTATCCAGCGAAAGTTTACCCACCAGGACGACTCCTCTGCCCGGCCTCCTTATTTTCCTGAAGGGTTTCCTCCCTGGCGTCAGTCCTGGAATGACGGCTCTTATCTGGGTGGACCTGAAAATGCTGGATTTAACCCGCAGTTAACATAGCCATGTTAGTAGCGAGGGAGTCGGCCAGGTCTGTCAGACTGGCGCAGCTTCAGCTTCGGGTGACATCTTGTCCTCATGTTTTCAGATCTATCATTCAAAGTCCGTTTACCCTCTATCTTATGTTACCTTTTGTGCAGGTAAGGATGGTAAGGGTGTATCAAAAATTGGCGATGCCCAAAGTGGCTATACCAATGGGGAACATGATGATAAACTACTGGATGTGGGGGTACGCTACCAAGAGTTTCAGACCCATAATGCTGTATGTATGTGATATATATATATATACATACCCATGATATCTCCCATAATATGTATAAGTATCTATAGATAGATAGATAGATAGA
>Ga0126342_10020275_pt1 | contig 11196 bp, 13 predicted proteins | sample Cyp1metagenome_FD_92528 | JGI IMG/M metagenome (GOLD analysis project Ga0126342, IMG submission 92528) | Coral microbial communities from Lord Howe Island, Old Settlement Bay, Australia - Cyphastrea 1 metagenome | ecosystem: Host-associated > Invertebrates > Cnidaria > Coral ...
ACAAAAAATGAGCTGGAAACGTTCGGATCCACGATTTAATATGTTCCAGGCGCGGGTTATTTGCTAAAGTTGTGATCCTTGCAGCCCAGAAAATTGTTAACACGTGATTTAATTTGGGAGGTTCTGAAATTGCGGTAAGCCCCAAAGCATCTAATTCTTAATTTTAAATACTCTTAAGTAACTGGGAATGTGGTGATTCATACGATAAACAATTGAGTTTTGGGTTCGTCTTCAGATAGCCCCCACTCGAACCTGTCATGGGCTCGAAACATTCATATGTAAACCTTGGGTCCCAGGAAATTAGTCTATTAACAGCATATGTTGAGGGGTGGTTTGTTGAGCATTGTTTGAGGGTTGGCACCCAGGAATTAAATTAATAACAGAAGGGCAGAAATTCCTTTCTGGAAACCTTAGGCATCAGGAAATTTGTGCCTGCAAGTTTTATTCGTCTGAGACGATAAATTCCAGCAAGAAAGGTCAGGCACCAGGATTTTAATCTCAAAAAGGTCAGGACCCCAAATATTAATCGCGATATTTTCCTAGGACAGGACTCTCCGGGGTGCGCCAGAGGGGGATGATTCTAGCGGATCAGATCAGAGTGGTACGTTGAAGAAATCCAAACAGAGCGTTGTGCATGTTCTATATACTATAAATATATCTATCTATTTGTCTGTCTGTCTGTCTATCGATCTTTCTATCTATCTGTCTATCTATCTATTCTAATCTACAGTAATCTAATCTATTCTAATCTAACCTTATCTTATTTTATGTTATCTTATCTTATCTAATCTTATCTAATCGTATCTCATCTTATCTGATCTATCTATCTAATCTAATCTTATATATTATCTAATCTAATCTAATCCAAATCCAAATCTAAATCTAATCTAATCAAATCAAATCTAATCTAATCTACTGTAGTCTAAATCTAAATCTACATCCAAATCTAAGTCTAATCTAATCAAATCTAATCTAATCTAATCTTATCTTATCTTATCCTATCTATCTATCTATCTATCTATCTGAGAGATTAGCTTGAGTTCTCTGGCAGTATGAGTGACCACGTGGCCCTTGTCTCCAAGAGAGCCAGCCTGCAGCCAAAGGCTCCGCAGCTGCATCCACTCGCGAGCACTCTGCAATTTGACTTGCGACACTGCTCCGCAGATTGCATTGTGGCTGCTTTCCCATGCAGGCAGGGTCCGAGAACCGTTTTGGGGTTTGAACATTTTGAACGGATCATTCCACGCGCATTTTGGCCGGATCAACTCCCTCAACACGTCAACCATTTGGTGGCACCCATTGGAATCCCAGGTGATGCACAACGACTGGCTTGCGTTTGTAAATCCTTTCGCGGACTGGTGCAACTCTACAGGAACCAATGGCCAGATGCTCCTTGGCGACATAGTGGGTAGGGGATTTTGGGGGTGATGTTGGCCACAAAGTGCCACAAAATTCGGCCCAGAGATGTCAATCAGGTGGAGACACTAATCATAAATTCTATATATATATATTATAAATATATGTGTGTGTACCGGATATATAAATATAATTATAGAGAGAGAGAGAGACATGTATGACACCTCGATAAAGTTCATGAGAAAAAATCCTGCTTGCCCTTGAGCTTGGGGAAGGAAGAGGGCGCGAGGAAACAGAGTGCATCATCCGACATTTCATTTGAGCATATTTGAGCAAGGATGATCACAAGCGATGCAATGCCAGCATCCCACCCGAGGACTTTCTCCGCTTGTTTCAGCTTCACGGAAGTCAGATGCCTAGAGAAGATCTTAGCTGTTTCTCATGTTTTCCTCACTCGTTTTTGAAGATGTAACGTCGCCTTTTAGTTGCAATGTCTATGACTATTATTTGTTCAATTTTTATCGAATATATTATTATATATATATATAATATATATATATATCATATGTTCCTTTTGCCGGGACATGAATCCCACAGTAGCCACCGCATTCCTTTTTCCAGCTTTTAGACGCGTGATTCCAGCATATTCCAGCAATTGATCATTAGGCCATGGCTGGCCGGTGGCTAAGCCTAACCAAGTCTTGCAGGCATGGTCGAAACAATGATTTGCGTAGAATTAATGATCACTTCAACATGCAGCACAAACTTGGACAAACAAAAGCAGATGGTCGGTGCTAGATTTTCATAGATTTTCCGAGTTCGCAGGGAACACTCCAGTAGTACTTCGCCGTTCCAAGGTGTCCGCACTTGAAAAATGACGTTTTTAATTTTAATTGTGTTTGATTCATCCGCAGCGAAATCACATACTTGTATTTGCTTGCTTGGTGGTTGGACGGGTTGGAGGCCTCATGAACACGCAGCATGGCATGTGGCAATACGTGGCAATACGTGGCAATCAACCTTCAATCCCAGCATATCCCAGCCATGCAACAAGCAATGGAACTAATAGCATGCTTGTTTTGCAGATGCTAGCTGCATCTAACTGCTATCATATATAACATATTATAACATTATATTCCGGAAATGTCAAGGAATCAGCGCCGTAGCTGATCATAGTAAAATCATTGGTAATCTTCCGAAGCATGTCGGTTACAATGGCATCGATATCCGATGATATCCGCCAATGTGAAGGTGCTCTCGCGAAGTTCTTGGCAAAACATGCTGCATTTAACCGACTTGCCGGCCTTCCGTGACAATGCTTGGCCTGTGCATGTGACGTCCGTGGCATTAAAGATGCCGGCCAAAACTCAGCCAGACAATTAGAAGCTTTGGCAGAAGAACTGGTGATCAAGTGATATTATCAAGTGTGTGTGTGTAATTGTGTGTATGTGACTGTATGCTTCTGTGTGTAAGTTTCTCTTTTGATGCCAGACGATGCCAGACTATATACTCGTACTGCAGTCTATAGAAAAATCATGAAAATTGCACACGGAGAGATGAGGAAAGGACCATATGCCAGACTGGCCTTTATGCAGCATTACAATAATTGTAATAGTATAGTTACAGCAGTAGATAAAGGAGAGTCACAAAGCGCGTTTCGCATCGTTTCGCCTTACCTCCCAGCACGTTTCGCCCAGCTTGGACTTTTCAACACTGCGGGAGCTCCGTGGGCCTTTTGCAGCCTTTGCATGGAAGCTTCTTCATGATATACCATTACCTTGGGCCAAAATGCTGGCATCCAGGCATGATGTGAGAACGGGAGAGTATGCTTGGGAAGAGGAAAGTTCTGCAGCTTGTTGATACTTTTTGCATGTATGTACAAGATTGTGCAAGGCCCTTTGTGATATTCAATGATTCGGTGTTCGATTGCTTCGATGCCTGGTGTGCGATTGCCAGATTGGCAACATGACAAGTGATATCTTAAGCTTGCAGGCCGATGGTTCGTGAAGGGATGACCTCATCCAGAGCTTCACCATCTGAGACTTGGCATATATTGGATTGTGACGTTTTGATATGTTCCTGGTTGGGGGTTCTGTTCTAGTATAATCTAGTTATAGATGTTGTACTGTCATTGTCTTCAAAAGCTGATTGTTGTCCCTGGCGGTCCCAAAGTAAAAGACTCTGAAGTGCCGCGGTCATCACATGGCATGTAAAGAGAAAAGAATGAGAGTTGCCAAGGACAGTGAGACAAAGACCCTTACAGCCGACCTTCTTTATGAGAATTGTCTTCAAGGTGGACTTGGGTTACGTTGGGTTATGGTAGATTCACAGCCATGCGGGGGACCGGCAGGAAGCAACATGAGATGCCTCAAATCTAACCAGTCTTAAGATTTGTTAAGATTCGTTGTTGCCTGATGTTGCGTGTCAACAGTCTAAGTTGTCAGAAGTATTGCAAAGTCTGTGGTAGCCAAGTTTGCTTTCTGCCAGAATTTTGGCAGCCTCGTTTTTTGGTTTAGGAGCCTTCTGTTGATCAATGATGACTGGATTCGACTTGGGAGGCCATCAGCATCTTGCAGGTCAGACTGGCCTTTTAGTGACCTCCGGTGGCTTCGTATCACGCAACGGATGTTTCATACGACGCCGTGTTGGTGCTGCCCTCCGGGATTTGGCAGCTTGGTGAGAACAACTTCGCAAACTGGTAGAGGCTGAGCACAGTGTACAGACACACTCCCTGGACTTCCTCGAACGTTCATCGACTGTGGCTGTGGATGGCTTTGGTTGGTTTTGGCATATTTTCGGATTATTTTCATATATTTTCATTCCGGGCACATGAGCAAATCACAAGTGAACTAAGGCTCGGACGGTTCCATCCTTGTGCCTTACAGGATGGAGCCAAGGATGGTCTTCCAGCTTTCGGGATGGTGGACAACTCTGTGGCTTAGACAGCATCAGGTTTGAGACCTGCACTATCAGTTTGTGCGTGTGAGGATCCAGGTTTGTACCATGTTGTGTGTGGTGTTTTTGCATGGATGCTTGGAGATAAAAATGCCTGCGAAAGATGCTTGTAGTCGAGTTGTTGTGTTTTTGTTCTTTGTTTATGGGTACTGGTAATGGAACTGGCACCACATGGAGTATACTTATAGTTTTTTCCAATGCTCCAGGTTTCTTCTGTGAGCGGGATGCAAGCGAGGACTTGCCTTGAGTGCACCTGCAACTGCAGGGCTGGAAGTTATCTATATAATGAGCATAGAGTAAGACACATTGGGAGATCACAATCTCACAGTGACGGAGGATGATCTACTGTATATATAGTCCAGATTTGGAAGACGGAACCATGGTCTTGCCCCTAGTGCAAGTGCAGAAGCAGGGAGCGTCAGTGTTTGCACAAGATGCTTGTGTTTGTAATTATGCGTTTGTCATGTTTGTTTCATCCAGACCCTGCACTGTGGAAAAACCCTATACTGACTATTTTGACGTAGCATGCTGAGCACATCTGAGCACGTTAAAATACAAATTCATGATATGTGATGATAAAACATTTTTCAAAATGATGCAGTTGATTAGACCCATACCATGCCATGCTGCTGACCGATTGAATCAGATACCAATGCACTCAATGTCTTGCAGTGCAAAAGCATTGCAAAAGCCTCGCATTTTTAACTAGGAGCGATGTCGACAGTGCAAAGACACACGCAGTTGGTCCACACTATCTGCAAGCTTTAGCACCTTGACATATGAAGCCTGCTGTGATTGCTTTGAGTGCTTTTGGTATCCGTTTTATGATGTTCTAGTACTACACATAACTTTTGCCCAACAACTTGGCAATGGCTTGCACGAAGAGGATGTAAATCTTCAGCGCCTGCGGTTGAGCTGCCATGACACTGGCTCAACATATTTAGAAAGCAATCAGAATTTAGAATCCCTATCAGAGACGCTATACTTCCAGATGCTCCGGCCGAGGTATGAGTTTCAGTCTTGAAGTCAACGGTGACCCAACTCAGGCAGTTTTTCTTTTGTGAGCACGCGTGTTGATTTTCAATGATTTTCATATATGTGCATGTGCCTAGTAGATCGTAGATCACAAATTTGGACGACTATTACAGTTGCACATGGCATCACGCTGCTAGCACAGGTAGAATTTGCAATCGAAGCTCGTGCTCTACCTTTCATGAGCATTAGCTCTGATGTGAGTGCCTTCGCAAGACTGGCTTTATCCAAAAGCAGTCCATAGAGCAGGGATCATGGAGATGCCATTCAAGTTCCAGGGGTAAAAGATTGCAAAGGGCAATTTTGCAGAATTCCAGAGGGCCGCTTTCTACAAAGCCTGTAAAGTGCCTAAACTCGTCCTGATGAGCTTGTTTCAGGCAAAAAGCATTTCTTGGGATGCTTGCGTTCCTTCCTTGAATGCCTCCGACAGAGCTACAAACTCCAAGAAAGGGCTTCAAAATAGCTCAAGTGGTTTCACTAGTCTTAACAGTCTGGCATGGTTTGGAAAGTCCTGACTGCAGAGTGCCTCAGAAGCACACTGAATAGTTGTCTCTAAACTCTTGCAACTTGACTATTTAACAAATTACAAGACCATGTGAGATCATGCAAGGTAGGTTTGTTTTCCATGTCAGCTTCGACGTGAGGAATATATGACAAGCTGGAGGATGTTTTTGGGAAGCTCGATGAGGTAGAGCAATTTGAAGACGATATGGACGAGAACAAGAGTGATGAAGATGAAGACACTGCGGAGTCTGCGGAGCAAGATAACGGCACAGAGACTGCCCGCGAAGGCGCCGAAGAAGCCAAGGATGACACGGACGGCATCTACGGCCTTGAAATGAACACACGTCTTGGCGAAGACCCCCATAATACATGATAAAACAATATCAAACATGATTAAACATGATAAAATCTGATAAAACATGCCTCAGGGGATGGTATAGCACATACATGATACCGTACATGATGTTTGCAGTATACCTACAGATTTGGCTGGCTGTGTCCCATTCAGCCTATTCGAACTATATTAAGACAGCTTGGCAAAGATACTGGGCAGATTCGGAGTGTGTCGAAGATGTCGGAGGAACATCCGGCTGGCATTCACAAATTTATGACATGGGAAATCATGGGAAGATGTCGATGATGTTTTCGCACCTCATAGTTGCTTTCCGCTCGCTTCCGCATGTTGCACAAGAGACTTGCATGACCTAGGCACGACTGAACTGCCTTCGTCACAAGACTCTATGTCTTCCATGGGATGAAATGAGGAGGTCACACAAAGATGTCCAGAGATGGCCACGCGTGCGCAAGGATGGCCACGGGCCCCGCAGTTCCTTGCATGCCAGCCGATGGATTGTGATTGCTCAAGACCTCTGATTCGAATCATGTAACAAGGCTAGTGCCAGAGTTGCAATTCTGCATGATGGTTGCAGTGCATGTTTGATCATCTTTGTATATCTTTGTCCTGTCCCTGATGGGGTTTTGAGCGATGCTTATCTCGATTGGCTGAACACTCTGTATGGTTTTCATTTCTGACGGCGGCCTTGGACATCCCTGATGCTTTGGGTTATGACGCGATATGACGCTAAAGTCTGTATCTGAACAGTTTGACTTAAGCATCTATCATTTACATTAATTTGCTGTATAAGTATGTATAAGTTACTTCACATTCATAGCAGGGCGGCGATGCAATGGGTCTTCTGCGACTAAATCAAGACGCATCGATCCATTTTCTTGTTCTCGCATTCATGGGTACAGTACATAATGTATGTCAGGATGTATTGCTAAAAGGCACTGCAAACAGATTTAGCATTTATATGCACGTATAGACTAGGGAATAGTGTGCCTATAGTCTTCCCTTACACGCATTCCATTCCACCCATACGGCCCATGCAGAAATCTCTGAGCGGCTGAAAGTCGACCAGCATGGCTATTTCAGCAGTTCATTTTGTACAAACAGCATCGCTTGCATCTGTTGGCGGAACAGAGTGGCAGAACAACATGTTCTTATATGTTCTTATAATATAGTTAACTAATGTATCTTGATGTTGGATCCTGATTAGTGTAAGGGGGACCTCCACCAAACATCTGAGGGGGTTCTCTTTAGGCTGGTAAGTTTTGAGGGACCAAGGTTTGAATATGTCTGAATAATGTTGGATCATGACCTCAAGTCAGGATTTCAATTGATTTCAATTTACTTTCAATTGATGTTCCTTTTGAAACCTTCAAGACAATGAATTGCAAAGAAAGGATTTCAATTGAAAACTTCAATTTACTTTCAATCATTCCAAGAATTCCAGATGATCACTAAGCAAGTTACAATAGCTAATCCAAAGACATCGATAAAGGATTCATGAACATGTTCAGCCAGAAAAAAGCTGACCAGAATAGAAGACCTCCACAACAAACATACTGTTGGAGATCTGAGTTGCTCATGGGCTACCCTTGAAAAAATGTTTGGGTGCTATTTTTCAATTGGGTTTTGATAAGCCATTTGAGTTTGAGAAATTGATATGTTTGTTCTAGTTGAATCTAAAAAGCAGTTAACAAACATCCTAAACAATATATAGCTTATATAGGTAATTGCTTTTAAACAACATGCTCAAAAAACTCAACGCTAAAAAAAAACATGCTGAAACATGCAGATGACATAGGGCCTGATTTTGTCAGAAAACTTGACAGAATACCGAACCATTGAAGTAACGGGGAACATTATGATGTTTGGCATCCGATATACATTCGATGTTTGAAGGCTTTTCCGCACCCAGAGGCAGGTGACATAACCTTTCTGGCACAGCCCATGGCTTCCTGGCACATTTGCCTCGGTTTAGAAGGCATATGGCATGGCCATGGCCTAGCCTTGAGGCTGAACTTAAAGATCCGGTCCTACTCGGACTAGCCAGGTCCAGGATTTGGGGTTGGCTTGGACTCTTGGTAAATGAATGTAAAGAATCGTTAAAAAAACATTAAAAAAAACAACAACATTAATGTATCTGAACTTATGATCAATGTTTAATGTTGTTTGCTTGCCCAACTTTTTGGCCACCACATGTTCTTGTTGTTCTTGGCCTGGGAAATTTCCGGACAAGTCCATATTCACAATTGCTGATGGCTTTGCTCATCGTGATTCTTGTAGGGCACAGGGCTTGTGGTGGGTTTCTTACTTGTGCTTTTGGTTTTACATCGACAGCTACATCCGAATGGATGCAAGTTCTTGAGAACTTGCACTGCCAAAGTGGCACACTCGCTTGAACGTGTTTGAAAATGTGCACATGCAAAGCTTGCCGCGGGGTTCTGTAGATTCGTCCTTGCCCCGTGGCTTTCGCCACCATTCAGGCCATTGATGGAATTAATGCTTCTTGACTGACGGTTTTCCTTTCATCACCTCCAAAGAAGTTTTGGTGTATTTTTTGCATATGGCGGTATACTGTATAATTACTTATGATATCTTATGATTATGATGTATAATTCTCCGGCCTCAAACTCCAGGCATCCACTTTGCCATTGGGTGAGGCTTTGCCAAAGGACAGTCACCATCCTTCAGCATCCAAATCTTGGGCAGTTTTTGTTTGCACCCAAACTGCGACTGAGATGAAGGTTTTATAGGCATTGAATGGCATTGATAGGTATACAGTCACTCCACTTGCATGCACTGCAGGAGATGGTTTTGCGTTCGGCCCACGCCTTGCTGCTGGACTTCCAAGGGCGCAGCTTGCTTGAAACCTCTTACGTTTCCAAGCGGCATGCTAAATCCAATGTTGCTATAGAGGCTCCATTTGCAATTTTGTGAGCACACCACAGCAATCTAGAGCGTGAAGCCAAGGCATCTTGATGGGCCGACAGCAGGCGCTTAAATTGCTCGGATCTGATGATCAGAGTGATGCCACCTTGTTAGAGTCTTCAGCGTATGTGTAGGAGAGGAGATCCTCCGCATTCTATCCTGATTTTATATGCGTGACCGCCTTCATTCGCCAAAATTGTCTTGCTTTATATGGAACATGGACCTTTTTCTCAACTGAGTAAGAGTAATTGTTTTTCTGTTCAATCACTTGGTTTGGTGTTTCAGAGACACGAGGAAAGGGTCGCACACTCACAGTGCGCACACATTTGAGTGGATTTGACGTTTGATGGAATACATTAAGCATAGTGATGGGAAAACCACTTGCGGGAAGCCTGAACGGCGCAGATTAGTTCACTTGGGGTTAGAAAAGCATGCGTGTAATGGTAATGAATTTGCAGCATAAGGGTTAGAAAGGCAACTTAATATAAGGGTTAGGCGTGGTCGTGCTTGAAATTGAAATCAGTGAAACAATCTGTGAAATAATCTATGAAACACTGTGTCGAACTCTTTGGGGATGGCGATGCAGCGAGTGACTCGGCAACAAAACACACTGATCCTGTGATATCTGTGACAACAACTGTTGAAGCCAATAATGGCCTGCATTGCATTGGCTGAAACCAGTGAAGCAAGGCATCTATGGCCTTTAAGATGCAAGAAATATGTGATGCACGCCAAAACAGTGCCTAGATGCATAGTTACACGCGCAGAAGCACATGTTACAGTACAACATCAACCAACCATGGGTAATCAGAGACAGATGAAAGTTCTGAAAGATATGAAAGGGCACTTCTCTGCCAAGATCTGCCGAGACACTCCAAGGTGTCACACGGATTGGTGTAGCGAGGAGTTCAGAAGCGTGATGGAGGCTTGGGACATCTTGGGACAACGGTCAGCAGCAAAGCGCGCCCAATGTTTGTCTCCGTGAGAGGGTGGTTTGAAAACGCCACGCGGTTTGAAATTACCATGTGACACGTGATTTGATGCAGCGTCTGTTTTGAAGTTACACTCAATGCAATATGCATGCATGATCATGCATGGCTGCAAAGTTTGTGTTCAGATTCCGTGTGCTCTGGATGTAACTGAGTGCATTTGCTGGTTCACTTCTGCCACTTTGGTCAGGATGCCTTTGAAATGGCAAGCAAGTGTCGCGAAAGCCCATGATGTTAACTCGCGAAAAGGGTGGCAAGCACTGGGGCTTAAGTGACCGGACACCTCACGTTCAATCAAACTTGCCGTCCGGGTGTTCCCACCTACATAGTTTGATCTCGGTGGCATTTTTTTGCAGAGCTTCAACTATTGTGTGACATCCCGCCCCCTTTAACCCTGGAATATTTGGGGGGGGGGGGTAAGGCAAGAAATTTCTGAGAAATATTTCACCTGACCACATGAAATATACCCCCCCCACATGTTTTTGGGGCTTCCAAAAGATGTGGGGGGGGTCCTCCGGATGCAACATTTTAGCCCAGAGATGGTATGGCACACCCTTTCATTTTGAACATACATACATACATACATTCATACTTTCATACATTCATATATATATATATACACATACATGTACTTAAATACACATAATGTATGTAGATATATATATATATATAATATTGGCACAAACATACTTACAGAAAAATGCAACGGTGAAATTTTTGAGGGGGGGTAGTTGCAAAACCATTGTATTTTACAGTTCTAGCAGGGTTCCCCCCAAAAAAATCCATTGCCAATGCTGGAGGAGCCCCTTCTTGTTTCCTACCCCTGCGGTAAATAAATAATTACAACAGCGAAATTTTTGAGGGGAGGTAGTTGCAAAACCATGGTATTTTACAGTTCTAGCAGGGTCCCCCCCGAAAAAAATCAATTGCCATACCTTTTAGTCCTTACGCGGGTAGGGGCCACGCGCAAACCACACAACTAGGTAAATGGATGTAAATGGTAACTGCCAGTTTCCAAGAAAATAAATAAGAGAGTGAACTTGTCAAACAGCCTTCAGAGCTTGACGTTCAGCCTTGAATTCA